>ERZ808240.497-NODE-497-length-51760-cov-5.948864_pt1 | contig 51760 bp, 48 predicted proteins | sample MGYA00521084_ERZ808240 | MGnify/ENA primary metagenome ERZ808240 (study PRJEB31516, sample SAMN03275571) | gut metagenome | biome: mammalia-associated habitat; material: feces | host: Papio cynocephalus | place: Kenya | collected 2012-08-06 ...
CTATTTATTTTTACTTATAAAACTTCAAAAATATTTAGTATGCGTAATTGCTAATAAGAGATTTAAAAATATATTCCTCAATTATGAATGGAGAGTTGTCGTATTATCATGATAGATATGGACTAGAAGCAGATGCTGTATTACACCTTAAAGATGGTCGCTATGCGTTATTAGAATTTAAATTAGGCGATAAACAGATAGATGATGGTGCTGAACACTTATGTAAAATTGAAAAATTAATAAAGGAGTTTAATAAAAAAGAAAATCAATGTAAGCTGAGATTACCTGATTTAAAAATAATAATAACCGGAAGCCAATATGGCTATAAGAGAGAAGATGATGTTTTTGTAATACCTATTAGTTGTTTAAAAGATTGAATATATTTAATTATATTTTATTGAATTTAATTATATTTTAATGTATATTAATAGTGGAGATACATAAAATATGAGTATAACATGGCTTAAAAATACAACTGAATATGGAATAGCTAATTTGAATCTAAATAGTTTAACTTTAAATACTAATGCAAGTGCACATTTTGATGATGCTTACAGATTTTTAATTGGAATTGATGATAACAAAAATATAATCATTAAGAGCTTAAATAGAAATGAATATGAACTTGGTAAGCATGATAAAGATACAATTTTTGAATTTCAAAAAGCAAAAACATATACTAGGATTTCTTCTAAAACACTGATGAGTAACATAAGCGATTATTGCAATATTAAGCTTGATAAAGAAAATAAAAAATTCAAAACATTTTATGATTATAATGAAAATAATTTAGTTATATTATTAAATGAAAAGGAGAACTGATATATGACGGAATGGATGTGGTGTATATGGTTAGCAGTATTTGTTATTGCAATTATTGTTGAATCGCTTGGACCGGAAGTTGTTTCAATTTGGTTTGCAATAGGTGCATTAGTTGCACTTATTATATCTTTCTTTTCAGCTTGGTGGGTTCAACTCATTGTTTTTAGTGTCATTTCAGTAGTTTTGATATTTGCTTTAAGGCCATTCATTAAAAAATATATAAATAAAAACCCTTTAAAAAGCAATGTTGAAGAAATTATTTTAACTAAGGGTGTTGTAACTAAAAAAGCAACTTCATTAGAGCATGGAACGTGTTTGATAAATGATGTCACCTGGACAATTGTCCCTTGTGATGAAAATGACATTGAAGTAGGTGAAATAGTTGAAGTTGTCTCAATCAGTGGTAATAAATTGATTGTTAGATCAGTTTCTAATATAGATAAAGAAAAAGAAAAACAAAAATAGTATAATTTATAAATAGGAGGGTGCAGTTATGTTAACTTTAGAAACAGTATTACAAGCTGGAGCAATAGCTGGAATTGTTATAGGTGTATGCTTATTTATATTTGTCATTATAATTGTTTCAAATTTAAGAATAGTTAATCAGACAGATAAATATATTATTGAAAGAATGGGTGCTTATAAAACAACATGGGGAACAGGAATTCATTTTTTAGTTCCATTTATTGATAAGGTTGCTAAAAAGATATCATTAAAGGAAGCTGTTTTGGATTTTGCACCACAATCTGTTATCACTAAAGATAATGTTACTATTCAAATTGATACGGTTGTTTTTTATCATGTAACTGATCCAAAATTGTTTGCATACGGAACAAATGATCCAATTTTAGCAATTGATTATCTTTCTTCAACAACACTTAGAAATTTAATTGGTGAATTAGATTTAGATGCTACATTGACCTCAAGAGATATCATCAATGAAAATATGCGTAAAATATTAGATGTTGCAACAGATCCATGGGGTATAAAAGTATCTAGAGTTGAACTTAAAAATATTTTACCTCCTCAAGACATCAGAGAAGCTATGGAAAGACAAATGAGAGCTGAAAGAGAAAAAAGAGAAAAGATTTTGCTTGCGGAAGGTCAAAAACAATCTGCCATTTTAATAGCTGAAGGTAATAAAGAATCTAGAATTAGAAATGCTGAAGCTGATAGGCAAGCTCAAATTCTTGAAGCTGAAGGTAAGGCTCAATCGTTAAGAGAAATGAAGCAAGCAGAAGCAGATGGCATAAAAGCTGTAAGGCAAGCAGAAGCTGAAGGAATCAGAATGTTAAAAGAGGCCAAAGCTGATGAAGCTGTTTTGCAACTTAGATATTATGAGGCATTAGCTAAGATGGCTGATGGAAAAGCTACTAAAGTCTTTATTCCTAATAATCTTGCTGGATTAGCTAGTGCTGCTAGTGTAATTAAAGCTAGTATTGATGAAAATAGAGAAGAAAATAAATAAAAACTTGACTGCTATATTAATAAAAATATAGCAGTTTTTTAATGAAAATAATCATTGAAAATGATAAATAAAAAGCTACTTAATTAAAAAAACAACTTTAATGATACATTTAGAAAGTTGAAAAAATAATCTTGAAAAAATGCGGGGGGGGGTATATAATATTGATGTCTAAATAAGGAGATATTTTTGTATGAAAAAATTTAAATTTGTACCTCTGCTTTCAATGCTATTGATAGTAGCATCATGTTCTAAAGTCAACAATATATCTTCAATCAGTTCAAGTTCATCTCAACCTAGTACATCTGTTACACCAGAAGTTGAAAAAAGAGTGACTACTGTTGATTCATTTAAGTATTATATTAATGATAACGACACTGTTCAAATAACTGGTTTGGATAGGAATGATTATGATGAGATTATTATTCCTGATTATATAGATGGTAGAAAAGTTACTCAATTATCTACTGCTGCATTTGATAACAATAATGGTGCTAAAAGAATATATATAAATAAATTTCTTGATGGTAACTATATAGACGGAAGCTTTTTTAAGAATTTTGATAACTTAGAAAAGATAGAGGTGTCACCTGATAATACAGCTGTTGAAGTAATAAATAATTGTGTAATAAAAAAAGGTGACAATTTAGCTGCATATAATTTGTACTTTGCTTTTAAAAGTTCAACAATACCAACAGATAGAAATATTGAAATAAATGGCTATGCTTTTGGCTATACAAATATAGAAGATGTCTATATTCCTAAAAACGTCACAAAAATATCAGATTATGCATTTTATAAAAATTATGATTTGAAAAGTTTTAGAGTAGAAGAGGGAAATACTACTTTTAAAGTTGAAAATAATTGCTTATTAAAAAATATAGGAAATGGTTGGGCTGTTCTAGCTAGCAGCCTGAATTCGACAATACCAACCGATACTGAGGTTTGGCTTATTGCACCATACGCCTTTCAATATTCAAAAATTAAAAAACTTCATATACCAAAAAATATTAGGGAGATTAGAAAAACGGGCTTAGCAAATTCTGAAATTGAAGAACTAACATTTGATGACGATACACAGCTTCATGATTGGAGTGGAAATAGTACTTTGTTCTCTTCTCTTAACAATTTACCTAAATTAAAAAGTATTCGTTATCCTAAAAATATCACATCAATTGCTGCTGGAACTGGTGGAAATTCTTTAGCAAATTGTACATCTTTAGAAACTCTTTATATTCCTAAGACAATTACATCAATATCTCCAGGATTTGCTTCTACACTAACCTCTTTAAAAACAATTGTCTTAGAAGCAGGCAATACTATGTATGAATACACTAATGGCTTTTTAATAAATATAAAGAATAATATATTAGCATACTATAATGGAAATGAAGAAAATGTAACTATCCCTAGTAATGTAACTACAATTGCAAGTTACGCATTTTATAATAACAAAAATATTAAAAATGTAACTATTCCAAGTTCATTAACTAAAGTTAATAGTTATGCATTTGCTAATACTTCACTTGAAAGTTTGACTTTTTCTGGAGCAAATAATATCAGTACAGTAGGAAGCTATGCATTCAGTGGATGCAAAAATATTAAAACAGTTTCTTGGTGGCCAAGTAAGGTAACAACTATTCCTGCAAATTGTTTCGATAGTTCAAAGATTGAGACATTAAAATTACCAGTAACTATTACTACAATAACAAGCTCTGCTTTTAATAATGCAGAAGTTAAAGTAATTGAATCTTCAAGTGCCAACTATGTTTGTAAAGATAAGAAGAATTTGACCAATGCAGATGGAACGGTGTTATGTTTTGGATTTACAAATGAGATGGGAACTATTGATATTCCATCTACTGTAACTTCTATTGCTGCTAATGCATGTTATGGTAGGGAAGTTAAATATGTTGTTATACCAAGTTCGGTTACTACTATTAATGATCACGCTTTTGCTCATACTAAATCTTTAAAAATGGTAGTTATGTCTGATAATGTTCTCATATTAAAAGATGGTTGCTTTTATCAATCTTCAATAAAGAGCATTAATTTATCAGCTAAGTTGCAGACAATTGAAAAGACATGTTTTGAGTCATGTGTTAATTTAGAAGAAATACATATGCCAAATACATTAACTTCGCTTGGAATAAATACATTTCTCAATAGCGGTTTAAAGAGAGTAACAATATCATCTGGTCTTAAAGCAATTGCAAGTCAATGTTTCAAAAATACTAAATTAGAAAATATAGTTATACCTAGCGGTGTAACTAGTATTGATGATAGTGCATTTGCAACTTGTTATGAACTGAAATCAGTGAGTCTACCAAATACATTAACAACTATTGCTTCTAATGCTTTTAAATTCTGTAGCAAATTAGTTGATATAAATTTACCCGATAGTATAACTAGTATCGGTTCTATTTCTTTACATAATGTTGGTATAGAAGAAATTATAGTTCCTAAAGGGGTAACAAGCATTGCAAATTATGCATTCAGAAATACTAAAAAACTAAAAAGGTTGGTATTAACAGCTAATGTTACAACACTAAATCAAAGTATATTATCTGGTTCAACTGTAGAAACAGTTGAAATTAAAAATCCAACGATTGCAGTAACAACTAATGCTAACTTCATTTATGATGGTTCTTCATCTTTCTACAATGCTAGATATATAAAAGAAATCAAGTTCTATGGAACATTAGATCAATTTAAAGCAGTATTTAAAAACAAAGCAGGGGCTTTTACTTCTAACTTTGATGACAAAGTAATAAATATCACTTATTTAAATGAACAAGGTGAATTTACAGCTATTTCTTCTCAAGATATAGACTGGAATGAATAAAACAAAAAAGACAGCTATAATAAAGCTGTCTTTTTTATTATCAATTTAATATTTTAAAAGTAGTTTAATATTATTTTGATTGTAAAAAATGAGTATATGCTAGATATGCTTCATAAACATCAGCTTTAGAAACTATTTCCATAGGTGAATGCATAGATAAAACAGGGACACCAGCATCTAAAACATACATATTGTAATTACCTAAAATATAAGCAATAGTTCCACCGCCGCCTTGATCGACTTTACCAATTTCAGAAGTTTGGTAGTGGATATTGTTGCTATCCATTATATTTCTGACATATGCAACAAATTCAGGCATAGCATCATTACAACCTGATTTACCTCTAGCACCAGTATATTTGTTAAAAACAATACCTTTTGAGAAGTAACATGAATTTTTAGCTTCATTGACATTAGCATATAGAGGGTCAACTGCACATGAAACATCTGATGAAAGCATCATTGAATTAGTCATCGCATGAATAGTAGCAAGGTGGTTTTCTTTTCCTTCTTTAGCAAGCATTTCACAAATAATATTTTCAAACCATCTGCTTTGAGCACCAGTTGCACCAATAGAACCAACTTCTTCTTTATCAACTAAAACGCATATAGTTGTATATTCACATTCTTTAGCATCAATAGCAGCTCTAAGTGAAGTATAAGCACAAACTCTATCATCATGACCATATCCAGCAATCATAGAAGCATCAAGACCATAATCTCTTGCTTTACCTGCAGGAACAGCAACAAGTTCACTAGATAAGAAATCTTCTTCATCAAACTTATATTTTTTCTTAAGTAAATCTAAGATATATTTTTTTACATTACCTGCTTTGTCTTCCTTTAAAGGGATATTACCAACTGTAATATTTAAATCTTCACCTTCAATTACATTGGCAGCTGGTTTTTTTAATTGATCCTGAGCAAGATGAATAAGTAAATCAGATATTCCTAAAACAGGATCACTATCATCTTCACCAACATTTACATTAATAGCACTGCCATCTTTTTTATACACAACACCATGAAGTGCTAAAGGTATAGTAACATATTGATACTTCTTTATTCCGCCATAATAATGTGTTTCAAGTAGTGCAAAACCGCCTTGCTCATATAAAGGATTTTGTTTGATATCAAGTCTTGGTGAATCAATATGAGCACCAAGAATTCTCATTCCATCTTCAATTGATTTTTTACCGATAGTTGCAACAAGTAGATTTTTGCCTTTATTTAAAGCGTAAACTTTATCACCTGCTTTTAATTTTTTTACTTTATTAAGATTTTTAAAACCTGCTTTTTCAATGATTTTAATTGATTCATCAACAACTAATCTTTCGGTCTTACCATAAGATAAGAAATCAATGTAGTCCTTTGCAAAATTAAAGATTTTTCCTTTCTTTTCTTCACTTGCATCTACCCAAATATTTTTTGCGTACATATATAGCCTCCTATAGATAAATACAATATAAATTATAGAACTAATAAAATAAGTTTCAATAAATGTTAACCATAACTAACAAAAAGAATGTTATGTTATAACAATTTTTTACTTCTTACTTTTTAGTTTGTTAGGTATCGTATACTTAAAAAAATCATTCTCAATGAGTGGTTTAACATAGTATTTTAATTTTAAAATGTAGAAAGAATAAGTATAGTTAAAGAATAATGATAATGTAGTATAATTAAAGAGGTAAAAATATGGCATATTTAGCATTCTATAATAAATATAGACCTCAAAAATTTGATGAAGTAGTTGGTCAAAAAACAATCGTTAAAACTTTAAAAAATGCAATTAAAGAGAATAAAATAGCTCATGCATATCTTTTCTGTGGACCAAGAGGAACTGGAAAGACTACTATGGCTAGATTATTTGCTAAAGCCTTAAATTGTGAAGATGGTTTAGGAAGTCAATGTTTAAAATGTGAATCATGTGAAAAAATTGCTGCTGGTAATCATCCTGATGTTATTGAAATAGATGCTGCTAGTAATTCAACTGTTGATTCAGTCAGAGACTTAATTGATAATGTTTCTTATCAACCAATAATGGGTAGGTATAAAGTATATATCATTGATGAAGTTCACAATATGTCTAATTCAGCTTTCAATGCTTTGCTTAAAACACTTGAAGAGCCACCATCATTTGTAATCTTTATTTTGGCAACTACTGAACCTCAAAAAATAATTCCAACGATTCTTTCGCGAGTTCAAAGATATGATTTTTCAAAAGTTAGTGATGAAGATTTATTTTTGAATATGAAAAGAGTTTTAGATAGTGAAAAAATATCATATGAAGATGAAGCTTTAAAGGAAGTGGCTTCACTTGCTGATGGTGGTGTAAGAGATTCTCTTTCTTTACTTGATCAACTTGTGTCCTATTGTGATAACAAAGTTAAATTAGAAGATGTTAACAATTTATTTGGATTAACATCTAAAAGTGAGAAATTAAAATTAATTGATAATATTTTTAAAAAGAAAAGTGATGAAGTCATTTTATCTATTAGAGATAAGTATCAAAATGGTGTTGACTTATTAAAACTTCATTTAGATATATTAAATATCTTGAAAGATATGTACATATACAATGTAACAGAGGATAGTAAATTGTTATCTAAAGTCAGTGAAGACGATATAAAAAATATGCATATAACAACACCTGTTTTAAAAAACATGATTCAAATATTGATTAGCGGATATCGTCAATACAAACAAAGTGATGATGTTTTATCTAATTGTGAATTAACTTTTTTATCACTTCTTGAAGATGAAGATGTAGAAAAAGAAGTAGTTGTCAAAAAAGTTATTAAAGAAGGAAAAGGAATAAATTCTGCTGAAAAGAAAATTGAAAAGCAAAATGAAAATAAGTATGTTACAAATGCAGTTGAAATAAAAGTTGAAGAAAATAAGGTGTCACAACCTATAAAGAAAGAAGAAAAAGAAGAAACTATTAAAGCTACAACTGAGGAAATTGTTAATTTGATGATGCGTGCATCAAAAGAAGAAAGAGTAGCAATTGGTAATAAATGGGACAATTTACAAAATGAATTCGCTGATGAAAAATTTAAATCCTATGCTAAAGCTTTATTTTCAACCAAGTTATGCTTAGTCGATAGTAAAGATTCTGTCTTGCTTACTATATATTCTTATGATGACATAGCTGATAAATTAATTTCTTATAAATCACAAAATATTTTGAAAGAACTCGTAAAAAAAGTTTTTAATATAAATTATAATATTCTTGTCATCAGTGAAAGTGAATATTCTTTAGCTATTAAGATGTATAAAGAGGGGAAAATAAAAGAAAATCATGTTTCAAATATTAAGTTTACAAATGATAAAGAAAATACAGCTGATGAATTTGTAACTTCCTTATTTGAAGATTAATAAAGGAGAAACTTATGGATGATCAAAATATAAAAAATGCTAAACAAGCAACTGAAATGGTGATGCTTCAAGATAGAGCTAGGAAGTATCAAGAAAAACTTGATGAACTTGCAAACAAAGTCTATAAAGGAAAAAGGCAAGGAATCAATATTGATTTGAAAGGAAATTTTGATATCATTGATTTTAAAATTGATCAATCTTTCTATGAAACAAGTTCTAAAACTCAAATGGAACAAGCGATAATTGTTTGCTTTACTAATCTTAAAAGAACGATTGAACAAGACCAAGAAACTTTAAAAAACGAACTCAATAATGATATTATGAAAATGCAAAGTGAGGCATTAAAAGAAAAAGAAAATGGAACAGATAAAGACGATAACTAAATTAATAGAATCATATAAAAAATTACCTACAATAGGTTCTAAGACAGCTGAAAGATTAGCATATGCAACTTTAAATCTATCAAAAGAAGATGTTGATTTATTTATATCTTCTTTACAAGATGCTAAAAATGTGAAAAGATGCCCTAATTGTGGTATGTTTTTTGATAATTGCTGTCCGATTTGTTCTGATCATACAAGAGATAAAAAAACTCTTCTTGTTGTTTCAAATAGTAAAGATATACTAGCTATTGAAAAAGCTGAGGTGTATCATGGAAGATATTTTGCTCTCAATGGAACTTTATCAGCTATTCATAGTAGAACTGTTGAAACGACACTCATTAAAAACCTATTTGAACTTGTTGATGCTGATAAAGATATTAAAGAAATCATATTAGCACTTGAGACTGATTTAGATGGGGAGATTACATCTTCATATATTGCTAAGCATTATCAAGATAATAGCAATATCAAAATTACAAAAATTGCTTATGGAATACCACTTGGTACATCAATTGAATATTTGGATCAAATGACAATCTCACAGGCAATTAAAGGAAGACGATATATAAAAGAGGACGATGAAGAATGAAAAAAGGTATATTTATAACTTTTGAAGGTACCGATGGTTGTGGGAAAACAACTGTTCTGGAAGGTGTAAGAAAAAAATTAGCGATAAATGGTCATGCAGATGATGTGCTTTTTACAAGAGAACCAGGTGGAAGTAAAATATCTGAACAAATAAGAAATATTATTTTGGATAAAAATAATGTTGAAGAAGATGAAAGAACAGAAGCATTATTATATGCAGCAAGCAGGAGACAGCATTTAGTTGATATTGTCTTAAAAGCTTTAAAAGAAAATAAAATAGTTATTTCTGATCGTTATGTTGATTCATCTTTAGTTTACCAAGGATATGCACGTGGAATCGGTATTGATGAAGTTTTAAAAATTAATGAATTTGCAATTGATGGTCTTTTCCCTGATTTAACTATTTTATTAGATTTAGATCCTAAAATAGGTATGGAAAGAATTAAAAACAACCGTAAAGATAAAGCTGATAGACTTGATAATGAAGAGCTATCTTTTCATCAAAAAGTTTATGAAGGATATCAAATCATCGAAAAAAGATACAAGAATAGAATTTATAAAGTTGATGCTAGTAGATCAGTTGAACAAGTAATCGATGATGCTTTTTTGAAAATAATTTCATTTATAAAAATGTATGAATAATGAAGAGTTTATTGAGTATCAACCAATTTTATATAAATTATTTTCTTCATCTAAAGAGAAGAAAAGATTAGCAAACGCTTATCTTTTATATGGTGATATAAATGCACCAGTAAAAGAAGTAGGCATGCTTTTATGTGAATCAATCAATTGTCAAAAAGAGATACTTAGCTGTCACAAATGCTCAGATTGTAAAAAGTTTGATGAACATGTAACAACTGATTTTTATTTTATTGATGGAAAAGATAAAACAATAAAAAAAGAAGATATCCAAAAATTGGAAAACTTTTTTAAACTGACTTCGCTTGAAAAAAATAAAACTCCAACTTATCTTATCAATCATATTGAAAATATAACAAATGAAGCCATAAATGCATTATTAAAATTTTTAGAAGAACCAAAAACTGGGGTTATTGCTATTTTGACTACTAATAATTTAAAGAAAGTATTGAATACAATCATTTCTAGATCAATAAAAGTTAAAGTAAATCCACTACCTAAAGAAAAACTAGTAAATGAAATTACAGGCTTAGAATATACTTATTTAAAAAGTAAAAAAATTCTTACAAAAAATGAAGCGATAGTATTATCTTGGCTATATTCTTCAAAAGAAGATGTTGATGAATTACTAAATGAGTCTGATGATTTCTTTTTAGCTTACAATCAGGTTGAAGAATTTTTACATGAACTTGATGTATCAATAACAAACGCAAGCTACTATCTTTTGATGATTAATTATAAAGTTAACTCTCTTAAGTGTTATAATTTGATGTATTTAATTTTAAAGAGAGTCTTCACTGAGATATTAACTTCAACTATAAGTGAGGATAATCCTTATAAAGAAGTTATGTGTTCTTTAGGTAAAAAAGATTTAAATATAAAAAATGCTACTAGTGAGATAAATAGGCTTTTATCGCTTTCTAGATTGAATTTATCATCAACATTAAATTCAATAAAAATTATCAAAGCATTACAGGGGGAAATATCATGATAAATTTAATAGCTGTTCCTTTCGATTTTAATGGAGTTAAATATTTTAGTACCAATGATGAAAATATCACTTTAAATACTTTAGTTGTCTGTGATACTTCTTTTGGAACTTATATTGGGAAAGTTAGCAAAATAAGAACCCCAAGACAAGAAGAAATTGAAAAAGAAAATTTTAATGAATTATTTCCTGTCATAAATAGGATCGCAGATAGGGAAGATCTACAAAAATTTGAAGAAGATAAAAAGATTTGTAAAAAAATAGTTTCATTTACTCAAAACGAAGCTGATAAATTAAAATTAGACATGACTGTTTTAAATAGTTATGTTGATTTAAGTAGCAATAAAATTTTGATAACTTTTCAATCAGAAAACAGGGTTGATTTTAGAGAACTTGTCAAAGAAATCATGACTGAGTATAAAACTAGAGTTGAACTAAGACAACTAGGACCAAGAGATTATGCATCTGTTGTTGGCGGAATCGGACCATGTGGCCTTCCTCTTTGTTGCTCGACGTTTTTAAATTCTTTTGATGGAATAACTTTAAATATGGCTAAAAACCAATTATTAACTATAAACATTAGCAAATTATCTGGCCAATGTGGAAAATTATTATGTTGTTTAAAATATGAAGATGAAGCTTATTCACTTCTTAAACCTATGTATCCTAAAATTGGTGATAAACTACCATATAGAGGAAGTGTTTATGAGGTTACATCTATCAATTTGTTATCAGATAATATCACTTGCTATAATGGGACTAATTATGAAAATTTCACTAGACAAGAATATGATCGTGCTTTAGCTGGAATTGAAAAGAAAGAAACACTTAAACAATTTAAAGATATCAATAGTGGAGTCAATTTATCAGGACAAGGTATTGATGATACAAATAATAGAATAGAGCAGATAAATAGGAAAGAACACGAATTAGAATTTGAAAAGAAAAATAATGAATTCAATAATTCAAATAGAAACAATAAAAATAAATTTAATAAAAATGGTTCTAATAAAAACTTTAATCGTAATAATCAAAATTTTAAAAACCATAATAGAAGATTTGACACTAAAAACCAAAATATTAAAAAAGAATCCGGTTTTATTCCTGTCAGTGCAATTCAAGATAGATCTATTTTAGATTTAGATAAGAAAGATAACGATGATCAAAAATAATCCATATTTGAATGATACTAAACCAATTGTTTATCTAGTATCCACACCAATTGGAAATATTGAAGATATAACTCTTCGTGCTTTAAGAATTTTAAAAGAAGCAGATATCATAGCTTGTGAAGACACTAGAAACACTTCTCGTCTTTTAAAAAGATTAAATATAGAAAACAAAAAATTGATTTCTTTATATGCTCAAACTGAAGAAAAAGAATCAATCAATATTTTAAATAAAATAATCAAAGAAAAACTGACTTTGGCATATGTTTCAGATGCAGGAATGCCTGGAATATCAGATCCTGGTTCTCTTCTTGTTAAAAATGCATATAAAATGAATGTGAAGGTTTCTATCATCCCTGGAGCTAGTGCATGTTTAAGTGCATTATGCTTATCATCATTTGATAGTGCAGATTTTTCATTTTATGGATTTTTACCAACTAAAGAAAGTGCTAAGAAGACATTTTTAGAAGAACTAAAATTTAGAAAAGAAACACTTATTTTTTATGAATCACCAAATAGAATTAAAGATACTATCAAAACACTTGCTGATGTCTTTCAATTTAATAGAAGAATCTCAATTGTAAGGGAATTAACAAAAATTCATGAAGAAGTTATAACTGGGGAATTAAATGAATTTCTTGATGATGATAGTGAATATAAAGGAGAGATTGTGCTTTTAATTGAAGGTAGTAAAGAAGAAGAAAAAGCAAGCGATGAAAAAATAATTGAGCTTTTAAAAGAAGGATTAAAGAAAGAAAGTTTAGCATCGTTATCAAAATCAATTGCTAAACTCACAAATCGAAGTAAAAAAGAAATATACGAAATAGGTTTGAAGATAAAAAGTGATTGTAATAAAAATAGGCATCTTTAATTTTAAGATGCCTATTTATTTTTTAAAAATTTAAATTAAAACTTTTATTTATTATACTATGAAAATATATTTGTTTTTATTGTGTTTAACTTTTTTCTTTATTGACAATTTCGCCTTCTTCTTCAGCAGTGTCAAGAACTTTTGTTGAGTTCTCTTTTAAAGAAATTAGAGAACGTTTGCATTTTCCGCTGAATGGATATCCGAAGATGTTGTAATGTTCTTTAAGACTTTCGGCTTTGCTTAAAGCGTTTTCTTTGTCTTTGATGATTACAACGTGCTCATCGAGCCACATTGTGTCTTTGAAAAAGCCGTACTGTGCTTTGTCAGTGACAAATATGATTCCTTCAGAAGATTTGATATGTTGGCAGTAAACATCGTCATTGTAAACATCTGCCTCATCTTGTACGATTAGAATATCTTCTATCCTCTCGTTGATAATTTCGATTTCCGTCGAGTCCTTAGACCAGGTTATAAACGGATTATCTTCTTCATTTAATTCAATGAAATTCAAAAACAACATGTCTTCAGGTCCGGAAAAGTAGTTGTCAAACCAATCAACGCAATTATCTATTAAATAACGGTTAGTTGATGTGGAAATTTCAATTTTTTCAAAGACAATGTTTCTTCCTTTCAATTTAGCATGTTTCATCGAAACGAAATTTTGACCTATGAGGTTTGCCAATGTTTCAATTCCTTTTTTTGATATTGATAAATCTAAATCTTTCATTTTCTAGTTCCTTTCTGTATAAAATGTATTTTTTGGCTTTTGATTCCAGCATCATCACTACTTTTTCTTACGGATATCATGACTGCAGGTGCATGTTCAGATGTTGGGTGATTAATTCTTATTGTGACAGTTGATCCATCTTCGAGATCCGCGTGCCACATTTTCTCAAGAAGATCTTCTTGTATTTTCACTCCTTTAGTTAGTATCTTAAAAAGAGTTTTTGTTTCTTCTATAGGATCATCATTGACATATACTAATCTAACATATTGTCTATTTCCTGAACCATGTTCACCAAAATAACCAGTTTCTGGATCAAAATGATAGAATGGGTTTGCTTTCGCAGAATATGAATTTTTTCTTAAAGTTATACCCATGCTTATTTTACTCCTTTCATGTGTGTCATTTCAAATTCAGATGGGTATCTGTGAAATTTTGTTATGCCATAAAATTCATTGAAAATATCTCTTGGCATATAGCCATAAACCAGGACATCAGTAGGCTCTAACACTTCAAGCATTTTTTTTAAGCCATTTTTGAAGATTCGTCTAAGTAAATTTTGACTTGATTTATTTTTTGCAATTGCTCCATGAGTGCTTATAGCAACAATTGAATGTTTTGGAATTCCTAGAAAACAAAAATCATAGGTAGATGCATCTCCCCATCTAACATTTGGAATCACTGAAATACCTTTGCATTGCTCATAATAACCTATTGCACGATTCATATAGGTTGATGCCGCTTGTATACAGTGAGACATTCCAATAGTGATGGTTGGATCTGGAGTGATTATTCCATCGTAGTGTGAAATGATCTCATCATATTTCTTTGTATTTGTTAAAATGTCGCTATATTTACAATCATGTATATAGAAATGTAAATATCCACGCTTGTTTTTAGCAGTTTTAGCTTTGTCAAAAGGAATCAAAGATGTTGGAATAACATGTTTTGTTTTTAGTAAACAGGGAATGTTATCATGTCCCTCAAATTTGGCTCCATCAACTAAATAGTCTTGAAAGCCATCGTCTATTATTATTTTCTTCATAAAAATCCTCCTGAAGATATGAGTATCACGATTGTTTTGGTACAATATTGTTATCGATTACCGAAATTTCTCGTGAACAGGAAATAGATTACAAAATTAAAGTGTTTTCCTAGGGTAGTGAAGGAAGTCGAGGGAAGTTAAAGGAAGGTTCAAATAATGACATTTTCAGACTTATGTAGGTTGATTCATCCATTTTTAAAAGGAAGATGTAAAAGTAAGGCAGAACTTTTTGATTTGCTGATTTTGAACTCGATTAAATCAGATAATGAAGGTTTGAGAGAAGAAATTGCTCACATGAGTGCGAAGCAAAAAAGGAACCTTTGTAACGGAGTATATTCAATTTCTAAAATAGCTGAAAAGATCTATCCATATTTGGATATGTCAGACTTAATTGAAATTTTTAAAACTGAAATTAGAGGCTATGCCCTAGATGACTTTGTTGGTGTGTTTAGCTGTTATAATGAAAAAGTAACCAAGGATAATTTTGCCAAGGAAGTATCTAATATGATGAGGAAGATAATTTTAGATAATTCAGCATTATTTAGAAGTGCTCAATTAGAAGGAACAGTTTCGTTGCGCTCTGAACTGTTTCAAGAAGATGAAGGCATTTGCCCAGCCTGTGGTTGTTCACTAGATATGGATTCTTCTAAAGAAAATGCAATTGTTGTAATTGGATTAGATGGTTTATCACCAAAAGGAACACTGAAATCAATAGGACTTTGTAGAAAATGTGCTGAAAAGTACAGAAATGGTTCATTGGGAAAAGATTTAGTGAAAATAAAAAGCTCATTAGAAGAAAATAACAATCTAAGAAAACAGACTGGTTCCATTGAAATCAATGAAAAACTTATGTCAGCAATTGATTGTCTATTGAGACAAGAAAATGATACGAAAGTGAATCTTAGTATGCAGAGCCTCAAAATAAGTCAAAAGGTAGATCAGAAAGAAAATTTTGCTCTTTATGCGAAAATTAAAATGAATGTCTCTTCTTACTTTTCTATGCTTTATGATATGTTTGGAAAATTAGACGGAGAAGAAAAACGTTCATATGAATTTCTTTCTGCATCAATTAAAATTGCTTTTTTGAAAGCTGAAAAAAATTCAAAGAGTATAGAGTCTATTTTTAATTGTCTTGTCAATCAAGTATCTAATGCAGCTGAATGTGAAAAATCAATAGCAGAAATTATAGTTTCATATTTTATTCAAAGCTGTGAGGTGTTTCATGAAATTTCTAAATAAGGTAAATCGATACAAAACAACAATTCTTTATCAAATGATTGAAATACTACGTGTTATCAACAAGGATATGTTTTTGACTGAAATTTATAGGAAGATTTCTTCAAAAATGAATGTTAGAGAATTTTATGATGGAATGAGTGCCTTATTTGCAATTAAAAAAGTAGAATTTCTTAATGATGGGAGGATTAGAAAATGTTAAAAAAAATAAAATGTGAAAAATTTTCAAATCATATTTTTAATAAAACTATTTATTTTCAAAAAGGTCTGAATTGTGTAGTTGGTGCAAACGATGCCTTGAATTCTATTGGAAAATCTAGTTTGTTGCTCATTATTGATTTTTGTTTTGGAGGGAATACATATTGTGCTAAAGATTCTGATATTAGACAAAACATAGGAGACCATTTCATACTTTTTACATTTGAATTTGATGATATCGAATATCATTTTTGCAGGGATACGGCAGATTCTAACTATTTTTATGAATGTGATGACTCATACAACAAAACTAGTAATAAAAAGCCAATTAGTGACCTATGTGCATTCCTGAAAGAAAAATATTTTGGATTTTCAGCAAAAAAATCTTTCCGTGCTTTAGTTGATGTTTTTTCTAGAGTATACGGGAAAAAGAATTATGAAGTGAATAAACCGTTAAAAACTCATGCTAATGATGCAACAGATGAAAATGGAATCAATGTTTTGGTCGATTTATTTGGGAAAACAAGCATAATTGAGAAATCTATTGAAAAAGTTTCAGAAGCAAAGAAAGCCAAGAAGGCGATGGACGAAGCACAAAAATACAATATTGTTTATTCTCCAATTAAAACAATATCTGACTTGAAATTTGCAAAGCAAGAAATAAAAAGATTACAAGATGAAGTAGAGTTAATGATAAAAGAGCAAAATATGACGTCATTAGGGATAGATGAAAATATTTCTCAAAAGGATATAGATCTTAAATCAGAACAAATTTGTTTATATAAGGAGAAAAAGACGTTATCCATTCATTTTAAAGCGTTACAAGAAATGACTGGAGATTCATTGCTCATGGATGAAAATGATAGGCAAAAACTTGTTGAATTTTTCCCTGATATTGATGTGAAGCCAATTTTTGAAATCAATGAATTTCAAAAGAGACTGAGTGAAAATGTAAATCAGGAAGTGAATGATCAAAAGGAAGATCTTTCTAATAAAATAAATGTGATTCAAAAGAAAATTGATGAAATCAATACTGAGTTATTGCAAAATAATATATCTCCTAGAATCCCAAAAACATTTTTGGATACAATTTATGAAAAAAGAAAACAAATCCAAAAACTAGAAGACCAGGTTTTTTTGTTCGAAAAAGTAAAAAGTTTTAAAGAAAGAGCTAGAACTATTAGCCAACAAATGAATAAGGATTATGGATATGTATTGTCAGAAATGGAAAATGATATAAATACTAAATTGAAAGAATTGAATGATAACATTTACCTAGAGGAAAGAATTCCACCATATTTAAATCTAAAAGACTTTAGTCATTATAGCTATAAAACACCAAATGATAAAGGAACAGGAACAGAATACAAAAGCCTAATTTTATTTGATCTTACTATCTTAGATTTGACTTTTCTTCCATTTATTATCAATGATTCTATGTTATTCAAAAACATATGGGATGAACCAGTTGAAGGCTTGTTTAAACTTTATAACAAAGCTAAAAAACAAATATTTATTGCAATAGATAGAATTAACGTTTTTAGTTTCAATATACAAAAAATTATAACCAATCATGAAGTTGCAAAACTTGGTAAGGATGATCAAACGCTATTTGGCTTTACTTGGTCTAAAAAATAAAACTTTTAAAAGAAGGATTAAAGAAAGAAAGTTTAGCATCGTTATCAAAATCAATTGCTAAACTTACAAATCGAAGTAAAAAAGAAATATACGAATTAGGCTTAAAAATAAAATGAAATTGACGCATATGTTAATTTTATTTATGAATAATACAAAACTCATTTGGAATTTATTAATAAATCATTGAAAACTCGCTCTGATTTTATTATAAATTTTTGCTTAGGCTCATTGCTCTTGGATATAAATATAAATCTATTAAGCATTAATTGAAACCAAATAAAAATAGGGACATTATTTTGTTATCTTTTAAAATAAAGATATTATAATGTCCCTATTATTTGATTTTTATACTGTGTATGTAAGAATAAATTTTTTACTTCTATTAAGCTAGAAGATTTTCAATATTCATATATATTTCAAAGTTACCAATAGCTGCTAAATTAGCACCTACCATTTTGCTTGTGAAACGATTAGCTTCGTATTTGCTAAGATCACTATTTGAAACAGCTGGATTTAAATTTAAAATTAGATTCTCATCAGCTTTGGAAAAAGCAATGTAATTATCTTGATCAGATTTTAAACCATTATCGATAACATCATAAAGGAATTTTTTTAGTTCACCACCAATTTCAACATTACCAAGCAATAATTTATTTATTTTCATGTTGACTTTATAATTTTGCATACTAGAAGGAGTTGTATCAATAATAACACTTGTTTGATAGCCATTCATATTTAAATTAAAGACGATTGAGAGTTTGTTATCTTGAATATCGCAATAGCAATTATCAATAGTCATATAAGCAATATTATATTTATTATCGACTTTTTTATAGAAGATAGATGAATAACCAAATAAACCTGATGATAAAAGAAGATTAGTCAATTGATTTTCACTAAATGATGCAATCTTTTCTTCCTTTTTACCAGCTTTAGAATCAGTAACTAGTTGAGTAATGCTTGGGAACTGTTTCTTGATTTCAGCATTAAAATCAACGCTAGTTGCAGTATTGACACCTCTATATGTTTTAACATTGTCAATACCAATTATTGAGAAATCTTTACCATTAACAAATGTTTTAGCATTATCACTAGAATTATCATATCCATTTAATAGATAATGCATGACAGTGTTGATATTTTCATCAGTAACTTCAAATTTATTATTATCCATAAGTGTAGTCAAATATGTGGCTAATTTATCATTGTCAACAGTGATACCTTTTCCAGTATGAGTGTAGTTAGGATTATCTTTTAACGTGGTTAAATCAATTGATAAATTGATAGAATGATCTTTATAAAACTCAGTCTTCAATAGATTATATTCAAAAGCTGATGAAATGAATGCTTGCGATAAAGTGACATCAGCATTATTATTAGCAGTCATTGTAAGAATATCATTTAATAAATCATTTTTGGTATATGTTATTCTATTTTGCTCTAAATCAGCTTTTAAAGATAAATTATTTTGTTTAAAAGTATTATTTAAAGTGTCATTGCTGATGTACTTTTTAATAGTGGTAAGGGCTAAATTAGATAAGAAACTAGCACGTGCCCATTGACATTTATTAATTTTAAATTCATAACCATCTTGATCATTTAACTTAGTCTCATTTAAACTACAATGTAAATATAGTCTTGTTTTAAAAAGAGGAAGAGAAACAGATACTGAGAAAATATATTCAGTATCAGTTATTTCAACACCAAGACTAGTCAAATTGATTGCTGATGGAAGTTGTTTTGTTGCTTTATCTTTAACTGAAAGCAACACACTATTTAAGTCATCTTGAGAGAGTGAAAAAGTCACTAAACCAGTACTTTTAGTGTCAGCAAAACTATCAACTAATTTATATTGTGCTTTATCTTTTAAAGCAACATTTTGATCAGTTGAATTTTGATCAACATATTTGATGGTTGAGCCATCATAGAAAAAGCCATATAAAAGACCAGCTATCAAAAGTATTAAAAATAAAATGACTCCAAAAAACCATAATATAAATTTTAGAAAGCCATTCATTTTCTTCTTGCCATTAGCATCTTTAGCCATAACAAAACCTCCTTAAAATTTAGTAATATTATAAACTAAATTGACATATATAAAAATATAAACTAACATATCTAAAGAAATTTAATGGCGGAGACAAATCATGAAAAAACCTAAATACATTACTGATGATAGTAAAATGATAGCTATTGCACCATCATTTGGAGTCACTTTTTCTCCATACCTTGAAAGATATAAAGCATCAATTGAAAATCTAAATGAATTAGGATATACATTTGATGAAGGTAATAATGTTCATTTAAATGTTGGACTTATGGCTTCTAATACTGCTAAAAAAAGGGCTGAGGAATTTCAAAAAGCTTATTTAGATGATAAATATGACGCTATATTTTCAGTAGGCGGAGGTGAAACAATGTGTGAAATACTTCCATATATTGACTTTAATAAAATAAAGAGAAGTAGGCCTAAATGGTTTATAGGTTATTCAGATAATACTAATTTGACGTTCACATTAACTACTATATGCGATGTTGAATCAATATATGGACCATGTCTTACTACCTATTATGAAAAGCCTCTAAGGCTTTCAGAAGAAAACGTCTTTAAAATGTTAAAAGGTGAAAAACATTTTGAAGGTTACCCGTATTATTCAAAAGAAACAAATGATAAAGATGATCCATTTAATAGGTTGAATTTAACTGAAAAAAAGGAAGTTATTTCTAAAAATTATACAAAGCCTATAGAAGGCATCTTACTTGGTGGCTGCTTAGATTGTCTTCTTACAATAGTTGGTACTAAATTTGATAAAGTTAAAGAATTTAAGAAAAGACACAATGAGAAAATTATTTGGTTTTTAGAATCATGTGATTTATCTTTACTTGGAATAAGACGTGGTTTATTTCAACTCATTGAATCCTCATGGTTAACTGATTGTGCAGCGATAATTATAGGAAGAGAGAATAAAAATGAATATTTTGATAGTGGAATAAGTAAAGAAGAATGCTATAGCATATTAGATGACTTAAATGTTCCAATCTTATTTGATTGTGATTTTGGACATATTCCACCAGTTTTGCCTATAAGATGTGGTGCTAAATGCAAAATCACATATAAGGATCAAAATATAATAATGGATTATTATGACTAATCCAAATCAAATTTAAATGATGTTTTATAAATACTTTTTCTTCTAAAATAATATGAAATGAATAATAAATATGCAATTAAGAAGGTAACAATAAGCATAATAGGGAGTGTGGTGTATAAAGTTGTATAGATAGAATTACCAAAGACAAAATGATAAAAATCAGCCCTTTTATCTAAAACGTTTCCATTCATATGCATAACTTGGTATGCTATATAAAAACAGGCATAAATAGCCATAGGAATGATAGCAAAGAAACAATGTTTAAATTTGATTCTATTTTTAGTTTCAAACAATGTAAAATTGATAATAGCTAAAACAGGGATTGCAAAATGATAAAAAGCATTAGTGCCAGTAAATGCAGAAAAATAGCCTTTTGTATTTGCATCAATAGGTGCTAAGAAAAAGACAACTGTTAACAATGTTAAAGTCACTGATGTAGTAGCTACTAAATTTAAGATAGTCAACCATTTTGGTGTACATTCTTTTTCATGTGTGATTGATTTTATATTAAAAGGAATCAGAAGTAATGCAGTTAATCCCATCAAAATATTAGAATCAGTTGTAAAGTACTTGAATGTTTCAAAACTTGCTTTAGTAAATCCATCAGTATTTTGATAAACAAGCACAAATAAAGCAGCTGCCATCGATAAAAAGATGATGATATTTAAAATCAAAGCAATGATGCTAAACTTTTTGATAGTTTTCATATATTAAACCTCACAAACCATAAAATTATAACCCATATTTATAAAAATAAATGATTATATTTAAAATATAATTTGAATTGAATTATCATGTTGTATATAATAATAGGGCATGCGTGTGTACGCATTTGTTTTTAATAGGAGAAAATATATGAAACGTACTTATCAACCAAGTAAACTTAAAAGAGCTCATACATGTGGTTTTCGTGCTCGTATGAAGACTGCAAATGGTCGCAAAGTTCTTGCTAGAAGAAGAGCTAAAGGTCGTGTTAGATTAACACAAGCTTAATCGAAGTAAAATGAGAAAACTCTATCGATTACTAAAAGCTAGCGATTTTAAAAGCGTACTCGATAAGAGAAAATGTGTAGTAAAGAATGATTGTTTTTCTTTATATTACGCAGCTAATAATTTAACTCATGCCAGGATAGGTATTTCCGCTTCAAATAAGATTGGAAATGCTGTGATCAGAGTTAAAGTGAGAAGGCAAGTCAGAGCAATTATTGCAACCATTAGTAAAGAACATGATGTTTATAATTTGCCAGTAGATGTTGTAATTATTATTAGAACAGATTTTGCTAAGGCTACTTATCAAGATAACTACGATATATTAAATAAAGCTTTCTCTTTCTTGGCAACAATGAGGAAATAGACATGAAACCTAAAGCAAGAAAACATTTTAAAAGATTGTCACTTATATTAGGAGCTTTTGCAGCTATTTTTACCTTGTCTAGTTGTACTAAATCATTCTGTTCAAATTTAGATAAAGCTAATCAGATGTATTCGGCATTTGGTAATATTTATCAATCACAAGAAAAATCAAATGATGTAGTAGATACTAACGTTAAGGACAATTCCGTTCAAAAAGATGATGTTGAAGCTCAAAATAAGAATCGTGATGCTCTTTATAAATCCTTGTATGGTGTATCATCAACTTCTTATTCTTACTTACCAGTCCATGAAACTTTTTATACATTCATGAACAACAAGGTAGATGAATTTGTAAATAATAATTACACCTACTTCTATGATGGCACCATTGCTTCTTTTGAAAGCGATGCTACTGAAACTAAAGAAGAAAAAGCTAAAATCATTTGTAAACATGTCGCTATTTATGCAGGTCTTGATTATAATAGTGAAAACAAACCAACAGGTGTCTCTTCAACTTTCAAGAATTTAGATAATTGGTATGCTTTGTCATTAGCTGATACAAATGTTATTGCACCAAGTGCAAATTTTATCAATGATTTTAAATCAGCTTTATCTAGTGCAACAAGTTCAGTCACTTGTATTACCCCTGAATCTAAAACATTCAATTTTAATGGGGCTCCTTTATATATTGAAGGTAAAAGTTGGGGACAGGCTTTTAAAGATTATGGCTTTTTAGAAGGCTTACTTGTTTATCCATTCTCTTACATTGTTCATAAGATATCTTTGTCAATGGGCGATTCTGGTTGGGCACAAATTTTAGCTATTTTTGTTGTCACCATCTTAGCTAGATTGATTACTGTTATTTCAACTGTCATTCAAGCAAGAACAACAAATAAACAACAAAAGCTTCAACCACAACTTGCACAACTTGCTAAAAAATATCCAAATAGTCAAACAGATCCTGAAGAAAAAAGAGCTATGGCTATGGAGCAGATGCAATTATTTAAGAAAAACAAAATTCATCCATTCGTTCCAATGTTATTTATGATATTGCAGTTCCCATTATTCATTTGCGTTTGGTCTGCTTTACAAGGTTCAGCTGCACTAGCTGATGGAAATTGGTTAGGAATATCATTAACTACTAATGTTTCTCAATGCTTCAGCAATTATGCATCAACCCCTGGAGCTTTGACTGGTATTTTCATCTTCATCTTCATGATTACTGCAAATATCCTTTCATCAACAACAGGGTTATGGTTAACCAGTTGGAGAAATAAGAAATTTGGTGATCCAAATCAGATGCAGCAAACTGCAAATGGTGGATTAGATGCTAATAAAACAATGAAATATATGACATATGGTATGTTAATATTTGTTGTCATTATGGGTTTCCAATTACCTGCAGGTATGGGTATATATTGGTTTATAGGTGCAATTATCTCCATTATCCAGTCACTTATCATGGAAGCTGTTCAAACCAAGAATAGACATAAGATGATAAAAGAAACAGGTGATGGAAGTGAACTCGCTTTTGTAAGAAGAAGCAAACATCATCAAGAAAATCAAAAAGAGAAGAGTGATTCAAAATCTGATAAACCACTTTGGAGGAAATAAATATGAATAGATATGAAGGAAAAACTGAAGAAGAAGCTGTAAATAAAGCTTTAGCAGACTTAGGCTTAACTGATAAAAAAGAATTGAATTATCAAGTTATTTCAACTAAAACAAATATTTTTGGAACTACCGTCACAATCGGTATATATTCAATAAATGATGTTATTGTTTTTGCTGACGATTATATTAAAAGATGTTTAAAATGTTTAGGTATTGAAGGTTCAACTGAAGCTAAATATGAGGATGGCATCATCAAATTAAATATCGTAACACAACACAATAGATCAGTTATCGGAAGAAATGGTGACACATTAAGATCAATTAATGAACTAACACGTTCTGTATGTTTCAATAGATTCGGTGGACATTACCGCATTCTTCTTAATTGCGATGGCTATAAAGAGAATAAATATTATAAATTCTCAGTTATTGCTAAAAGGACCGCAAATGAGGTTAGTAGAACTCATGTTACAGCTGTCTTAGACCCAATGACCAGCGATGAAAGACGTATTATTCATCAAGTGTTAGCTGATTATCCAAATATAAGAACTCAATCTCTAGGGACAGGTCACAAAAGACATGTAACTATTCAATGGGTTGGTGATGAAGATAATGCTCAGGTGACTGAGACTGAAAAGGCTGAATAAAAAATAAATAAAAAACCGCTAGTTGAAGCTAGCGGCTTTTTTAATGATTAATTTAAATTATTACTTTTTTTAATTAGCAGCATCATCGCATGCAAGAAGAATTATACCAGCGACAAGACTTACAAAAATAAGAGTGCAAACTGAGACAGCCACGCTTATTTTTTCGTCATTTTTGAGTTTCTTCCAAATATGAAGTGTTAAAGGAATGGTCCAAGCAAGAGGAACAAGTGAGAATACAGATGCAACAATATAAAAAATATTTATTGCAGCAAAGGAACCAGTTCCACCTATATAATATCCGGCAGTTAAAGCATTGATAAGATATATTATAAAAAGTAAACCGCAACCAACACATGATAGAATCAAAAATATTTTGATAGTTATCTTGCATCCATCAGAGTAATGTTTTTTGATATTTGTTACAGCTGGATTTGTTGAAATATGATCAGTTGGTTGAACGTTTATATTGATACTATCATTTGAAGAATCAGTATGTGGCTCAGTTGAATTTAAATTATAACCGCATGATGGGCAAAATTTATCATTATCGGTAATTTTAGCACCGCAATTAGGACAAAAGTTCATTTTTATTAACCCCTATTTTGTTTTTTGACTTATAAACGCAATAATTATATAGCAGTAAGATACCAGAAACAAGTCCGGAGAAGAGAATTACTAAAATACAAAATGGTAATTTGATAAGTTTATGTTTTGAAAAACAGATAATACAATAAATGATATTAAAAACATGAACTGCTAATTGAATAGTTGTTATAATACCCATAGCAAGATTTAAAGTTCTCATAATTTGTTGGTTTGAAATAAAAGCATCAATATAGAATCTAATGATTAAAGAAATCGAGATGAAGAAAACGATTGTAAAAAGTATAATGACAGGTATAATAATTGCTAAAGAATAAGGTGAATCTTTTTTGTTTGTATCGGTTTTGCTTATATCACTATTTCCTTCAACTTTATTTATATCTTCATCTAAAAGATGCCCACAATTTATACAATATGTATTGCTATCAATATTTTCTTTCGAACAATTTGGACATGTTTTCATACTTCTACTCCTTTATATTTTTAATTTCATTACTCATAACTTTAATCAAATCTTTTTCAAGAATAGCTCTTTTTTGGTAAGCTTTCTTTTTCTTCTTTTTTGTATTTTCACTCTCTTTTATTATTTCATCTAAAGATATTGTACATGTTAGACGCTGCTCAGATGAACTTGTGGCTTGAAAATAAGGATCATTTGAATTCTCTAATCTGCCTTTATTAAAGTCATCTTCACTTATTTTAGCAACATTGATTATAGCATCTTTATGATGATGTTTAACTCGTGGTAACTGTCTAACAATGCTAGCCGCCTCTTTTTTACTATTGCATTCAATATAAAAAGACTTAACTATATAATTGCTCTTACCAACATGACCGCATTTGGCGTCAATTTTAAAGTATGCCATAATCCACCTAATAAAATGATAAACGATTTTATTATAAATTCAAAGGTAATAGATACAACTTGTAAATTGAATAAAATATTTTTACATAAACAATATGCAATGTTAATAGTTAAAATCAGTATATATTCATATAAAAAAATTAAAAAATTAAATATTTTATTTTCATTCATAAAAAAATGAGGAAAGCTTTAAAAATTTGAATGATAGTTAATAAAAACGATCAGTAAATATCGTGCTTTTATTTTTTAAATCACTCTTTTATCGTTGCTTATATTGTTATATAATATTTAGAGTGAATATCACAACATGGAGGATATAATAATGGAGAAACAAAAGTTTTCATTTAAATCAGTTGACGGCAATACTGCTGCTGCGTTAGGCTCATATAAATTTACTGAGGTGGCTGCAATTTATCCAATCACTCCATCTTCACCAATGGCAGAACACGTTGATGAATTTGCAGTTGAAGGTATGAAAAATGTATTTGGAGATGAAGTCAAAGTTGTTGAACTTCAATCTGAAGCTGGTGCATCTGGTGCAGTTCATGGTGCTTTACAAGCTGGTTCACTTGCAACTACATATACTGCAAGTCAAGGCTTACTTTTGATGATTCCAAATGTTTATAAATGGGTTGGTGAAGAGCTTCCTGCTGTCATGCATGTTGCTGCTAGAAGCTTAGCAAGTAGAAGCTTATCAATCTTTGGCGATCATGGTGATATCTATGCTGTAAGACAAACAGGTGCTGCTATGATCTGTTCACATTCTGTTCAAGAAGTTGCAGACTTAGCTCCTTTAGCTCATTTAGTTGCTATCAAAGCTACTACACCAGTTATTCATTTCTTTGATGGATTTAGAACATCTCATGAAATTCAAAATGTTGAGTTTGTCGATGATGAATGGTGGAATAATCAACTTGATAAAGATGCGGTTGCTAATTTCAAAAGAAAAGCATTAAACCCACATGGACATGCTGTTGCCCGCGGTGGTGCTGAAAATGATGATATTTGTTTCCAAGGTAGAGAAGCTCAAAATCTTCATGAAAATCAAATTGTCGATGTTGCTTGTGAATATTTTAAAAAGCTTACTGATGCAACTGGCCGTCCATATGCTCCATTTGTTTATTATGGTGATCCAAATCCTGTTAAAATTATTATTGCTATGGGTTCAGTTACTGAAACCTGTATTGAAGTTGTCAATGATTTAGTTGATAAAGGAAATCATGTTGGTTTAGTTAAAGTTCATCTTTATAGACCTTTCTCTGTTTCCCATTTATTAGCTTCTATTCCAACAACTGTTAAAAAGATTGCTGTTTTAGATAGAACTAAAGAACCTGGTGCTGATGGCGAACCATTATATTTAGATGTCGTTGCTGCATTAAGACAAGGAAATAGAAGTGATATTATGGTTATTGGTGGAAGATATGGTATATCTTCAAAAGATACTCAACCTAAGGATATTAAAGCTGTCTATGATTTCTTAGATAGTGATAAAGTTTTCACTGGATTTACAGTAGGTATCAATGATGATGTCACTAATTTATCAATTCCAGTTGATGATAGTTATGTTCTTAATCATGACTATACATCATGTCTATTCTATGGTCTTGGAAGTGATGGTACAGTATCTGCTAATAAATCATCTGTTAAAATCATCGGTGATGAGACACACCAATATGCACAAGCGTATTTTGCATATGATTCAAGAAAATCAGGTGGTGTCACTAGATCGCATTTAAGATTTGGTAATAGTCCAATTCATTCAACTTATTATGTTTCAAATGCAAATTTCATTTCTTGCTCATTAGATTCATATATATTCAAGTATGATATGTTAAAAGATTTGAAAGAAGGTGGTACTTTCTTATTAAATACTGATATGGATGATGAAACTCTTGTTAAATCATTGCCAAATAGAATGAAGAAACAATTAGCTGAAAAACAGGCTAAATTCTTCGTTATTGATGCTAACAAAATTGCTATGGAAATCGGTATGGGAAGACATACAAACACCATTTTACAAGCATCATTTTTCTATTTAAATCAGCAAATTATGCCATATGAAGAAGCAAGCAAATGGATGAAAGAATTTGCTAAGAAGACTTATGCTAGAAAAGGTCAAGATGTAGTTGATATGAACTACAAAGCAATTGATTCAGGAACTGAGGGCTTAAGAGAAGTCAAAGTTGATCCAGAATGGGCTAATTTAGAAGTTTCTTCTAATAGAGTTTTAACTGGTGATGATTATTTTGATAATTATGTTGTTCCTATTGGTGACTTAGAAGGTGATAAATTACCAGTTTCAACATTCAGACAATTTGAACTTGAAGATGGAACAATGAGAAATGATGTCACTTATTTAGAAAAGCGTGCTATTGCTGATAGAGTTCCAATGTGGATAAAAGAAAATTGTATCCAATGTACTCAATGTTCATTTGTTTGTCCACATGCTACAATTAGACCATTCCTTCTTGATGAAGAAGATATGAGTAAACTTCCTGATGAAGAAAAAGGAAATGTTTTAGATGCAGTTGGTGGTCCAGCAGTTTCACAAATGAAATTTAGAATTCAAATTTCACCAATGAATTGTGTAGGATGCGGATTATGTGTAAATCAATGTCCTGGTAAACCTAAAAAGGATGCTGAAGGTAAAGTCATCAAAGATGAAAATGGCAAGGTTGTAACTGAAAAAGCTTTGAAACTTGTTGAAGCTAAGAGCCAATTTGTTCATGAAAAGGCTGCTGAAATTTTATATAAGCATGTTGAACCAAAAACTGGTTTCTTCCCTGATGGCACTGTTAAAGAAATTTCTTTCCATAGACCTTATCAAGAAGTATCTGGTGCATGTGCTGGATGCGGTGAAACTCCATATTATCGTTTGACTTCACAATTATTTGGCCAAGATATGTTAGTTGCTAATGCTACTGGTTGTTCTTCAATCTATAATGGTTCTACTCCACTTTCTCCATTTATCACAGATAAAGATGGTAATGGTATTGCTTGGGCAAACTCATTATTTGAAGATAATGCTGAATATGGTTATGGTATGAGAGTCGCAACTGATTATAAATTATCAGTCATCTTCGGTATTATTGATAAAAATATTAATGATATTGGTGGTGAACTTCATGATGTATTACTTGATTATGAAAAAAATATCAGAAATAGAAAATATATCAGAAAACTTCTTCCAAAGATGTTATATCTCATCGAACAAAATTTAAATGAACCAATCAAGGAATTATTAAAATACCGTGATGAATTATTAGACAAATCTATTTGGATTGTCGGCGGTGATGGTTGGGCTTATGATATTGGTTATGGTGGACTTGACCATGTTTTAGCTACTGAAGATGATGTAAATATTTTAGTATTAGATACTGAAGTTTATTCTAATACTGGTGGTCAGCTTTCTAAATCAAGTCAAACTGGTCAAATTGCTAAATTTGCTGCTAGTGGAAAGAAGACTGCAAAGAAGAATTTGCCATTAATTGCTATGGCATATGATAGTGTCTATGTTGCTCAAATCGCATTAGGTGCTAATCCAACTCAAGCTATTAAAGCTTTAAAAGAAGCTGAAAGCTATGTAGGTCCATCACTTATTATTGCTTATTCACCATGTGTCAATCATGGTATTAAAGGTGGCTTAGCTAATTCAATGCTTCAAGAAAAATTAGCAGTTGAATCAGGCTATTTCTTAACATTCACATATGATCCAAGATTAAAAGAAAAAGGTGAGAATCCACTTGTTATGTCATGTAATCCTAATTTTGATAAATTTAATGATTACATCATGAGTCAAACTAGATATTCACAACTTTCAAAAGTCAATCCTGAACATGCTAGTGAACTTCTTGAAAAATCTAGAAAGTATGCTGAAAGAAGATATCACGATATCTTAAGATATGGCGGATTAGAGAAGTAATCTATAGAAATTAAAGCTAAAGTCTGAATGTAGGCTTTAGCTTTTTTTGAAATATTTATTTATAATATATCTAAAGTAAAATATGGTCGAATTTAGAAAATGACAACTTCATCAAAGGTTGAAAACGTAATTAATTTACATACTATGAAATAGAAAACGATATAAATTTATTTTACTAAAAATTCAATTATAAAGATGCTATAATTTAAATAGGAGGTATGATTAAATGACAAATACAATTAAAGGAACTATTTTAATGAGTAGAAATGGAAAAGAATTGGTTTTAGGTGAAAACAATAAGTATTACATTTCTAAAGGCGAAGGACATCAAGGTGATTTCATTGAATTTGATGAAAGTGATTCACTTCCAATGCCCTCTTACATGTTTGCAATAGCTGCAATGGAAGAAGAAAATTTATCTGAAACATTAGATTTCATTCAAAACAAATGGTTTGATTCAAAAAAATAAATCAATTATTTTTATAAAAACTATTAAAATTTAGCAAGAATATCAAAAAGCAGCGATATTCTTGCTTTTTTTGTTGTCTATATATTGAAACTGTAACCGCTTTGTTTTATAATGATAGCGTTTACAAAAGTTCGTGTAGAATTTTGTATTCAAGGAATTAAAGGAGGATATATATATGAAAAAACGCTTAATTCCACTATTATTAGTCTCAACACTTATGGCATCTTGTAAGGGTGCAGGAGCATCAAAATGGGATGCAAAAACAGCTTTTGGTGATAAGGAACTGAATTATTGTTTGCTGATTGGCCAAATTGATCATAACGACTCAGCTGCTCGTACTGCTGGTATTCGTGATGCACTAAAAACTAGAGGAAACAAAAATACAAATCCAAACACTGAAAATCCAGTTCAGGGTAAATTAACCTTAAACGGAACTGAATATACAGTAAATGAAATCGAACACAGTGAACAAAAAGCAACTGGTGGTGCAACATGGGATCAACAAACTGCTACTTCAACAACTGAAGGATGGTTCAATAAGAATGGTAGCAAGATTGATTTTATTGTCTCAAACAATGATGGTATGGCCGAAGGTGCAATTGCTGCTTCTAATTATATCGATGGAACCCCAATCTTTGGTTATGACTCAAACGCTAGTACTCTTGACTTGATTAAACAAGGTAAAATAATGGGCACAGTTAATCAAGACCCTTCAGCTCAGGTTGCTGGTATTTTTATGCTTGCTAGGAACATTATGGATGGTGTTTCTAATCCATTAGAAGATGGTTTTACAAAAGATAGTGCTAACGGATATGGTAAGATACCTTCGACATTTGTTTATCATAATGACGACAAGTCATTACTAGTTAATAATTTTGCAATTACATCATCAAACATTGATAAGTATGTTGGCAAAACAACTGCTGATTTAGTTTATAGTGATGTCAAGAAAGGAACAACTGGCGAAAAAAATGTTATGTTCAGCACATATAGTCAATCTGACACTTTCTTAAATTCTAATGTTAATCCACTTGTTAACAAATATAAGACTACATTCAATTTCGAACTTGATGCCACAGCTGTTGGCGATGGTAATGATGATAAGAGTGTTCTCGATAAAATGTTGAAAACATTTGATGCTTACATTTTAAATACCGTCAAGACTACTAGTGCAAAATCATACCTTGATAAGATATATACTTTGGAAGGTGGTTCCGGAAAAATTAGCAAGCCTGTTATTTTCTATAATAGACAACCAACAGATCAAAATGGCAAAGTCGATAAAACTGTTATGACTGATTCAAGATTCAGCAATATCTATTATGTTGGATTTGATGCTAATCAAGGTGGTCAGGTTCAAGGTCAAATGATTGTCGATTATTTAACTGCTCAAGAAAAATTAAGTAAGTAGCTTACTTAAACTCAAGTAGCTATTATTGTAGAAAGACTAGTTAAATAACTAGTCTTTCTACTTTTTATTAAAAACATTTGTGGAGGTGCTATGGATCAAGCAAAATATATTTTAGAAATGACTTCACTTTCAAAAAGCTTTGGGAAAAACCATGTTTTGAGAAATATTTCTTTAAAAGTTAGACCTGGAACTGTTATGGGACTTATGGGCGAAAATGGTGCAGGAAAGTCTACTATGATGAAATGTCTATTTGGAATCTATTCTAAAGACTCAGGTAACATCAAATTAAATGGAATAGATGTTAATTTTTCCTCACCCAAGGAAGCGTTAGAGCAAGGTGTTGCTATGGTTCACCAAGAATTAAATCAGTGCTTAGATAGAACTATTGTTGATAATTTATTCTTAGGAAGATATGTAACAAAAGCTGGCATTATTAATGAAAAGGTAATGTATTACAAATGTGTTCAACTTTTTGCAGAGCTGGGAATGAATTATAATCCAAAAACCATAATGAGAACAATGTCAGTTTCACAAAGACAAATGGTGGAAATTGCAAAAGCTGTCTCTTATAATGCAAAAATCATTGTCTTAGATGAACCTACCTCATCTTTGTCAGAACGTGAAGTAAAAAAATTATTTGAAATTATTAGAAATCTGAGGGATAAAGGTATCTCATTTGTTTTTATTTCACACAAAATGGATGAAATTTATGAGTTATGCGATGATATAACTATTCTTCGTGATGGTGAAGTTACTTTGCAAGAAGAAGTAAAGAATACAGATTTAAATATGCTTGTAAAAGCAATGGTTGGAAGAAATTTAGATCAACGATTCCCACCTATGACAAATCAACCTGGAAATCCTGTGTTTTTAGTTCATAATTTATCAACTAAATATAAACCTCAAATAAAAAATATTTCTTTCGATTTAAGAAAGGGTGAAATTTTAGGAATATATGGCCTTGTTGGTGCTGGTAGAACTGAACTCCTTGAATCGTTATTTGGAGTTAGAACGATAGCTGAATGTGAAATGTTTTATAAGGGCAAACGAATTTTATTCAAAAATCCTAAAGAAGCTATGGCTGCTAATTTTGCTTTTGTTACTGAAGAAAGGAAAGTATCAGGTATGTTTGGGATTGATGATTTGACTTTCAATACTTGTATAACTAACTTACCCAAATATCAAAGATTTGGTATTTTATCTAATCAATTGATGCACAATGCAGCTAAGATTGAAATAAAAAAAATGAATACTAAATGCAATGATGAAAATGATAAAATTTCATCATTATCAGGTGGTAATCAACAAAAAGTTATTATTGGCAAATGGCTAGAGAGAGCCCCTGATGTTTTCTTGATGGATGAACCAACTCGTGGTATTGATATTATGGCTAAATACCAAATATATGAGCTTATGATTGAACTTGCAAAGCAAGGTAAATCAATTATAATGGTTTCATCTGAAATGCCAGAAATATTAGGTGTTACTAATCGTATTCTTGTTATGTCAAATTATAGAATGGCTGGAATTGTAAACACCAAAGAGACAAGCCAAGATGAACTTATGAAATTATGTGCTAAAAATTTATAAAGGAGAAAGATTATGGCAGATGAAAATGTATTAAAATCTCTTGAAGAGAGTCCTTATCAAACAAATCCAAACTTTCAAAAGTACTTAGATGATTTAAAAAAGCTTAGAGAAGATGGTGCTGCAAAGGAAAGAGCACTAAAGAACGAAAACCAAGATTTGCGTTTAAATAAACAAATCGAGAAAAAAGAAAAGGATGAATTAATAGCCGCTAATAACGATCAAATTTCGTCAGCAAAAAAAATTACTGCTGCAAACAAAAGCGATGTGCACTCTCTTGTTTCAGTTGCTATTTCTGAATCTAATGCTCAGTGGAAAGAATATTATGGAAAAGTTTGTATTGAGGCCAAAGAAAAAATTGAAGATATAAAAAAGAAGTATACTCAGGATAAAATAGATTTGGAAATTCAAAACACTAGAAAACTAGCTACCATTCAAGGCTTGGTGGATGATAAAACTAATATTGATTCTGTGAAAACAGAAAGAAAAGCACAAAATGTTGCTTATAAATCTAAAAAGCTTGAACTGAAAAACAATAAGAATGAAGAAATTTCCAAAATTAAAGATGCTAAGTTCAATGCATATATGGAAAAGTATGGTTACAATGGTGCTGTAAGATTTGAAAAACATTCTATTATTGAATCTCTTGAATTTAAATATCGACATTATGCCTATACTTTTAAAGTTGGCGACTACTTATTAAGAAATGCAATTTATTTTGTTATTTTAATTTTTTTCCTTGCTTGTGTAGGAATGGCTCCAACATTATTTTCTATAAAATCAATTGTTTCAATTTTAGGGCAGTCATCAACTAAAGTATTTTATTCATTAGGTGTTGCTGGTTTAATTTTGATTGCTGGTACTGATTTGTCTATTGGCCGTTTAACTGGTGCCTCTGTTTCATTAGTTTGTATGATAATGTCTCAAAAAATATATGCACTTAATTCATTATCAGAAGGGCAAGATGGGCTTCCGATTGATATGACAAATTTGTCATTTATTCCAGCTATGATTATTGCTATTTTGGTGTCAATTTTAGTCTGCGTTTTATTTACTTCAATAGCAGGATTTTTTACTGCAAAGTTTAAAATGCATCCATTCATTACAACTTTATCAACTCAACTCGTATCTTTTGGTTTAATGATGTTTTTATTCTCTGCAACTCCAGCATTTAATATGAATATGGATTGGGCTAAACAAATACGTGGTGGTAATAATATTAATTTAATTATTTTTGCTGCAATTGCAATCGTTATTATCTGGTTTATTTGGAATAAAACTAAATTTGGTAAATATATGTATGCAGTAGGTGGAAACGCTGAAGCAGCTTCAGTATCAGGTATTAATGTCTTTTGGGTCACAATGGGTATCTTCATAATGGCCGGCGTTTTATATGGATTGGGTGGCTTCTTTGAAGCAACTCGTATTGCTGTTGGTTCGCCATCAACTGGTTCAGGAACTGAACTTGATGCTATTGCTGCCTGTGTTGTTGGCGGAATTTCTTTTAGTGGTGGTGTAGGAAAAGTTTCAGGTGCTGTTGTTGGAACAATTATTTTCACGGCTCTAACTTATTGTCTAACATATTGTAAGATTGATGTTAATTTACAATTTGTCTTTAAGGGTATCATCATTATGGCAGCTGTTTGCCTTGACTCTTTAAAATTCCTTAAGAAGAAATAATCTATAACATATAAAAAGGTTCAGAACTAATGTGCTGAACCTTTTTATATGTTCATTAATATAAGTTTATTTTAATTTTGATGCAAAATTAAGTTTAGTCATTTTATTAGCTAAATTCAAACAAGAAGATACACCTATTGACGTAGTATCATTTCTAATGCCTATAATATTTTTATCATAGCCAAGTAACATCATTCCACCGGATGTTATTTTTTTATCAATTGATGAATTAAAGCTTTCCATCAATTTTTTTATAAATAGTCCGCCAAATTTGTATTGAAAAGAATTTTTCATTCCATTTTCTAAATATTCATTATAAACAGTAACTCCTTGATTTATTCCAGATATAGTAGCTTGGATGATTGTTGCATCGCCAAGAAGAATATCAGTATCTGCCTCAAGAAGATAGTTGCTGCCTATTTCACCATCAAAGCAATTATCATTTTTTAAATTAGAAATTATATCTTTAGTCTCATCAGTCCTTTTTAAATTTGACGCTAATAAGAATTTGAACTTAACATCTTTATTTTCAAACAGTTCTTTATACGCTATTTTTAAAGTCTCTTTATATGAAAGAAAATCTTCTTTTGCAGAAAATGATTTATATCCCAAATCACCAAGCAAAGTCATTCTGCCTGTATAAGCATTAGCAAAAAATGATGCATATAAAGGCGAATCTATTGTTTTATTAAAGTTATTATTTGCAATATCAACTATTTTGCTTTTGTTTCTAAATGAGACAAATGTTGAAAAAATATTATTAGATAATGTTTCATCCAATGCATTTTCATTATTTGTTGAATCAATAATTTTTATATTATCTAAGTCTTTAATCGTAAGCAAATTATTACTCTCACCAACAACAATTAATGATAAGTCTTTTATTTTATGAAAAAATAATTTTATTCCATAACTTGCCATTTTAAGCTCATCTTTATTTAAAGTTGTCAAATCTATTAATATGGTGTTCATATATATTCTCCTCTGGTCATAATATTATATAAGATTTATAAGTGTATTCTATGTTTATTTTTTTATTAACTTCGTTTATAATTTTAACATATGAAAAAAGTCAAATTATTTTGTTCAATTTTATTAGCTTTTATCTTTTCTTTATTTTCTTTCTCTTCATGCAATAAACAGACTAAGCAAATAGATTACATTATCAAAAAAGATCAAGAAGCAGCGAGCTTGGTTATCAATCTCGATAACTTTAAAAAAGAATATCAAACAAATGAAGAAATAGATTTTTCAACTATCAAGGCTTCATTTGATAATAAGGAATTAAAATATGTTGAAAAACTTAGTGAGAATTATATTGATTCTTTTTTCATATCTTCATCAGATAATGATCCTTTAAATTCTATTTTGCAAAATAAATCGACTGTTTCTGGAAATAATAAACAAAATAGTATCAACATTTATGTAGGGCATAAAGAAATAGAACACGATAGTACTATTGTTTATTTAGCTACCATAAATTTAAGCATTAATAATCCATCTGCTGTTGATAAATGGGTTATTTATTTAATTATGAGCCTTGTTTTTATTGCGTTTGGTGCTTTTGCGTGTTTAAAGTCATATAAGGACAAAAAGAAAAGGAATATGATGCAGATATCTACAAGCAGTCAAAGCCAACACAATAAAAATGATAATCAAGTAAAACCTACAGACGATAATAAATATAAAGAAGAATGTACTTCTGATGATGAAGTAAAATAGGAGATGATTTATGAATGACATTATAACTTGGGATGAATATTTTATGGGTATTGCTTTTCTTTCTTGCTTAAGAAGTAAAGATCCAAATACTAAAGTAGGTGCGTGTATAGTTGATTCTGATAATAAGGTTGTATCTATTGGATATAACGGCATGCCTAAGGGTTTAGATGAAGATAAACTATCCTGGAATAAAGGAGAAGGACTAGATAACAAATATCTTTATGTTTGCCATGCAGAATTCAATGCTATCTTAAATACAAGAAATGGATCAGCATTAAAAGGATGCTCTTTATATGTAACTTTATTTCCTTGCAATGAATGTGCAAAAGCTATTGTTCAATCAGGAATTAAAGAACTTATCTATGCTGACAATAAATATGAAGGAACTACTGAAAATTTAGCATCTAGAAAGATGATTGAAATGGCAGGTATTAAGATAAGAAAATATGAAGGTAGAATACCTGAAATAAAATATTAAAGGTGTAATATGGAAATTAAAGATTTTGTTAAAAAAAGGAAAGAAGAGCTAAAAGAAGAAATAAGTAAGATAAATAAAACTATATCATTTTTGATCATTCAAGTTAATGATGACGAAGCAAGTAACGCTTATGTAAAAGGAAAAATAAAAGATGCAAGTGAAGTTGGTATCAATGCTATTTTAAAAAGATATCCAACATCAATTACTGAAGAAGAATTATTAAAAGAAATAGATAAAACAAATAATGATCAAAATATTTATGGGATTATTGTTCAAATGCCGCTTCCAAAACATATTGATGAAAAGAAAGTTTCTTTAGCTATATCGATAAAAAAAGATATTGATGGATTTCATCCCATGTCACTATTTACTCCATGCACACCCAAGGGGATTATATCTTATTTAGATGAAGAAAACTTCAACTATGATAGTAAAAATGCTTTAGTTATTGGAAGAAGCCATATTGTTGGTAGACCTATAGCTGAATTGCTTTTAAATAGAAACTGCAATGTTACAATCACTCACTCACATACTAAAAGTGATGATTTAAGAAGATATGTTAAGAATGCTGATTTAATAGTAGTTGCTATTGGTAAAACATATTTCCTAGATAAAACATATGAATACAAAAACGATGCTTATATTATCGATGTTGGAATAAATAGAACTGGTGATGGTTTAAAAGGTGATTGCAAACCGTCTCTTCCTGTGAAACTTCAAACACCTGTTCCTAAAGGAGTTGGACTATTAACCAGATTATCTTTAATTGAAAATATATTGGAGGCATATAAATATGGAATTTAAAATCGAAAACACAGAAGTATATGGATTAGATAAAGCAATCATTGCAAGCGGTAATCCTATGAGAACTAAATTTATTGATCATGATAAAATGACTGATAAAGATTTAAATAGAGCTAAAAAATTAGGTAGTGTACTAACTGGTACTGGTCATGATAACTTTTTAAAAGGTATCATTGTCCAGATGAATGTCACAGCTCCATTATATTTTTGGAAACAAGCACAACGTTATCATTGGTTTGATTTTATTTCAAGCCAATCAACAATGCACTGTCTTTTAAAATTTGATATTGAAAGTCAGTGTGTAAGTGATACAAATAAAGATATTTTAAAAATAATGAAAAGACTAGTTGAAGAATATAATACTTTAGCTGAAGATGATCCAACAAGAATTGATAAATGGAGAGAGCTTGTTGCATCTCTTCCATGTGGATTCTGTCTAGGTGCAACAATGACAACTAATTATCAGCAACTTAAAACAATGTATCAACAAAGAAAGAATCATCGTTTAAAAGAATGGCATGTATTTTGTAGTTGGTGTGAATCACTTCCTTATTTTATTGAAATGACTCAAGATATTAAAAAAGAGGATTAATATTCATATTAATGGTGATGTATTTTTATATGTAAAATATGAAAAATATGATTTTGATTTTAAAGATAGAACTAAATAATGAAAATAAATTGTTTATTTATGTATAAATTTTAATAACATTTTTGAAGATGATACAAGTAAAGAAACTTTGTGATATACTTAAATCATAATGAGAAAAAACAATGTATTTCAAGAAACAGAAAAAATAGAATTAAAACGACTTTTGAATGATAGTTTTGCAAAAGAAGTTGTTTCTTTTCTCAATACGAATGGTGGAATAATATATATTGGTGTTGAAGACGATGGAACTATTATAGGTATAGATAATCTTGATGAGAATTTAAGAAATATAGCAGATATCATTACAACACAGATATTACCTAATCCACAAGAATTTGTTAAAATTGAAACATTTAAAGAGAATAATAAACAAATTATAAAGGTTACAATTAATGTTGGCAAAAGTCTTTATTATATAAAAAAATATGGAAGAAGTTCTACAGGTTGCTACGTTCGTGTTGGTACTAGTTCAAGAAGTATGACAGAAGAACAAATTGAAAAAAAGTATATTGATGGTTTGAATATTGTAAAGCCAACAATTAAAGAAATAGAAAGTGACAGGCAAGATTTAACTTTCAATCAATTTAAATATTTATTAAATTTCTATGGGGTTCATGTCAATAATTCTGCTTTTGATAAAAATTTTAATTTAAGAAATAAATCAAAATTATATAATAAGCTTGCTTTTCTTTTATCAGACCAAAACAATATTTCAATTAAAGTTGTCCGATTTAAAGGTGAAGACAAGTCTGAATTTATTTCACGAAAAGAATTTGGATATTGCTGCTTAATTAAAGCAATGTCTAATTCACTTGAATATGTATTAGATATTCTTAACATTATTCAAACTGAGATTATTAATGGTGTGAGAATAGATACTCCATATTTTGATAAAGATTCGTTTAGAGAGGCGTGGATTAATGCAATTTGTCATCATGATTGGGCACAAGGTACACCACCAGCAGTTTATGCCTTTGATGATAGAATAGAAATTATTTCGCATGGATTGTTAAAAAAAGACTTAACTATTGATGAATTTTATAGTGGAGTTAGTAAACCTGTAAATGAAGATTTGGCAAAAATATTAACTCAAATGCATTTTATAGAACAATCTGGTAGAGGCATCCCAACTATAATAAAAAAATATGGTAAAAGCGTATTTCACTTTGGAACATCTTTCATTGAATGTATAATCCCATACAACATTATTGATAAAAATAAAATAAATGAAATGAATGGTATTCCATTTGATAAAATGCCAAATGATACTGTAAATGATACCGTAAATGATACTGTAAAATGTATTTATCAAATTATTGTCGAAAATAATAATATTACAATTAATGAAATTATGAAAAAAATAAATAGATCACGTCCAACAGTAACTAGAGCAATTTCTTTATTAAAAAAACAAAATAAAATTAAAAGAATAGGTTCTGATAAAACAGGTTATTGGATAATTATTACTTAAAGTTTTACTTACATAGTTAAAATGTGATTATCAACAATGCACTGTCTTTTAAAATTTGATATTGAAAGTCAGTGTGTAAGTGATACAAATAAAGATATTTTAAAAATAATGAAAAGACTAGTTGAAGAATATAATACTTTAGCTGAAGATGATCCAACAAGAATTGATAAATGGAGAGAGCTTGTTGCATCTCTTCCATGTGGATTCTGTCTAGGTGCAACAATGACAACTAATTATCAGCAACTTAAAACAATGTATCAACAAAGAAAGAATCATCGTTTAAAAGAATGGCATGTATTTTGTAGTTGGTGTGAATCACTTCCTTATTTTATTGAAATGACTCAAGATATTAAAAAAGAGGATTAATATTAATTTTGAATAGAATATAAATATTAAAGATATAGTTGCAGAAAACGTGATTTTGCACACTTTTTGCAACTTTTTAGGATTAAAATTGATGTTTTATAACTTATATGTTACAATTTATGTGCAATAAGGTGAATGAATATGGAAATCAAAAGAGATTTTTATCTAAACAAACTCATACGGAGCATGCATAATGGCATGATTAAAGTCATCACTGGAATCAGAAGATGTGGTAAGTCTTATCTTCTTAAGCCTTTATTTAGTGATTATCTTTTATCATGTGGTGTTTCAGAAAACAATATTATTCATATAGACTTGTCAAGCAGAGAGTATTCAGATCTTACTAATCCCATCAATTTAGATGAATTCATAAAAGAAAAGATAAATAAAGTAGATGAATTTTATCTTTTTGTAGATGAAATTCAGTCTTGTGAAAGCATTCAAAATCCAGCTTTTAAAAACTACAAAACAAGCAATGGGGAAATCCCACAAATTAATTTTTATCAGGTATTAAATGGACTACTATTAGAGTATCCCAATGTAGACATTTATGTCACTGGTAGTAATTCTCGTTTTCTTTCTTCTGATATTTTAACTGAATTTAGAGGTAGAGGGTGGCAAATTGATCTTGCACCATTATCTTTTTCTGAATATGTTAATGCATTTAATAAAAAAGATAAGATAGTTTTATTTGAAGAATATTTAACATTTGGTGGAATGCCTGGAATGGTTTCTTTTGGAAATAATCAAGATAAAATATCATATCTTACTAATTTTTTTGAATTGACATATTTTAAAGATATTGTTGAACATTCTTCAATTGTTGATAATGTATCGATGAGAGAACTTTTACAAGTTTTAGCATCTAGTGAAGGCTCACTTGTTTCTATAAATAAAATAGCTGAACTTTTTAAACAAAAAGAAGATAAATCAATTTCAAGACAAACTATTGAAAAATATTTATTTGCATTTAAAGATTCGTTTTTAGTCAGTGAAGCTTCTCGATTTGATATAAGAGAGAATAAACTTATTTCAAGTAATAAAAAATATTACTTTGCTGATTGTGGATTGAGGAATGCACTTTTATCTTTTAGTCAAAATGATAGAGGACATATGATGGAATCTGTCATCTACAGAGATCTTAAAAGACGTGGATATGCTGTAAATGTTGGAGTCGTTCCCACTTTTGAAACTAATAATGGTATAAGAGAGAGAAAACAATATGAGGTTGATTTTATTGCTACTATGGGAAGTAAAAAAGTTTACATTCAATCAGCGTATCGAATTTATGATGATGAAAAATTAAAACAAGAAGTGAATTCATTTTTAAAGATAGATGATTCATTTAAAAAAATCATAGTTGAAGGAGATTTGTATATTCCTTATACTGATAAAAAAGGGATTGAACACATTGGAATAATTGATTTTCTTTGTAATGAAGTTAACAACTTATAGAGACGTTAGATAAATATATTGTGGTTTCCTGATGTTAGTGAATATATTAATTTTAGTTGGTTTAATAACTATTAATTAAAATTTAACTTATAATATTTATTGGTGTAAACATGTCAAATTTTGAGTTAAATGAAGATTTATTAGAAAATAAATATCCAGGTATTATCAAATTGCTACTAAAAGATAATACAACTAAGAAAAATATTATTTTTGCAACTTCAAATTATGTTAAATATGGGAAAGGATTTTCAAAAAAAGATTATATCTTACCCAAACATTTATTGAATCAAAATAAACAGATTATTAAACCTAGAATATTTAAGAATAAGATAGAACAAAATAAACGTATAAAGGATATGGCAGAAGTATTTACTCCTTCTTGGGTTTGCAATCATCAAAATAATTTGATTGACTATGAATTCTTTAACAGAAAAAATGTTTTTAATATTGAAAGTAAAACTAGTTGGAAAAAGACTAAGAAAGTTGACTTTAAAAATAGAGACTGGAAAGAATATATAAATCAAATTAGAATTGAGATAACTTGCGGCGAGGCACCATATCTAACAAGTAGATATGATGTTGTCTCATCTTTTGAAATTGATCCATTAAATAGAATCGGTTTGTTAGATAGAAAACTGAGAATTGTGTGTGAGAATGTAAATGATATAGAGGAATATAATTATTATTCACTTTTATCTTTAAAAAAAATTTATGGATATGATTTTCAAGGTGACAATGTGTATTTAGCAAGAAAAAACTTATTATATACATATATAGATTTTTATGTCTTAAAATTTGGAATACTACCGACAAGTAATATTGTAAATGAAGCTTGTAAAATCATTACTTGGAATATATTTCAAATGGATGGATTAAAATATGTTATTCCTTATTCATGCAAAAAGATAAAAGAATTAAGAATCAGTCTTTTTGATGACCTGGAAGAACATGATACTTTGTGTATAGGCTGTAAGACTGGAAACATTTATAAACATAATGGTATATATGCAAAGATAAAAGACTGGAAAAAGAACAAATCAATTAGATTTATTGATGCTTTAAAGGACAATAAATAATTATGTCAGATTTTAATTTTAAACCTAGTTTTGAATATAAACTTATATATGTATTTAGAATAAATGATGAGAATCATAAAGGCTATTTAAAAATTGGAGATGCGACTATCCATACAGATAAATTATATACTGATTTACTACCTAATTCACACGATTTAAATGTTGCTGCTAAAAAAAGAATTGACGAATATACAAGTACTGCTGGAATAATTTACGACCTTATTTATACTGAACTTGCAGTTAAAGTAAATAATTATTTTGATAATAATCAAAAATCTAATTTATCTGCTTTTAGAGACTATGATGTTCATTCTATTTTAAAACGATCAAATATAAAAAATATTCATTTTGATACTAATAAAAATCAAAATGAATGGTTTGAGTGTGATTTAGAAACGGCAAAAGAAGCTATAAAAGCGGTTAAAGAAGGCAAAACATCATTAGATAATTTTCAAATAACTAATTATAGAAATCCAATTATCTTTAGACCAGAGCAAAAAGAAGCAATTGAGAAAACTATAAAACAATTTAAAAAAAGTGATAGAATGCTTTGGAATGCTAAAATGCGCTTTGGTAAAACTTTAGCTGCTCTTGAAGTTGTTAAAAGGTCTTCTTTTCATCGTACAATAATTATTACTCATAGGCCGGTTGTAAGTGATGGTTGGTATGAAGATTTTAATAAAATATTTTATGATACTGATGAATATGAATTTGGCTCTAAAACTAAAGGTAAATCAATTGAAGAATTAATTAATTCAAATAAAAACTTTGTATATTTTGCTTCCATGCAAGATTTAAGAGGGTCAGAACAAGTCGGTGGGAAATTTGATAAAAATAATATTATTTTTAAAATTGATTGGGATTTTGTAGTTGTTGATGAAGCCCATGAGGGAACAAAAACAAAACTAGGTAATTCTGTTTTACAAGAAGTTATTAAACCTGACGATAAAAATCATATAACTAAACTTCTAGAATTATCTGGTACCCCATTTAATCTTCTTGTTGATTACAAGGATAATGAGATATACACTTGGGATTACATAATGGAACAGGAATCAAAGTATGAATGGTTTTTAAATCATTTTGGTGACTCTAATCCTTATGAAGAACTTCCGCAGATGAATATTTACACATATCATCTTGAAGAAAAATTTAAAAATTATACTGATATTGAAGATAAAGCATTCAATTTTAGAGAATTTTTTAGAACTTGGACAGGTAATATAGATAAAGATTATGACAGCCTTCCTGAGAATGTAAATATAGGTGATTTTGTTAATGAAAATGATATTAAATCATTTTTAAATTTAATTAGTTTAGAAAGCTCCACAACTAATTATCCTTTTTCAACTGATAAATATAGGGATTATTTTAGACATACTTTATGGATATTACCCGGAGTAAAAGAAGCAAAAGCTTTTTCAAAATTACTTAAATCACATCCTATTTTCAGTCAATTTCAAATTGTTAATGTTGCAGGTGATGGAGATGAAGAAATAGATTCAAATAATGCGTTGTATGAAGTTGAAAAAGCAATTGGTAAACATCCAGAAGAAACATATACTATTACCCTATCTTGTGGAAGATTAACTACAGGAGTATCTGTTCCTGAATGGACAGGAGTACTTATGCTTGCTGGATCCTATTCAACACAAGCTAGTCAGTATCTTCAGACAATATTTAGAGTTCAAACACCTGCAAATATAAATGGTAAAATTAAAGAAAATTGTTATGTGTTTGACTTTGCACCAGATAGAGCACTAAAAATGATTGCAGAATCTGTTCAACTTTCTTCTCGTGGTAGTGGAAATCAAAATACGCAAATTAAACTTAAAAAATTTTTAAATTTTTGTCCAGTATTATCTATTTCTGAAACATCAATGAAAGAATATAAAGTATCTTATCTGCTTCAAGAATTGAAGAAGGCTTATGCGGAAAGAGTTGCTAGAAATGGATTTGATGATGCTAAATTATATAACGATGAACTACTAAAATTAAATGATATAGAATTAAAAGAATTTGATAGATTAAAAAGAATAATAGGTTCAACTCCGAATCAAGAAAAAACAAAGAAAATTGATATAAATAATGAAGGATTCACTGTAGAAGAGTATGAGAAAGTAAAACAAATTGAAAAGAAACCTAAACATAAACTAACTGAGGAAGATAAGAAAAAATTAGAAGAACTAAAGAAAAAGAAAAAAGAAAAAGAAGTTGCAATTTCAATACTAAGAGGAATATCTATAAGAATCCCACTTCTTGTTTATGGAGCTAATATTCCAATTAACAAAGATATTACAATTGATGATTTTCCTTCATTAGTTGATGATATTTCTTGGAAAGAATTTATGCCAAAAGGCGTTACTAAAGATGATTTCAAATTATTCTCTAAATATTATGATAAAGATATATTTATTGCATCTACTTATAGAATTAGGTCAATTGCAAAAGCAGCTGATGAACTTGAACCAACTGAGAGAGTAAAAAAAATAGCTCAATTATTTTCAACCTTTAAAAATCCTGATAAAGAAACGGTATTAACTCCATGGCGTGTAGTTAATATGCACTTAAGTGAAACAATTGGTGGTTATTGTTTCTTTGATGATAACTTTAATAATGAAATTGATAAGCCTAAGGAAATAATTAATAATGATATAACAAATAATATTTTTAAAAGAGATGGAAAAGTATTAGAAATTAATTCAAAAACAGGATTATACCCTCTTTATGTAGCTTATTCTTTTTATCGTGTACATATAAAAAATATTGATGAGAAAGATTTAACTTTTCAGAAGAAAAAAGAAATATGGAATAAGATTATTGATGAGAATGTTTATGTAATATGTAAAACACCTATGGCAAAACAAATCACAAGAAGGACATTACTTGGCTATACAGATGGTTCAATTAACGCTCATGCATTTGATGACTTAATAACTCAAATGAAAGATAAACAAAATCAATTAATTAAAAAAATTAAATCGCCTAATTTTTGGAACAAGGGAGGTAATGAAATGAAATTTGATGCAGTAGTTGGAAATCCACCATATCAAGGAATAAATCATCAGCAAATATATCCTAATTTTTATTTATCATCTATTAAATTAGGTGAAGTAGTATCGCTAATTTTTCCAACAGGATGGCAGCAACCTAAAACAGCTAATAATTTAGCGTGTTTAAATAAAGAAGAATACAAGCAAGATAAACAAATCGTTTTTATTGATAATAGAGAAAATGTTTTTCCTGGTATTAGTGGTGCTAATTTTGTAAATATTATACTATGGAAAAGAAATTATAATAATTCTTTTTTTGGGAAACAAAAGGTTTATACAGATGGAAAAAATCCACAATATGTAAAGTTACCTACAAGAGTAGAAAACATCGATAAGCCGAAACTAATTGTAGATTTTTCTGAACTAATTATAAATTTTGATAACTTTAAATCTATGTCTGAAATAACCTCATCTAATAAACCTTATGGCCTTAGAAAAAATATTTTTGATAACTATGCATTTTATAACTTGCCTGCAATGAGTAAAGAAAAACTCAATAATAATATTACTATATATGGAAGCAATAAACAGATAAGGTATTGCAATTTAAACTATCCATTACCAAAGAAATCAAATGCAATTGAAAAATTTAAAGTCTTTGTTCCATCAGCCTGGGGTAATATGAGTGCATCAGCCGGATTGGGAGGAGCATATTCAGATATTATAGTAGGTAGACCATTAGAGGTTTGTACTGAAACATATCTTGAATCTGGTTGCTTTAGCACTTTCAAAGAAGCACAATATCATGCAAAATATATATTATCTAAGTTTGTTAGAGGATTACTCTATGTTAATAAAGTTTCACAACAATGTTCAAAAGATGTATGGAAAAGTGTTCCTATTCAAGACTATTCAGAATCATGGTGGGATGAAACTATTAATGAGATAGATGATCATCTATTTGATAAATATAATATTCCAATGGATATTAGAAATTTTGTTAAAAATAATATTCAGACTAAAAACGAATCAAACATAATTAATTTTGATTTACAAAATTAATTATATATTGTTATTAAATTAATAATTTTTAACAAAAATGTGTAAAATCCATTTAAAAATTTGCAAAAAATGTGCATTTTTTATTTAAAAAACTGTATAAAATGTGTATATTAGTTAATAGTATTTGATTTTAGTTTAATAAAAAAGGTGATAAAATGGATAGATTTATATTAAATAAACTTATAGAATGGAAATCTTCTTTAAATAGAAAGCCTTTAATATTGCAAGGTGCACGTCAAGTAGGGAAAACTTGGATTATGAAGGAGTTTGGAAAAAAATACTTTGATAACTATGTGTATTTTAATTTTGATGAAAATAATGATTTAAAAGATTTATTTAAAATGAATAAATCTGCAAGTAGATTAATTGAAAGATTGAGCTTAACTGCTGAAGAAAAAATCTATCCTGGGAAAACCTTAATTATTTTTGATGAAATTCAAGAATGTTTTGATGCACTTAACTCATTAAAATATTTTAATGAAAATGCAAAAGATTATTGTATTATTTGTGCTGGTAGTTTACTTGGAACGTTATTAGCAGGACCAAAATCGTATCCTGTTGGACAAGTAAATAAAATGTATATTTATCCGTTAAATTTTGAAGAATTTTTAAATGCAACAGATAATAATTTATATATGTACTATAAAACAATAAATAAGGAAACAAATATTGAAGCAATATTTCATTTGAAATTAAAGGAAGCATACCAAAATTATTTAATTATAGGCGGTATGCCAGAATGTGTAAATTCTTGGATTAAATATAATGATCCTTCTAAAATATTTCAAATTCAAGATGAACTAATTACATTATATGAAAATGATTTTACTAAACATAATAGTAAAATTAATAGCAGTAAGCTATTAATGGTATTTAGAAATATAGTTCCTCAATTAGCTAAAGAAAATAAAAAATATATATATGGAAAAGTTAAAGAAGGTGCAAGAGCTAGAGATTTTGAAGAAGCAATTGAGTGGTTAGTATCAGCTGGATTAATAAATCGAGTATATCAATCTTCTGTTCCTAGATATCCGCTTAAAGGATATGATGAATTAAATGCTTTTAAATTATATCTTTTTGATACAGGACTTTTAAAACATATGGCAGGAATTAATAATGACAGTATAGTTTTAGAAAAAGATTTTCAGTTCAAAGGTGCACTCACTGAAAACTATATTTTAAGTCAAATCAAAAGTATGTTTGATATTGAACCTAGATATTATACCTTTGATAGATATGAAATAGATTTTCTAGTTCAAAATAAAGATGAAATTATTCCAATAGAAGTCAAATCAAATGTCTCAGTTAATTCCACAAGTTTAAAAAAATACATTGAAAAATATCAACCAATAAAATCTATTAGATATTCAATGTTGAATTATAAAGAAGAAGAAAAATTAATAAATATACCTCTTTATTTAGCTACTAAAACTAAAGAGTTATTATAATTATTTATTATTTCTAACAATGAAGATTTTTTTAATATCAATTTGAAAAAATAGTATCATAGCATAAATCATCTTCATTATGAGGTATATAATTTAATATCTGTTCTTTAAAATAAAGACCTATTTTATATGTATCATGTTTTTTGATATATTTATCATAATACCCTTTTCCATATCCGATTCTATAACCTTGTTTATCACAGGCAAGACCAGGTATTATCATATATTTAATATTATTATCTAATGTAGATGAATTATCATTTGGTTCAAGAATTGAAAATTTATTTTTAATAAGTGATGAGTAATTACCATCAAAAAGATAAAAATCTAATTCATCTTCTTTATTAATTTTTGGAATATATATTTTTATATTATTTAAAAGACAATATTTGATTATTCCTTTCGTATTAAATTCACTATCAAAACTTATATAGATAGCAAGCCTATCTATATTTTCTTTCTTTAAGAAAGCAAATAATTGACTTTGAATATCTTTTTCCCTTTCTAATCTATTAGGAATATTATTTCTAATAGATTTCATTTTTGCTCTTATTTCTTTTTTTGAAAGATTAATGTTCATCAAATAGAAACCTTTTCTTTCTTATAAATGAAATCTTCAAATTCATCATAAGACATCATTCTATCAATGTATGTTCCATCTTTTCTAATATAGATGATTCTATTTGCAATTGATTTTAAAAGCTGTCTATCATGAGATGTGAAAAGTAAAACAGATTTAGTATCTAACATGGCTCTATTTAACGATTCAATAGATTCTAAATCTAAATGATTAGTTGGATCATCTAACATAATTAAGTTACCTGGATCTAACATTATTTTACAAAAACGGAGTCTCACTTTCTCTCCACCTGACAAAACTGACACTTTCTTCAATGCTTCATCACCAGAAAATAGCATTCTACCTAAATAACCTCTAAGGTATATATCGCTGTCTTCTTTTCCGTATGGTCTTAAATAGTTGACTAAATTTTCTTCAATATTATCAAATTCTGTAAGTGAAGAAGCTAAATACTGACTGTGGATAGTGATGCCAAATTTGAAACTTCCTGAACTTTGATTTTCAACGCCAGCTAAGATATTAAATAATTTAGTTATTGCAAGAGTGTTATCTGCAATAAATGCAACTTTATCAGTTCTATTTAAAATAAATGAAAGGTTGTTAAAGAAACCATCCAAAGTTAAATCTTTTACTTCTAAAACATCATTTCCAAGATTGTATTCACTCTTAAAAGATATAAAAGGATATTTTCTACTTGATGGTTTGATTTCATCTAATTTAATTTTTTCAAGCGATTTTTTTCTTGATGTTGCTTGTTTAGATTTACTTGCATTAGCTGAGAATCTTCTGATAAAGTCCTCAAGTTCTTTGATCTTTTCCTCTTTCTTTTTATTTTGATCTTTTAGCTGTTGTTGAATAAGTTGAGAAGATTCAACCCAGAAGTCATAGTTACCAACAAATTCATTGATAGCATTATAATCAACATCTAGTATTCTTGTGCAGACTCTATTTAAAAAATAACGATCATGGGAAACGATTAATATAGTATTTTCAAAATCAATCAAATAATCTTCAAGCCATGAACAAGTAAGTGGATCAAGACCGTTTGTAGGTTCATCTAAAATTAAAATATCTGGATTATCAAATAAAGCTTGTGCAAGTAAGACTTTAACTTTTTGTCTAGATTCAAGTTCTTTCATTTTTAAATGATGAAGTGAAGTAGGTATGCCAATATTTTCTAAAAGTGCAGATGCGTTACTTTCAGCTTCCCATCCATTCATCTCCATAAATTCATTTTCCAGTTCACCAGCTTTAATGCCATCTTCTTCTGAAAAATCTGGCTTGTTATATAAAGCATCCTTTTCTTCCATTATCTCAACAAGCTTTTTATGGCCTAGTAAAACTGTTTTTAAAACTTCTTCATCATCAAAAGCATCATGATTTTGTTGAAGGACTGACATTCTTTCTTTTGGATCTTTACTAATTGTTCCATCAGTTGGTTCAAGTTGTCCAGAGATAATTCTTAAAAGTGTTGACTTACCAGCTCCATTTGCACCAATTATTCCATAACATTCACCCTTAGTAAATGATATATTTACATCTTTGAAAAGTGTTCTCCCACCAAATTGCATTGACAAATTATTAATTGATAACATAATTCACCTCCAACTAAAGCAAATAATATTAACATATTTAATATAAAAAATGTGATTATCTTCTAAGATTGTTTATAAACGATTCATTATTTATATGAAAGCTATGTTAAAGTAATTTAATATTTTTGATTATAAGTTTAATGCTCTTTCATCAAGAAGAAATTGTTCTATGCCGATATATAATATGCCATTTTCATCATGCCAGGGGATTATATTTTCTCGTATTATGACAATTTTTTTAAAAAAATCAGGAATCCTAGAAAATACGGTAGTTTCTTGAACTCTTTTATCTTGATTATAACGAACAAATGCTGATTGAATTCTTTTATTTTAGTTTAATTATGTTATTACTAAAGTAGTTAAGAGGCGATGAAATGAATCTTTTTTAAGCACACGTCTTTTGAAAAAATAAAAAATTTGTCACTGATATAATAAATGATTTAATAGAAATACCAGTGAAATTGTTTTTGAGTTTTTATCTTGAGCCTTTTTAAAAAGTTGGTAGAAATTAAAATAAATTATGATTTAATATCTTCTTAGCACTTCCTAGTACTTTTTAATAACTCCCATATTAGAATTAAGATATTCCTATATAAATCCTGAAATATTTTGCGTATCAACTTTATTTTTATGGTGGGGGATAATTTTGAAATTTACAGTAAAAGCAACTTTAGAAATGCCTTTAAAAAATCGGAAAATAATCTTGAAAAAATGCGGAGACAACTATATGGTTAGAGTCAATAGTTTTTTAAAAATTTTATAA
>ERZ808240.498-NODE-498-length-51715-cov-5.594619_pt1 | contig 51715 bp, 45 predicted proteins | sample MGYA00521084_ERZ808240 | MGnify/ENA primary metagenome ERZ808240 (study PRJEB31516, sample SAMN03275571) | gut metagenome | biome: mammalia-associated habitat; material: feces | host: Papio cynocephalus | place: Kenya | collected 2012-08-06 ...
CCAGAATGGTGATGCCGCGCTCACGCTCGATATCGCCGCTGTCCATGACACGCTCTGCGACGACCTGATTGTCACGGAATGCGCCGCTCTGACGCAGCATTGCGTCGACCAGCGTGGTCTTGCCGTGGTCAACGTGAGCGATGATAGCGACATTGCGCAAATCGTTACGAACCATAAAATACAACCTCTCTATTTTCAATCGGAGTAGAAGTTACGTCATACAATTTAAGTTTATATCAGAAGAGGGTGGTTTGTCAAGATTGTATAAAAATTTTTTCAAACTTTCGGCGTTTTGCTCGAGATAAGCTCTGAGATTTGTTCTACTTGAAACCTGAAAATATGATATACTGAAATTAAATCGAAACCCCTTAGGGAGGTGCTGTTATGAAATTGACGTTTTTGGGCGCGAACCATGAGGTGACGGGCAGCTGTACGCTGCTGGAAGCCGCCGGACAGAGGTATCTCATCGACTGCGGCATGGAGCAGGGCAAGGATGTTTACGAGAATCAGCCCATCCCCGTTGCACCCGGCGAGATCGACGGTGTTCTGGTGACCCATGCCCACATCGACCATACCGGAATGCTGCCGCTTCTGGCCCGGAACGGTTTCCGCGGCAAGATCTACGCTACAAAACCTACCACTGAATTGTGCGGCATTATGCTGCGTGATTCGGCGCACATTCAGGAGTTTGAAGCGGAGTGGAAGAACCGGAAGGGCAAACGTTCCGGCGCAGAACCGGTAGAACCGATGTATACGATTCAGGATGCCGAAGCTGCCCTGAAGCTTTTTGTCGGGGTGGACTACAACACGCAGATAGAGCTTGCGCCGGGTCTTGTCATCCGGTTCGTGGATGTCGGCCATCTGCTTGGTTCTTCCAGCATTGAGATCTGGGTGACCGAAAACGGCCATACCACCAAGCTGGTGTTCTCGGGCGATATCGGCAACCAGCATCAGCCCATCATCAAAGATCCGACCTATCTTGCCGATGCGGATTATGTCGTGATGGAATCCACTTACGGTGACCGTCTCCACGGCCCGAAACCGGATTATGTGGCGGAATTGAGCAAGATTTTGCAGCGGACGTTCGACCGTGGCGGCAATGTCGTCATTCCGAGTTTTGCGGTCGGCCGCACGCAGGAGATGCTCTATTTCATCCGGGAGATCAAAGAAAAAGGTCTGGTGAAAGGCCACGGCAATTTCCCGGTTTACATTGATAGTCCGCTTGCAATTGAAGCGACACGAATCTTTCAGGATACCGATCCGGACTGCTTCGACGAAGAGACCCGAGCGTTGCTGGCGCAGGACATTGACCCCATCCAGTTCCCGGGATTGCGTGTCAGTGTTACCAGCGACGAATCCCGGATGATCAACGCCGACCGGGTGCCGAAAGTCATCATCTCGGCCAGCGGCATGTGCGAGGCCGGCCGTATCCGCCACCACCTGAAACACAACCTCTGGCGTCCGGAATGTACGATCTTGTTCGTCGGTTATCAGGCGGTCGGAACGCTGGGCCGTACCTTAATAGAAGGCGCGACGGACGTCAAGCTCTTTGGTGAGGAGATCGAGGTGCAGGCAGAGATTTGCCAGCTGACTGGACTTTCCGGTCATGCAGACAAAGACGGCCTGCTGGCGTGGGTGAATGCTTTCAGCCCGAAACCCAAACGGGTCTTTATCATCCACGGCGAGGACGAGGTGGAGAATATCTTCGCCCAGACCCTGACCGAGCAGGGCTTTACTGCCTGCGCTCCCTACAACGGCGAGCAGTGGGGCATCGGTGCCGAGGGTGCGGTCTGCCTGCAGGAGGGTACGAAAGTTCGTGTTGAACATCATGTCAGCGAGGGCGCAAGCCGTGCGGCTACCGTTTTCCAGCGTCTTGTCAGTGCAGGCAAGCGGCTGCTCCGTGTTATCGAACACAATCAGGGCGGTGCAAACAAAGACCTCGCCAAGTTCGCCGACCAGATCAACGCCCTCTGCGACAAGTGGGATCGCTGATATACTTGCGAAAATCCATCCGGAACGCTTGCGATTTTGGGCTGAAGCTATTATAATAGGTCAGGTAACGCAAACGCAGGAAAGGAAATCACGTGGGTATGGAGTTCGAGAGCCGCCTTTGGAAAAAAATCAATGCATATCCGGACAAAAAGGACTTGTATCTGCGTCTGGTACCGGTTCTGGAACGAATCGCCGGACGGCAGGATGCAAAACCAGTCTATGTTATTGCATTGGATGGCCGGGCGGCATCCGGAAAAACCACGATGGCTCGGCAGCTGGCGGAGATTCTGGATGCGGATGTTATCCACATGGATGATTTCTTTCTACCGATGGAACTGCGCACCGAAAAACGGCTTGCGACACCCGGAGGAAATGTCCACTACGAGCGTTTCCGGGAAGAGGTGCTGCCCCATCTGGCAAAGCCGGAACCATTTGCGTACCGAAAATTTGAATGCAGCATCAAAGATTATAATGGAGTCCGCCTGATCGGAACCGAACCGTTCCGTATCGTGGAAGGTTCATACAGTCTCCATCCGGAGCTAGGCGATTATGCTGACTTGACGGTTTTCTCCGATGTGGAGCCGGAAGAACAGCTCCGCCGCATCCGGAACCGGAACGGGGAAGAAGGCGCAGAGATGTTCCGAAACCGCTGGATACCGCTGGAAGAAGCGTATTTTCGGGCATATCGCATCGCAGAACGGGCAGATATCCGGGTATAAAATCATAGAGCATTGGAAGATGAGAGACTCCGCTTCCAATGCTTTTTTAAGGTCAGGAGGAGCAGAAAATGAAACTGATTCGGACAGAAGACGCTGTCGGACAGGTGCTTTGCCACGATATCACCCAGATCATTCCGGGTGAATTTAAGGGCGCAAAGTTCCGCAAGGGACATATCGTTCAGCCGGAGGATATCCCGGTTTTGCTCAGCATCGGCAAAGAAAACCTCTATGTCTGGGAGAAAAAGCCCGGAATCCTCCACGAAGATGAGGCCGCTGCTCTGCTGTATAAAGCTGCCGCCGGAAAGAACATCCACGGCACTGAGCCGAGAGAGGGCAAAATTGAACTCATTGCGGATTGCGATGGTCTCTTAAAAATCAACCGCAAGGCTCTGCTGGCCGTCAACCGGACACCCCAGATGATGATCGCAACCGTCCACGGCGATTTACCAGTCAAAAAAGGCGCAAAGCTGGCTGGCACCCGGATCATTCCTCTTGTCATCGAGCAGGAAAAGATGGATGCCATGCAGGAAGCGGCAGGCCCGGAACCCATCCTGAATGTGCTGCCGTTTCACCAGAAAAAGTTTGCCGTCATCACGACCGGTAGTGAAGTATTTAAAGGCCGCATTGAGGATAAATTCACCCCGATTTTGGTCGGCAAGCTGGCTGAGTATGGCTGTGAAATGAGCTGCCACAAAGTCTGCGATGACGACCCGGCAGGCATCACAGCGGCAATTCTGGAAGCAAAAGCGGCAGGCTGTGAGCTGATTTTCACGACCGGCGGCATGAGCGTCGACCCGGACGACCGGACGCCGCTTGCCATCAAAAACACAGGCGCAAATATCATCACCTACGGTGCGCCGGTGCTTCCGGGTGCGATGTTCCTTGTGAGCTATCTGGACGATGTGCCGGTCTGCGGTCTGCCCGGCTGTGTGATGTACGCAAAGCGGACGATTTTTGATCTGCTTCTGCCCCGTCTGCTGGCGGATGACCCCATCACGGCGGACGATATCGCATCTCTCGGCGAGGGCGGACTCTGCCTTGGCTGTGCGGAGTGCCGCTGGCCCAATTGTGGATTTGGACATTAAATAGCCCTCTCAGGCTGCGATGCAGCCAGCTCTCCCAAAGGGAGAGCCATTGGCAAGTCGGTCAAATTTCAGCGTAAAACAGAAACATCCGAGCCTTGCTGTATAGGAAAAATGGAGATAAGATGAGCAAAAACGAGTTGACCCATTTTGATACAAACGGCAACGCCGTGATGGTGGACGTGAGTGAAAAGCCGGTAACGGCACGGGAAGCGACCGCCCACGGCATCATTACGATGAACGCCGAAGCCTTTGCTGCCATCCGGGATGGTACGGCGAAAAAAGGTGATGTGCTGGGTGTAGCACGCATTGCCGGTATTATGGCGACCAAGCGCACCAGTGAATTGATCCCTCTCTGTCATCCGCTGCCGCTGAGCAAAGTTTCGGTCGAGTTCACGCTGAACGAAGAGCGGCAGGCCGTCGAAGCCTTCTGCACGGTCAAAACCACCGGCGTGACCGGTGTTGAAATGGAGGCTTTGACCGGCGTTTCGACCGCCTTGCTGACGATTTACGATATGTGCAAGGCTGTCGATAAAGGGATGGAGCTGGGCGAGATCCATCTGGTGAAAAAGAGCGGCGGCAAAAGCGGCCTGTACATCCGGGCGGAGGGCGGTTATGTTTGATCGCTATGGGCGCAATATCCGGTATCTGCGTTTGTCTGTCACTGACCGGTGTAACCTGCGCTGCCGGTACTGTATGCCGGATGGTATTGAAAAACAGCCGCATGACGAGATTTTGTCTTATGAAGAATTCCTGCGGCTGGCGAGACTGTTCGCTCAGTGCGGTGTGGATACCGTCCGGGTGACCGGCGGCGAACCGCTGGTGCGAAAAGGTGTGGAGCAGCTGATTGCCGGGCTGAAAGCGATACCCGGCATCCACCATGTGGCGTTGACGACCAACGGCGTTTTGCTGAAAGAACAACTGCCGGTTCTGCTTGCTGCCGGGCTGGATAGCGTGAATATCAGTCTGGATACGCTTTCGCCTGAGACATTCCGGAATATCACGGCACGAGATGAGTTTTCAGCTGTTCAGGAGGGTATCCGGGCGGCTCTGGAAAGCGGCATTCCGGTCAAGCTGAACTGCGTGCCGCAGGTCGGTGTAAATGAAGGCGAGCTGGAACAGCTGGCGGCACTGGCCGAAACAACGCCGCTGGAAGTGCGTTTTATTGAGATGATGCCTATCGGTTACGGGGCAGAGATGCCCTGTTTGTCTGCTCCGGAAGTGCTGGCACGGCTGAAACGCCGCTGGCCGGAACTGGAACCACAACCGGAGACGCAATCAGAAGTTGCGCTCGGCCCGGCGGTCTATTATAAAGTGCCGGGATGGAAGGGGAGCGTCGGCATTATTGCAGCAGTACACGGAAAATTCTGTTCGAGCTGCAATCGTGTCCGGCTGACGAGTCAGGGATTTTTACGCCCCTGTCTTGCCAGTGAGACCGGCTTTGACCTGCGTGCTTTGCTGCGGAACGGGGCATCGGACGCAGAGCTGATTGAAAAAATTCGTGCGGTGATATGGAAAAAAACACTGGAACATCATTTTGGAGAGAGCGGCCGTCCTGCGACCCGTGGGATGTACCGCATCGGAGGGTAACTATGGGAAAGCTTCTGGCGATATGTACCAGCCCGAAACGGGGAACTGTCAAAACGGAAGTGCCGTCGGCGAAACTGACCGTCGAGTGGGGCATTTTGACGGATGCCCACGGCGGAAACTGGCATCGGCAGGTCAGTCTGCTGAGCGCGGAAAAAATTGAAGAGTTCCGGAAAAAAGTCTGGGTCAATTACGGTGCATTCGGCGAAAATCTGGTCGTGTCAGGATTCGACTTCCGAAGCCTGCCCGTGACGAGCCGGTTCGCCATTGGCGACGTGATTCTGGAGATGACCCAGATCGGCAAGGAATGCCACAATGACTGCGTTATCAAACAGCAGACTGGCGAGTGCATCATGCCCCGGGAGGGCGTATTTGCCCGGGTGGTGCAGGGCGGTGAGATTCATGTCGGCGACGAAGTGACCCTTCTGCCGCCGCTGGAGCATCCGCCGCTCCGGGTGGCAGTCATCACCCTGTCCGACAAAGGTTCTCGTGGGGAACGGGAGGACAAAAGCGGCCCACTAGCGGCAGAGATGCTGACCGAGGCAGGGTATCAGGTCGAGGAGACGCTGATTCTGCCCGATGATGAGACCGCACTGAAAGCTCAGCTCATCCGGCTGGCAGATGGCCGACAGCTGAATCTCATCGTGACGACCGGCGGCACTGGCTTTTCGCCGAGAGATATCACTCCGGAAGCAACGATGGCTGTTGCGACCCGGAATGCGCCTGGTATCGCTGAGGCAATGCGGTATCACAGTCTGAGCATCACGCCGAGGGGAATGCTCAGCCGGGCGGTGAGCGTCCTGCGTGGAAAGACCCTTATCGTAAACCTTCCGGGCAGTCCGAAGGCGGTTCGGGAGAATCTGGAATATATCCTTCCCAGCATGGAACACGGTGTTCGCATTGCGGCCGGGCTGGATGGCGAGTGTGCGCGAAAATAAGTTTTTGAGGTGGGCGGCACCTTCTTGTGCCGTGGGAAACGTATAAAAGTATCATAAACAGGATGAAAAACAATGAAAATAAATCTGATTTCTCGCCGTAACTTCATGTTGGCCGCTGGTGTGGCCGAAGCGGCTGCTCTGACTGCCTGCGGAGGTTCCGGCAGCAGCACTGCAACCTCTGCGGTAAGCTCCGAAGCGGCCTCGGCAAGCGCAGGCGAGAGCGTTGAGCTGATCGTTTTTGCGGCTGCGTCCCTGACGGAGACACTGAACGCTATTGCCGAGACTTACACCGCTGAGCATCCGGATGTGACCTTCAGCTTCAATTTCGATTCCTCCGGAACCCTCAAGACCCAGATCGAGGAGGGTGCGGACTGCGACCTGTTCATCTCTGCCGGTCAGAAGCAGATGAATCAGCTGGATATCACCGCATCCAGCGAGGTCAACACCGATGGCCTTGACTTCGTGGACAGCGACAGCCGTGTGAACCTGCTGGAAAATAAGGTCGTTCTCTGCGTTCCCGAAGGCAGCGATAAAGGCATCGACAGCTTTGATGCGCTGGCGGAGCATCTGAAAGCGGAAGATATCCTTTTCTGCATGGGCAACAGCGATGTTCCGGTCGGCCAGTACACCCAGAAAATTCTGGCTTACTACGGCCTTGATGAAGGAGCTCTGGCCGCAGCCGGTGTCATCACCTACGGCTCTAACGTCAAAGAAGTCACCACCCAGATCAGCGAGGCCAGCGTCGACGCCGGTGTTGTCTACTGTACCGACGCATTCAGCGCAGGACTGACGGTTGTGGACGAGGCTACCGCTGAAATGTGCGGTCAGGTCATTTACCCGGCAGCCGTTATGAAAAATGCACCCCACGCAGACGCCGCAAAAGAGTTCCTCGCTTACCTCCAGACCTCTGAAGCAGGCGACGTCTTTGCAAGCGTCGGCTTCACCACAGTATAACCCTCTCAGTCTCGCTGCGCTCGCCAGCTCTCCCAAAGGGAGAGCCATTGGCAGGTCGGACAGGTTTTGCGTGATAGACGGAAAATGCCGGGCCTTGTTGTGAAACGAAAGGTTTAGTATGGATTGGTATCCTTTATTCAACAGCCTGCGCATCGCACTTATCAGCTGCACGGCTGTGTTTTTCCTCGGCATTTTTGCCGCTTATTACATCGCCAAGCTTCCGCCGGTGGTGAAAGGTGTGCTGGATGTCGTGCTGACCCTTCCGATGGTGCTTCCGCCGACGGTCGTGGGCTATTTCCTGCTCCTTATCATGGGCGCAAAACGGCCGCTGGGCGTGTTTTTCATGGAGCATTTCGGCGTCAAACTCGTCATGAACTGGTACAGCGCGATCTTTGCTTCCATTCTGGTGGCGTTTCCGCTTATGTACCGGACGGCACGAGGAGCGTTTGAAAGTTTCGATGAGACGCTGGCATGGTCGGCGCAGACGCTGGGCCAGTCGAATACATGGATCTTCTGGCGTGTCCGGATACCCTACTGCCGGCAGGGAATCCTTGCCGGAACGGTGCTGGCTTTTGCCCGTGCGCTGGGCGAGTACGGTGCGACCAGTATGGTGGCCGGTTATACGCCCGGCAAGACGGCGACCATCGCAACGACCGTCTATCAGCTCTGGCGCACCAACGATGAAGCCGGTGCAATGGTCTGGGTGCTGGTGGATGTTGCTATCTCGATGGTGGTTCTGTTGGCCGTCAACATGTTGGAACGCCGACAGAAAGAGGGGAGGGGCAGACGATGAGTCTGGAAGTATCCATTGAAAAAGCCTTTGACGGCTTTACCCTCCGCTCTGAGTTCTCAGCAGGCAACACGGCCACGGCGATTCTGGGTGCGTCCGGCTGCGGAAAAAGCATGACACTACGCTGTATTGCCGGTATCGTCCGACCGGATAAAGGTAGGATCGTGCTGGACGGGCGGACGCTCTTCGACAGTGAAAAGGGGATAGACCTTCCGCCCCAAAAACGGGGTGTAGGTCTGCTTTTTCAGAATTATGCCCTGTTCCCCAATATGACTGTCGAGCAGAACGTCCTTTGCGGCCTGAAACAGGAGAAAAATGCGCAGAAACGCCGGGAGATCTGCATGGAGATGCTCCGTGCGATGCGGCTGGAAAATCTGGCGAAACGGTTCCCGGCGGAACTTTCTGGTGGGCAGCAGCAGCGCACCGCACTGGCACGAATTCTGGTCAGTAAGCCTGACATCCTGATGCTGGATGAGCCGTTCAGCACACTGGACAGCTACCTGCGTGAAGAGGTAGAAGGTGAGGTCGGAAACCTGCTGGCTTCTTTGAAAAGTACGGCTCTCCTTGTGACCCACAACCGGGATGAAGCGTACCGTCTCTGCCCGGAAATGATCGTCATGGACAAGGGACAGGTGCTTCGGGCTGGCACGACAAAAGAAGTATTCGCTGACCCTCGCACCTGCACGGCGGCACAGCTGACCGGCTGCAAGAATATCCTGCCCTGTGTCCGGGTCGATACGCATACCGTTCGTCTGGCTGGCTGGGAGAAAATGCTCCGGCTGGAAGCAGCTGTTCCGGAAAACTGTGCTGCAATCGGCATCCGTGCGCATGATTTCTTTTCCTGCGAACCGGATGCAGAGAACGCTCTGCCGGTAAAAGCGGTGTCTTCGAGCGAGAATCCTTTTGACTGGAACCTCATCTGCGATGCACCGGATGATTCCGCCCGTCTGTGGTGGAAGGTGTCGAAGCCGACTTTGACTTCTCCGCAGCCTGCGGCACCAAAGTTCCTCTCGGTGAAACCGGAAAATATCATGCCCCTGCAAAAATAAAAAGAATGCGTCAAGCAGATTCGTCTGATATTCAAAAATCAAATGAATTTGCTTGATTTTTTATCGGCGAAAAATACGTTTTACAAATCTCCGAAAGTATACTATAATAAAAAAGCTGCGGCGGTGTGAGAAACAGGCCGCAGAAAGTGAAATTTCCCGGGAGGAACGGCTGTGCTGGTAAAACTGATCGAACAGACTTATCGGATTTTATGGGGCGATTTATTCGTGCTGCCCATCGGCGGAGGGCTTGGCATCTCGCTGATGGTGATTTTGCTGCTGACAGCAGGAATCTATTTTACCTTGAAGACCCGGCTGCTCCCGGTGCGGCTGTTCCGGGATATGCTGGCGGCGGTCTGCGAGAAAAATCAGGACGAAAAAGGTTTGTCCTCGTTTCAGACCCTTGTCATCTCGACGGCGACCCGGGTCGGTATGGGAAATCTTGTCGGCGTGGTCGCGGCTCTCTCGGTGGGCGGTGCCGGTGCAGTCTTCTGGATGTGGATCACAGCGGTGATGGGTGCATCGACATCTTTCATCGAGTCGACTCTTGCACAGAAATATAAACAGCCTGACCCCTTATATGGCGGATGGCGCGGCGGCCCGGCCTACTATATCCATCATCTGGCAGAGCAGAAACGTAAGAAAACACTGAAAAAATCTGTTGTGGCGTCGCTGTTTGCGTTGTCGGGACTTATCTGTTGGTGCGGCATCAGTCAGGTCGTCAGCAACTCGGTGAGCGAGGCGTTTCAAAATGCGTTCTCGATTCCGCCCATCGTAACAACAGTGGTGCTGGTCGCGATCTCGGCAGTCATCGTTCTGCGGAAAAACGCAACGGTGAAAAGTCTTGACGTCATTGTTCCCATCATGGCAGTCTGCTATTTTGCAATGACACTTTTTATTATCGTAAAAAATTTCACTCTGCTGCCCGGCGTGTTTGGGCGCATCTTTGCGGAAGCATTCGGTCTGCGGCAGGTGGCGGCAGGCGGTTTTGGCGCGGTCGTGATGAACGGCATCAAGCGCGGCCTGTTCTCGAATGAAGCTGGTTCCGGTTCGGCTCCCTGTGCGGCGGCTGCAGCAGAATGCGATGACCCAGTCAAGATGGGTCTGGTGCAGGCGTTGGGAGTCCTCATTGACACCATCGTAATTTGCAGCTGCACAGCGTTTGTGATGCTGCTGGCACCGGAGAGCGTGACGGCCGGTTTGCAGGGGATGAACCTTTTGCAGGCAGCGATGGAATATCATCTGGGCGGCTTTGGACAGATTTTTATTGCGGTCACGCTGGCACTGTTCAGCTTTTCCACTTTTATCGGAATCCTGTTCTATGCCCGTTCCAATGTCGCATATCTGTTCGGCGACCGGTGGTGGTGTCAGACGGCTTATAAAATCTTTGCCCTTGTGATGCTGCTGGTCGGCGGCGTGCAGGCGTATACGGTTGTCTGGGATCTGGGCGATGTCGGAATCGGCCTGATGACGATCTTTAATATGATGGCACTTTATCCGATGTCAGGCGAGGCACTGAATGCACTGTGGGATTATGAGAAACGGAAGAAAATGGTAAAGTGATCGAAGTCTCCGAAAGTAAGACTTCGTACCGGATTGACTATTGAAAATTTTGTGATAATATGGTATATTCTATTAGCGGTCATGTATAAGATTTTGCATGTTTTCACATGAAATCATATTTTTGCTTTTCTGGAAAATCAGATAGGCTTTATGGGTAAAAACGGATAGACATGACGGCATTGCGGAAATGGAACAGCGAGAAATAAAAATTTAGGGGAATTGAAACACGAGGAGAAGAGAAAAGAATGACAACGAGACGTGAGAAACTGCAATACGTTTATGTCTTCCTGGTGAACCTGCTCTCACTTGCGCTGAGCATGGCGATCGGCTGGGGTATCATCGACAACCTGCTGGAAAAGCTGGGTAACTACCAGTCGCAGGACTTGGCAGTGGCAGTATGTGTCATGCTGCTGGCCTATATCGTTACTTTTTTTGGATTTGACCAGAGCGACAATATCATCCTTCGCAGCACTAAACAGGAAGCGGCCCGGGTTGCGAAATTCAACCTGATTTTATTTGTCATCAACACGGTCGGCCTTGCACTGACGAAGGCTGTCATGCTGTCTTCCCGGTATTTTCTGATTCTGGTGCCGCTCATCAACTTTGTGCTGATGCTGGTCGGCCATGAATTGCTGAAACGGTTCCTGAAACGAGAAAGCCAGCGTGGTAAGGTGCAGAGTCTGGTAGGCATTGTCACGACGCGCGACCATGCACGGGAAATGGTGCAGGAGCTGAGTCGTGACTGGACGAAGCGTATCACGGGTGTTGCTCTGCTGGAAGTTGCAGAGAGTGAAGTCAACGGACAGGTCGAAGGTGTTGATCTCAAGGCGAACTACAATAACTTTATGGACTGGATCCGTCAGGCCGCACTGGACGAGGTCTATGTGGATATCCCGATGGACAGCGGCGATTCTTTTATTCCCTATCTGGAAGAGATGGAGAGCATGGGTTTGACGGTTCATTTCCGTCTGCCGCTGCTCGACCGCATCGAGGAGAAGTGCTGTGATGAGACAAGCTCTGCACGGTTGAGCCGGGAGCTGACACGCTGCGCAGGTGGCAATGTCGTCACCATTGGTACGGTGGAACTCAGCCTCCGCGACCAGGTGCTCAAGCGTGCGCTGGATATTGTCGGCGGTCTGGTCGGCTGTATCCTCAGCATCCCCATCATTGCCATTACCGCCATTCCGCTGAAGCTCGAGAGCCCCGGTCCTCTGGTCTTTAAACAGCGTCGTGTCGGCCGCAATGGTCGTATCTTCTACATCCATAAGCTTCGCAGTATGTATGTTGATGCTGAGGAACGGAAGAAGGAACTGATGGCTCAGAATGAAATGAACGGCCTGATGTTCAAGATGCAGGATGATCCCCGTATCACCAAGGTCGGCAAATTCATCCGTAAAACCAGTATTGACGAGCTGCCGCAGTTCTTTGACGTTCTGCGCGGTGATATGAGTCTGGTCGGCACCCGTCCGCCGACGCTGGATGAGTACAAGCAGTACGAGAGCCACCACAAACGCCGCCTGTCCATGAAGCCCGGTATCACTGGTCTGTGGCAGGTCAGCGGACGCAGCAACATTGAGGACTTCGAGGAAGTCGTTAAGCTGGACGTTGAGTACATCGACAACTGGACGATCTGGGAGGATATCAAGATCCTGTTCAAGACGGTCTGGGTCGTCTTTGCCGGCCGTGGCGCAAAGTAAATCATAAAAAGGATCCCCCGATTCCATTGCGGAACCGGGGGATTTTTTGCATCATGATTCGATTTCAGGTGATATCTTCATATTCGGGGTCGTCCTCTTCGTCATCCTCCTCTTCGGGAATGTCCTCAGCGTGGAGACGTTTGCGCAGACGCTCACGGAACTCCTCCGCAGGGATGCCGCTCTGGTTCGGAGTCAGGTCGGGTGCAGGGTGTCCGTCCGGCAGGTGTGCGCCAAAGGCAGGCACAAAGAAGAACTTACGGACAATGAAGATCAACGCAATGGCACCAACGCTCAACAGGTTCTCAAAGGCGGAATCGTGACCGACGACTAGGTGACGGGCAATGGCGTAGAGCAGGACTTCCAGACTGCTTCCGGGGCTGTGTTTTGCCAGCATCTTGATGAACTCGATGCCGATGACGATATCAAGAGAACGCTCAAGAAAGGTGCGGATCTCGGCATCATTGCCGTCCAGCAAAAGTCCGGGCATCCATTTGATAAGCGGCACGATGCTGAGCAGCAGGCCGATGAGAACGAGACCGGAGAGCAGGATCTCAAGCAGGGTGGAAGCTTCAATGATCTTGTTGCGCAAGGCGGCACGATGCTTGCTCTCAACACGGGAGGGATGTGACATGGCGGAGAACCTCTCTTTCAAGACAAAACTTGTAAATTTTGTCAACTTTTATGCTATTATTTTAGCAAATGAGGCTCTGCAAGTCAATTTTCTGAACCGGAAATTTACCATGAAAAAAGAGACTGTCGGAGTAGAACCCCTACAGTCTCATAAATGCTCGATAAAAACCTTTATTTTACCGCTACATACCCGGCCTTTTCAATGCAGGTGTAACCGGCGTCGGTGGACAGCCAGTCATAGACTTTCCGCTCGGCACTGTCGGCAGCGGAATCCTGCCGGATAGCAGCATAGAAGTCATTGCAGAGAGGATAGCTCTGGTCGGCAATGGTGTCGTTTGAGGGCGTTACATCGTCTACAGCCAGCAGGCGCAGGCCGGGCTGGGTGTACATCTGGTCGATGTAGTAATAGACCGAGAAGCCAATAGCATCGGCAGAGTTGTTGTAGGACGCGATGCTGTCAACCAGACCGCCCATCTCGGTGGGGCGGAGTTCAGTGGGTGCGTCCATGACCTCGCCGTCCTGAATCAGCAGCTTTTTGAATAAAGTCTGGCTGCCGGAATTTTCGCCGCGCTGGAAAGCAACGATCTCAAGGTCGTCACCGCCGACATCCTTCCAGTTGGTGATTTTTCCAGCATAGATGTCCTTGAGCTGCTGCTGGGTCAGACTCTTGACCGGGTTCGATTCGTTGACGATAAAGACCAGCGCATCCCGGCCGATGGCTTTCCGTTCCAGAGGTACGCCCTCTGTCGCTAACTCTTCCTTGACCGAATCGGACGGCTCATAAGCGATGATGAGTTTCGTTCCATCTTCGCCATCGCTGTACAGGGCGAGATTTCGCCATGCCCACGAGGTTTTGTTGGTGTTGACACAGCCCTGCGCCGTTTCAAGATCCATGCCGGTGGTGTCAGCCATAATTTGGGCGATCAGAGGGATGCAGGCGGTGCTGCCGTCGGTACGGGGGAAATCACTCATTCCGAGGATGGGCTCGACCGGTACTTCGGAGCTGGCTGCGCTGGACGAGGCCGGTTCCGAGGATGCAGCACTGGAAGAGGCTGCACCATCACCACAAGCGGCGAGCAGGGCGGCAGAAGAAACAACGCCCAGACCCAGCAGGAACGAACGGCGAGAAATTTTGACCTGTTTCATATCGTTACCTCTCAAAAATCAAAAGTAGTAGTCCATATCGTCTTCATCGGTGGCTGAGGAAAAGATGCTCTGGCAGTAGACCCAGTCACCGTTCAGATCCATCCAGCCGTAATTGAAGCCCTTTTGTGCTACAAAGACTCCCTCGGGCAGGGCGTTCATGCTGGAAGTATAGTAGCTGTAACAGGACGACAGGCCGGAAAGGATCACGTTGCCTTTAACGTCCATCACGTCGGTAAGGGAAGCTCCGTTCGAGCCGTTGTACCGGGCGTAGAAATAGGGCTGACCGTTGGCGAAGACCAATGGGTCGATGAACTGATACTTATTCTCAAAGGCTTTCATATCCGTCTCCCGAATGAGGCCGCTGGCGTTGTAATACTGAACCAGCGGATACTCGGGGCTGCTGGTTCGGGCAAGCGTCAGAGAGACGTAATCCTCGCCGTCAGTGGAGACCTGTACCGAGGAAATGTCCTCGATGGGGTCTACTGTCAAATCGGTCAGCAGGGCACCAGTATCGCAGTCATAGACCCGGAGGGTGCCGTCCGTTGCGTAGATTGCCATCGTTTTGTCGTTGGCGTCCACATTGTAGAGATATTTTACCTCACCGGTCGTCAAGTCATGGAACTCATACGAATAGTCAGAGTGATCTTTTGCCCAGAGGACAGCAACACCCGGAGCATAGTAGCTGACAGAAGAATCAAATTCGCAGATCACCGCAGGCTGCTCGGTGCTGGCAATATCTACGATCTGATAACGACCCTCCTCGGTCGTCCGGCTGATGATGCCATTGCCGAAGGAGAGGACATAGCCGCTCATCGTTTCGCTGGTGAGGGTGTTATACAGGGTCGAATTGACCGAATAGGTCTCAGAATCGTTTGTGGGATAGGTATCCAGTTCGACCCATTCGGACGGAATGTCACTGGCCAGACCGGACACGCGAGTGTGTTCAAAGGTTTCGAGGATATTTCCGGATTTGTCACACAGAAGCGCGGTGGTGTGGTAGAAAATGTCTGCGTCATAGTCGTCCGCACCCAATTCGGCAGGACGTTCGTAGCAGCTGAAGACCAGTACATCTCCGGCCGCAACGCAGTCCACCGCATTTTCCGGTTTGGAAAGTTCCTCGCCGGTGGAAAGGTCGAAGACATGGCAGCTGTCCGGGTCGGCAGACAGATTGTTGTCAAACAGATTGCTCTGGTTGGACACGACCAGAATGTTCCCATACAAAAAGGCGTTATAGTCCTGCTCAAAGGTCAGGATGGAATTTCCGTCCTTATCGTACAGGGCAGAGCGGCGTCCGCTTGGGATAGTGTTGTCCGACCACGCAAGGAAATAATATTGCACATCGCCGGTCAGGGCGTCCGTTACCAGAGAAAGACTGTCCGACGGGTGACCCCGATACAGGACTTTGGAGCCGCAAAGCACAGTGGAACCGCTGCCATTGTACAGAATGCGGAGCTTGCCATCATTCAGGACATCAGAATGATAGGGCGTCTGCTCCTGCGATGATGAATTCGGAAGCGGAGAAGCCGAGGGCATCAGAGAGCAGGAGGCCAGCACGCCCACAGCCAGCAGGACACAGCCTGCACGGAAAAATGTTTTTCTCATACGCAGTACCTCAAAATCATCATGTGGTAGATTTTTACTTTTCCCATTTGATTATAATACGAATCAGAAGGCACTTCAATTGCAGAAAAGGTGGTTGTACCGGTTACAATTTGGTGACAAAGGTCGACCGAATTCGGTAGGATGTCTCAGCCGCGAGCGTCCTGCCGGGTCGTTTTGAAATACTCGCTGGGTGTCATACCGTACTCCTTTTTAAAAGCACGGAAAAAGTGATTATATCCGCCAAAACCGCTCATCTTGTAGACCTCGGTCAGCGGCAGTCCCTGCTCAATGAGGTCGCAGCAGCGGTCGAGCCGGGCCTTGACGATGTAGCGGTGGACGGTCTGCCCAGTCTGCCGTTTAAATTCCCGGGCGATGTGTTCATGGGAGACGAAGAATTCTTTTTCGAGACGTTCCAGCGTCAGTTCCTCGGTGAGATGGGCCTGAATGTAGAGGAAGACTTCGTCCAGCATCAGGTGGTGGCGGCTGACAGTAGCGGTGTGGGACTCGGCATGAATGCAGGCACGCAGGGCGAGGACGACGAACATCTGTAAAATGCCGTGTTCAAAAAGGGATGCGCCGAACTGATTTGTCTCACCGGGGAGCATAACGATCTTTCGGGCAAGATTTTTCAAGAGCATGTAAATTTCACTGTCCGGACGAACGGCGACCTGACGAAATGGCACGACGTTGAAGCAGGCTTCAAGATGGGTGGTATCGTCCGAGAGCGCGGCCAGTGTCTCAGGCGGAAGCTGAATGCGGATGAGTTCTAGCGGAGCGTGGGTACCGGCAAACTCAAGCCGTCCGCTCTCGCCGGGTTTGAAAATGATGAGGTTCTGCTCCTGCGCCGGGAGAACGGCGTCTCCACAGCGAAAAATGCCAATGCCTCGCATGACTAAAAACAGGCTGTAACAGGGGCCGGAAAAGAATTCCCGGATGGTGCTATGCTCGAAAAGATAGTGCGTCGCTGTATAGTTTAACAAATTTTAACCTCCCGTATTGTAAGGTGTTACAAATTGATGTACACAACACAAAAATTCAACTGTGGTAATTGCATAATACATCAATTTGCGATAGTTTTCAATCAATTTTTGGATATGACTTGACGAAAAATTAACGTATAATGCAGGAGAAGAGCGGAGACTCGTGAGAAAAGTCTCGAAGTTGCGTGTCGTTTGTCAAAAGGAGGATAAAACGCATGGACGAAAAAAAGAATGTCCGACCCTTCTCCATGAAGGATAAGATCGGCTACACCCTTGGCGATCTGGGCTGCTGCTTCACCGAGCAGTACCGCGCCATGTACCTGTCGATCTTCTACACCCTGATTTTGCAGGTCAACCCGTTCCACGTTGGTATTTTGCTGCTGATCACAAAGATCTGGGATGCTGTCAATGACCCCATCATCGGTGCGATCGTTGACTCCCGGAAAGCCACCAAGGGAGGAAAATTTATTCCGTGGATAAGAGCTTTCTCGTTCCCGATGGCAGTGCTGTGTGTGCTGGGCTTTGTCAATGTCAGCAACATTAACTACGGCCTGCGCCTCGCTTACATGTTCATCACCTACGTCCTGTATGAGGCTCTGTACACCTGCGTCAACGTTCCGTTCGGCACTCTGTCCAGTGTCATGACCGATAACGTGAACGAGCGCACCGCCCTTTCCCGTTACCGCAGTCTGGGCGGCACCATCTTCATGACTGTTATGGTCATGGTCGGCCCCCTGTTCCTGTACGTCGACAACAAGCCCGTCGCTGGCCGTTTCCTGATGCTGTCCTGCATCTGCGCAATGCTCGGCCTGCTCTGCCTGCAGATTACCTGTGTCTGGTGCAAGGAGCGTGTTGAGGTTCCCGAGCGTCCGGCCGGTGAGAAGCTCAACTATCTGCATGTCCTGAAAGAGATCTCCCACAATAAGGCTCTGCTGGGTGTTATGTTTTTCAGCCTGACCGGTATGATCGGTGCATCCATCGTCAACGGCCTGAACACCTACCTCTACAAGGATTTCTTCGGCAACGTCAAGATTCAGGCAGTCTCCGGTATGCTCAGCGTCTTGTATGCTGTCCTGTCCTTCGCCATCACCCAGCCCCTCGCAAACAAGTTCGGCAAGAAAGAGTGGTGCTGCATGGGTGCAGGCTTTGCAGCCATCGTCTTTGGTATTCTGTTCTTCTTCCCCATCCACAACCCGGTCATGTTTATTGTCATCAACGGTATCTGCTATCTGGGCGCATCCGGTATGCAGGTCCTAATTTGGGCAATGGTGAATGACGCCATCGACTACCACGAGCTGCAGACTGGTGAGCGGAACGAGGGTATCGTCTACTCGACCTATTCTTTCTTCCGTAAACTCGCAAGTGCAATTTCCGGCAGTCTGTCCAGCTTCGTTCTGGGTGCCATCGGCTACAACGTCACTGCCGGTGCAGTCCAGACCGCAGGCGTCGTGAACGCTATCTGGAAGAGCTACACCGGTATCTACTTCCTCGGTTACGGCATTGCAGTTGCCATCCTGTTCTTCGTCTATCCGCTGACCAAGCAGAAGACCGCCGAGATGCTCGAGGAGCTGAAAGCTCGCCGTGCAGCAAAGGAGAGTAAGTAATTCATGAAGATTTTGCAAGTTCAGTTTGAAAACCGGGCAGGCCATACCCTGCGCGGCATCGTGACCCTGCCTGACACCGACGGAAAAGTCCCCTTCGTCGTCCACCTGCATGGTTTTGCAGGCAATTGCAGCGGATACAAATCCATGTACACCCACCTGTCCCGTTCTCTGGCAAAACAGGGAATTGGCAGCGCACGATTCGATTTTTACGGCAACGGCGAGAGCGACGGCGAGTTCGAGGATATGAGTTTCGACGGCCTTCATACCGACGCTGCGGATATCTTCGCATGGGCAGCAAAACAGCCCTATGTGGACAGCGAAAAGCTGTTTCTCTCGGGTCAGAGTATGGGCGGCTATATCGCAGCTTCCTGCGCACCCAAGATCCAGCCCCACGGCTTGATCCTGCTCTGCCCGGGTGCCGGAATGTGGTTCGGCTGCGCACAGCGTGCCGACGGCATTATGCAGACCGGCAATGACTACGCAGACCTCGAGGGTCTGTGCTACAAAATGTCCTTCAACTATGAGATGGCAAAGCACCCCGACCCTTTCACCGAGGCAGTCGGCTATAACGGCCCGGTCATCATTCTACGAACCGATGACGACAAGCTGGTGGATGAGGGAACCTGCAACCGCTATGCGCAGGTTTATCAGAATCCGGAGCTGGACACCATCGCAGGCGGCGGACACAATTTTGCAACGATGGACGCCCGTGCCGCCGTTGAGGAAAAGACTGCTGCATTCATCAAAGCACATCTGTGATTTTTACAAAGCAGGGAGGTTTACTGCATATGGAAACCAAGATTTTACAGCCCATCGAGGTGGGCGGACAGACCTTTAAAAACCGCATCATGTTTCCGCCGCTGACGACCGGTTATGAGAAAAACGGCATGATCAGCGAGCAGGATATGGGTTTCTATACCCGTCTGGCAAAGGGCGGTGTGGGCTATATCGTTCTGGGCGATGTTGCCCCCATCAACAGCTTTTCACCGACGCCTAAACTGTTCGACGACAGTCAGATCCCGGCATTCAAGGCACTGGCCGACAGCGTCCATGCCTACGGCACCAAGCTGGGCGTTCAGATCTTCCACCCGGAATACGACGTTGACGCTATCAACAGCCTGTTCATGCAGAAAAAATTCGACGAGATGCGCCAGCGTCTGCATCACGATATGATGTTCTTCACCGATGAGGTCAGCGAAGAGATGCTGCTGACCATCATTGATAAGATGTGTGCCTGCGCTGTCCGTGCCCAGAAAGCAGGTGTGGATGTCATTCAGATCCACGGCGACCGTCTGACCGGCTGCCTCTGCTCGACCCGGATGAACCACCGCACCGACAAGTTCGGCGGCAGTCTCGAGAACCGTTCCCGGTTTGCCCGGATGCTGGTGCGTGCTATCCGCAAGGCGGTTCCGGATATGATCATCGACTATAAGCTGTCCATCGTGACGCCCCAGCGCGGCAAGGGCGGCATCGATCAGGCTGATGCAGTGCAGTTTGCACAGTGGCTGGTCGAGGACGGTGTGGACATGCTCCACGTTGCGCAGGCAAACCATACTGGCAACATGGCCGATACCATTCCGCCGATGGGCGTTCAGCCGTATGGCTTCTTTGTGGAGATCGCAGGCGAGATCAAGAAAAACGTCAATGTTCCGGTCAGTGCCGTTGGCCGTATCGTGGATGCTGAGATGGCCGAGCGTGTCATCGAAAGCGGCATGGCAGACATCGTGGCTCTGGGTCGTCCGCTGCTGGCTGACCCCGATTGGGGTGAGAAGATCGCCGCTGGCAAGGGCTGCGATATCCGCCGCTGCATCAGCTGCAATAAGGGTTGCACCGACGCTATCCAGAACCGCCAGTTCATTTCCTGCGTCCTCAATGCAGAGAACGGCTGCGAGACTACACGCAGTATCACCCCGGCGGAGCAGAAAAAGAAGGTCGCAGTCCTCGGCGGAGGCCCTGCCGGTCTGGAAGCCGCTCGTGTTGCTGCTCTCCGCGGCCACGATGTGACCCTGTTCGAGAAGACCACTTCTCTGGGCGGTCAGCTGAACATCGCCTGCATCCCTCCGCGCAAGGAAGAGATGCGCCGCGCAACGCAGGATCTGATCCACGCCGTCTGCAACGCAGGCGTCAAGCTCCGTCTGGCAGCGGCTCCTACCGCACAGGAACTCAAGGATGCCGGTTTTGAAGCTGTCATCAACGCTGTGGGTGCGCACAGCGCAGCACCCCGTATCACCGGAATCGACAATGTAAATGTCGTTGACGCATGGAAAGTTCTGGCCGGTAAACAGCAGGTCTACGGCACAGTTGCTGTCATTGGCGGCGGTATGGTCGGCTGTGAGACGGCAGAATATCTGGCCGCTCGCGGCTGCAAGGTCTCTGTCATCGAGATGATGGATAAGATCGCTGCCGGCGAGAGCAGCACCATCCTGCCGACTCTGATGGAAAACTACAAGACCTACGGTGTGGCGCAGTATCCCGGCCATAAGGTCAAGGAGTTTGACCTCGATTCTGTCCTCTGCGAGAACAAGGACGGCGAGGAAGTGAAGATCAACTGCGATTACATCGTTCTGGCAATGGGCGCACGCTCCAATGAGTTTGACGCATCGGCTCTGGATGCAGCGAATATTCCGGTCTATGCCATTGGCGACGCCGCAGGCAAGGCAGCGGATATCTCCAACGCCATCCGTACCGGCTACGATACGGCCTGCAAAATTTAATCTGTCATTTTCTCCCTTTTCTTCTTTCTGAAAAGACCCGTTCTTCCGTGGCAGCTGCCGGGAAGGACGGGTCTTTTGCGTGATTCAATTAGAGGACGGCGGCTTCTCTTGCACGTTCGTCCTCGTCCATCCGCACGAGCTTGCGCAGGAAGGGGAAGAGGAACGGCACCGACACGATAAAGGTCAGTACATCGGCGATGGGCTGGCAGATCTCAATGCCGACCAGACCAAAGAACCGGGGCAGGGTGAGGATGAGGGGAATAAAGAAGACACCCTGACGGCAGCAGGCGAGGAATGTTGCCCGGCCGGACTTGCCAATGCTCTGGAACAGCATGTTCGAGGCGACGATGACCGGCTGCAAGAAAATTGCAAGGCACTGATAATGGAATGCAGGCAGAGCAACGGCTGTTACTTCGGGGTCGTCGCGGAACAGGCGGATCAGAGTTTCGCCATTCATCCAGCAGGCGGCGACGATGACGGTCAGGAAACAGAGACTCGTCAGCATGGTAAAGACGCAGGCCTGCTCGACCCGGCGGTATTTCCGTGCGCCGTAGTTGAAACCGGCCACCGGCTGGAAGCCCTGACCGGTGCCGATGGCGACCGAGATGATGAACATGAAAATACGAGAGACGATGCTCATACCGGCAACAGCGGCGTCACCATAACTCCGGGCGGCAATGTTCAGCAGCATACCGCCGATGCTGTTCAGACCCTGACGGCCAAAACTGGGAAGGCCGGTGAAGAGGATAGTGCCGAACTCTTCCGGGCTGCGTGTGACCGCCGTAATTTGAAACTGGCTGACGGTTTTTCCACGAAGGAACATCGAAAGCAGGATGCAGAAGCTGATGGCCTGACTCAGAGCCGTTGCGATGCCGGCACCGGCAGTTCCCAGCCCAAGGCCAAAGATGAATACCGGGTCAAGGATCATATTCAGCACGCCGCCGGTCACGAGACCGATCATAGCGAAGCTGGCCTTGCCCTCGTAGCGAAGGATGTTGTTCATGACAAGGCTGGACATCATGAGCGGAGCAGCAATGAGGATAGGCCGTGCATAGGCGCAGGCGTGGGGCAGGATCGTCTCGGTGCTGCCCAGCATCATCATGAAATGGGGCAGGGTCAAAAGACCGGAGACGGTGAGGATCAGGCCGAACAGCAGGGCGGTGAAGAAGCTGGTCGAAGCAAACCGGGTAGCGGCTTTTGCGTTCTGGCTGCCAAGGCTCCGGCTGATGATGCTTCCGGCACCGTGGCCCAGCATAAAGCCCAAAGCTTGGATGATAGCCATCAGGCTGGAAACAACGCCGACCGCACCGGACGCGCTGGTGGAGATCTGACCGACGAAGAAGGTATCCGCCAGATTGTAGATGCTGGTGATGAGCATACTCAGGATGGTGGGCGCGGCGAGACTCAAAATCAGTTTCGGGATGGGCGTTTCGGTCATTTTTCGGAATTGCTGGTTGCTGCGGTCATCGGTGTTCATGGGCAAAACCTCACTTTCGCTTTTAAACATAGAAAAGCCGCCCTTCTGCATGTAAAAGAGCGGTAATAATATCGTCAAATTTATTATAGCGCGTTTCCTGAAAAATGTCGAGAGGATTTGGGACTGGAACCACCACAGGAAAAAGGAAATAAATTCATCGAATCCGATGAAAAAACATGCCATGTTTTTAGGGGATTGAGCGCAAAAGACGTGTGGGAAACAGAACATTTTAGCTAAAATGCTAAAGGAATGTCGATTTCCTTGCGGAAAATTACGACAAGTGGTATAATTTAACACGATAAAGCAGGAGCCTTTATAGAAAATAACCAACGTTGGAGGAACTTACAAATGAAATCTGTTGCACAGACTGTGATCCAGGCGGATCATTTCTATACCATTGCTGCCAAGACCGGCAGCGTCATTCAGGCAGTTGAGACGAAGGACGGCGGCGACATCCGCCTTGGCAAATACGATCACAAGCCCGAGCAGGAGTGGGCGTTCGTTCGTGAGGGTGACGGGGTCTACCGTATCCGCAACCGTGCAAATGGCAAGCTCATCGACCTGATGATGACCGGCACCGCAAACGGTACTTGGCTGCACCTGTGGGAAGATGTGGGCGGCACCTCTCAGATGTGGACACTCCAGCCCACCCCGGAAGGAAAAGTCCGTCTCCGCTCTTCTTGGGCAGGCGGCAAGTGCATCGACACCGTCGGCATGGGCGTTGCAGATGGCGCAGTTCTCCAGATCTGGCAGGAGACCGCCGGTGACGACCAGCTGTGGACCATCTCTGAGGTCAAAGACCGTGCAAAGCGTGCGGTGAAGGAAGAGCCGGTCGAGGCTGCTGTGGCTGAGACTGTCGAAGAGACCCCGGCGGTTGAAGCTGTTGAAGCTAAGGCAGAGCCGGTCGTCGAGACTGCTCCCGTCGAGGAAAAGGCTGCACCTGCTGTCGAGCCTGTCGCTGAGGAAAAGACCGAGGAAGTCAAAGCCGAAGCTGAGGTCAAGGCCGAAGTGAAGACCGAGGCGAAGACCGAAGAGACTGCACTGGCTGCTGAAGAGCCGAAAGCAGAAGAGCCTGTGAAGACCGAGGCTGCTAAAGCTCCGGCCGCTCCTGCAAAGCCTGCCGCAAAGAAGACCACCGGCAAGAAGAACCTCTCCCGTAAAAAGAGAGCTGCCGCTAAAAAGTAAACGTCTCTTCTGAAAGTACATATAGTACAGAAAAAGAACTCCGCAGAGGGTCAAACGCCCAATGCGGAGTTCTTGCTTTATGCGGAGATGCAGCCACAACTGCCACAGTTACCAGCAGACATTATGATACCCAGCTTATCGGGTCAGTGTGCAAAAAATGCGCTCGTTTTCTGCACAACTGCCAAATAACGCTCCACAGTGACCCGATATGGTTACTGTGCAAAAGCATTTTACCAACGTTCTTTTTGTCCACAGTAACCAAATAAATCAACTGGTAATAATATCTGCTTTCTCTCCACACCTGCCAGTCTGGTCAGTGTGGCGCAGTTTTCGAGGGATTTTATTTATACAGCTTTACGACCTTCAGCTTCGCCACTAGAAATATAATGCTCATAGTACTTTGTATTATCATCACCAAAAATTGCAACAAGGTCAGGGTTATTAGATTTATAGGTATCAAGGCTGAACTTGCTACTACCCTGACGACCCTCTTTCATTCCATTGTTGATGAAATGCTCCCAAAGAGCTTTTTGATTATCACCTAAAATCTCAACCAAATCAGGATTATACTTCATATAATCTTTATAATTATAGACAGAACTATATTGATTTACAACGTCAAGAAATGGCTTGTTTTGAAGAGCCGTGTTGCGATAGTTAGACCCGATATTTTTAAGAGTTTGTGTAGAACCATCCATATAGGTAATAACGACTTTATTGACAATTAAATAATCAATAGAACTATTATACCAAGCAACATCAAAATCACAATAATTTGTAAACAGTGCGTTTGTGATTTCATCTTCAGTTAAATAAATACTTTTATTACTATCAAAAATGTCAGGAGAAATAAAGAAATTTCCATTTTTATCTTGATAGACACTTTCCAAGTCGCCGCTATTATCGATCCAATATCCACTATTAGTATATTTGTAAAACGGAGAATCGGATGCGCTACTGTTAGTATGAACATCGCCAGTAGGAGTTCTGTCTAACTGAAAAGGTTCAATTGGTCCGATAACGCGAAGATGTTTGGTTGCATTTCCAGTTATCTCGTCCGGAGCAAGGTCTCCTACACGATTATACGCAGTAATGTACCATTCGAGATATTTAATGGATTTGCCGGAATTATTTCGATAATAGAGTGTAGGAGAAACACCACCCACAGAGTTCATGCTAAATGTAAAATACATAAGCTCTACAGCTGGTTTAGATGCCGCAAAACATGGAACTGCTATTGACATGCACAATACCATTGTCAATAAAAGCGTACATAGTTTCTTTTTCATTCCGATATCCTCCCGATAAATGATTGGTGTTTTGACAAGCGACATTAAGACTGTCTGAAACATTATCACAAAATTATCACACTCTTACCAGAATGTCAAGCACTTGGCATAAAAATACCCCCGAAGAATGGAACGTTCAGAATGAACGCTGATTCTTCGGGGACGTTGTTGTTTTAATGCGTATAAATGCTTAAATCTCAGACATGCAGCATATCACGCTGTTCAGAAGCGCGGAACTTGAGAGCGGCGGCGATAAAAGCCTTGAAGAGGGGATGAGCGCGGTTGGGACGGCTCTTGAACTCGGGATGGAACTGTGCGCCGAGGTGGAAGTCACGGCCCGGAAGCTCGACCGTCTCGACCAGACGTCCGTCGGGGCTGGTACCGGAAATGACAAGGCCGGCGTCCTGCATCTCCTGACGGAAATCGTTGTTGAACTCGTAACGGTGGCGGTGACGCTCCCAGATCTCGGACTCACCGTAGCACTCGGCCATCTTGGTGCCGGGCATGACCTTGCAGGGATATTTGCCCAGACGCATGGTACCGCCCTTGGGGATGTTGCCCTGCTGGTCGGCCATCAGTGCGATGACATTGTGTTTGCCGTCCGGGGTGAACTCGCTGGAATTGGCGTCCTTGTAACCCAGAACATTCCGCGCGAACTCCATCACCATGATCTGCATACCGAGACAGATGCCAAAATAAGGGATGTTGTTTTCACGGGCATACTGAGCAGCCTGGATCATGCCTTCGATGCCGCGGTCACCAAAGCCGCCCGGCACGATGATGCCGTCCACGTCAGCAAAAGCTTCCTTGCAGTCGGCCTGATTTTCCAGATGCTCGCTGTCCACCCACTTGATTTCGACCTGACTGTCGTTCTCAAAACCGGCATGGTAAAGACTTTCCATGACCGACAGATACGCATCGTGCAGCTTGACATATTTGCCGACCAGTGCAATGGTGCAGGTGCGGCTCCGGGTCGCAATACGGGAAACAACATCCTTCCACTCGGTCAGGTCGGCAGACGGAACATCCAGATGCAGTTTCTTAACGACGACATCATCCAAACCGTTGGTATGGAGCATCAGCGGACACTGATACAGGCTGGGCATAGTCAAATTCTCGATGACGCATTCCGGCTTGACGTTGCAGAAAGTGCTGATTTTGCGGCGGATATCGCTGCCCACGCTGCCGTCCGCACGCAGGATGATGATGTCCGGGTTGATGCCCATGCCCTGCAGCTCCTTGACGGAGTGCTGTGCAGGCTTCGACTTGTACTCGTCGGAACCGGAGATGTAGGGGACCAGAACGACATGGATATAGCAGCAGTTGTCACGGCCCTGTTCCAGACCGACCTGACGGATAGCTTCAAGGAAGGGCTGGCTCTCGATGTCGCCGGTGGTGCCGCCGATCTCGGTGATGACGACATCCGCTTCGGTGGAGGAAGCCAGATTGTAGATGTAGCTCTTGATCTCGTTGGTGATGTGGGGGATGATCTGGACGGTCTGGCCGAGGTATGCACCCTGACGTTCCTTGTTCAGGACATTCCAGTAGACCTTGCCGGTGGTGAGGTTGGAGTATTTGTTCAGATTCTCGTCGATGAAACGCTCATAATGGCCGAGGTCGAGGTCGGTCTCGGTGCCGTCATCGGTGACAAAGACCTCACCGTGCTGCAGCGGACTCATGGTGCCCGGGTCAACGTTGACATACGGGTCGAGCTTCTGGCTGGCGACTTTCAGGCCGCGGCATTTCAGCAGACGGCCCAGCGAAGCGGCAGTAATGCCCTTGCCCAGACCGGAGACGACGCCGCCGGTCACGAAGATGAATTTGGTTGCCATTTCAATGTCCTCCTCTAATAATGTTTTGATACTTTTTCACTTTTCCCAACAGAACGTCGGCAGGCCATCAGTCTCACAGACTGAAAATGCCATCCGAACCAACTTTGAATTATACACCCGAGGTGTCATAAGAATCAAGAATTTCCTGCGCGATCTCGGTGCGGTCACGCCGGGTATCCATAGCACGTTTTTCAATGTAGCGGTGCGCTTCGGCTTCGGTCATCTTTTCCTGTTCCACCAGACAGCACTTGGCACGGCTTACCAGACGCACCTGCGCGAGTTTTTCCTGCATCCGGTTGTTTTCCTGCCGGAGATACTGCAGGCGGTGGTTGCTGGCGGCTGCCATGTGGATCGCCTGCAAAAACAGGGTATTGGAAAATGGTTTGCTTACCAGAAGTACGCCCTGCTCGCTCATGGGTGTCAGCAGCTGCTCGGCGGCAGCGGCTTTGACCAGCAGCACCACACCAGCGTCGGTCTTTTCCACAGCAGTGGCGCAGAGTTCGTGCCCGAACTCATCCGGCAGGGGAGCGTTGACGACGATCAGCTCAAAATCTGATTCCAGCATCCGCCGTCTGGCCTCCGCTCCGCTGGGAACGATAAGAGGCCGTGAGTATCCCAATTCCGTCAGCCGAGCCGAAATATACTCGTTGGAGCTTGCACCGGCACTGACGATCAGAGCCCGTCCCATCCTGATTGCTCCTTTCTCTTACACGCATTTTTTGCCGGGGAGATCAAATCGCGTTGAAGTAGTGTACGCGCTCGTATTCCTCGGGGTCAGGTGCGTTTTTCAGTGCCTGACTGCGTTTCAACGCCTCGGCATAGTACCGGCGCGAAAGCTCTTCCGGCAGCACTTTGCGAAGGAAGTCGCTGTTCCGGGAGACTTCCACGGCCTCATCCAGCGAGGAAGGCAGAGTCTCGAGGTCAAGGCCAACGGCCTCGGACGGGATGAACAGGTTCTTGTTGACAGGAGCGGACAGCTGCATCCGGTTCTCGATGCCGTCCAGACCGGCGGCCAGGATCAGGCCAATGGAAAGGTACGGGTTGCAGGCAGGATCCGGGCTGCGAAGTTCCATCCGGCAGTTGTCGCCCCGTACCTGTGGGATGCGCACCAGCTGACTCCGGTTCTGGCGGCTCCAGCTGACATACCGGGGAGCCTCATCGCAGCCGAAGCGGAGATAGCTGTTTGGCAGGGGATTGGTAAAGGCGGTCAGTTCCCGGCTGTGGTGCAGGACACCAGCCATAAAGCTGCCCGGGATGCTGTCGGGAGCGATATCGCCCTCAAACAGGTTGTGGCCGTCCATGCAGAGCGACAGATTGATATGCAGGCCGCTGCCGGCCTGATCGGGCAGAGGTTTCGGCAGGAAGCTGGCGTGCAGACCATTGCTTGCAGCTACTGCCCGGGCGATCTGCTTGAACATCATCACATTGTCAGCAGTCTTGAGGGGGCCGGCATAGTGGCAGTCGATTTCGTTCTGACCGTTGCCGTTCTCGTGGTGGCTGTGCTGAGGTGCCATACCCATCTGCTCCATCGTCAGGCAGATGTCACGGCGGAGGTTTTCACCGGCATCCAGCGGAGCAACATCAAAGTAGCCGCCGAAGTCGATGGGAATCTTGGTCGGACGACCGTGGTCGTCGTTCTCGAACAGATAAAACTCGCACTCTGCACCGACATTGACGGTCAGGCCGAGCTTTTTGAACTTCCGGTTCATGTCCCGGAGGAAACCGCGGCAGTTGCCGCCGAAGGGGGTGTTGCCGGGCTTTTCCACATCACAGAAGAACTGCATGACACGGCCTTCGGTGGAACGCCAGGGCAGGATCGTCATGGTGGACAGGTCAGGCCGGAGGACAAGATCGCTCTCCTCAACGTGCATGAATCCGGCAATGGCACTGCCGTCGAAGCAGACACCGTCTTCCAATGCCTTTGGCAGGTCGCTGGCAAGAACGGCGATATTTTTCTGGGTGCCGAAAATATCGCAGAATGCAAAACGCACGAATTTAACGTTGTTGTCCTCAACGAAATCGAGGATGTCCTGCTGGGTCGTATAGCTCATAACATGCCTCTTTCATAAAAATACGTTTTTTCTTGAAAAATGCCTAAAGGCCTGTCCCCCAACAGGAACAGGTCTTCAGGCTGGTGTAAGAAATAGGAAAAGGAGAATGTCAAAAGATTTTTTACAGCCTAACGATGCTTATTCAGTACGGATCAGACGTAGAAGAGCATCTTGCTGTAGCTGGGCAGAGGCCAGTAATCCTCGCCGCAGATGGTCTCGGCATCGTCGGCAGCGGCACGCAGAGCGTCCATTGCAGGCAGGACGTTGTCATGGAATGCGACAGCCTTTGCGCTCTCGTCGTCCAGAGCCTTGGCGGCGTTGACGGCATCCTGCAGAACGTCGATGGCGTCGCTCATGGCGTCAGCGTCGGCGGACAGCTTAGTCAGAGTCTTGGTCTCACTGCGGACACTGATGCTTTCGCTGACAGCCAGCTTGCTTGCGGCGGTGTTGGCGAGTTCGCTCATGTAGGAGTTGACGGCCGGCAGCAGCTGCTTGCGTGCCATCTCGAGCATCGTCAGAGCCTCGATGTTGATGATCTTGGAGTAATGCTCCATTTCGACCTCGTAGCGGCTCTCCATTTCGACCTTGGTCAGGACGCCGAAGTCCTCCATCAGCTGGATGTTCTTCGGAGCGATCAGAGCAGGCAGAGCGGCCGGGGTGTTCTTCTTGTTGGGCAGGCCGCGCTTTTCAGCTTCTGCCTCCCACTCGGCGGAGTAGCCGTTGCCGTTGAAGATGACACGGCGATGGTCGCGGATAGTGCGCTTGACGAGGGCGATTGCGGCACTGGTAAAGTCCTCAGCACCTTCCAGCTCGTCAGCGTAGCCCTTCAGCTCTTTTGCGACGGCAGTGTTCAGGATGGTGTTGCAGTCGCTCAGGTTCTCAGCGGAACCGGGCATACGGAACTCGAACTTGTTGCCGGTGAAAGCGAAAGGAGAAGTACGGTTGCGGTCAGTGGTGTCCTTGCTGAACTTGGGCAGGACGTCAACACCGAGGTCCATCTTCATCTTGACGGGGCCGGCATAGGGAGAGTCAGAAGCGATAGCGTCGATGACAGCTTCCAGCTCCTCGCCGACAAAGATAGAGATGATTGCCGGAGGTGCCTCGTTTGCGCCCAGACGGTGATCGTTGCCCGGAGTAGCAACAGAGGTGCGGAGCAGGTCGGCGTACTCATCGACAGCCTTGATGACAGCTGCGAGGAAGATCAGGAACTGCAGGTTCTCCATCGGGGTATCGCCCGGATCGAGCAGGTTCTCGGAAGAAGTACCCATCGACCAGTTGTTGTGTTTGCCGCTGCCGTTAACGCCTTCAAAAGGCTTCTCGTGCTGCAGGCAGACCAGACCATACTTGGGAGCCAGCTTCTTCATCATCTCCATCGTCAGCAGGTTGTGGTCGATGGCGACATTGGTGGTATCAAAAATAGGAGCAAGCTCATGCTGGCAGGGAGCGACCTCATTGTGCTTGGTCTTGGCCGGAACGCCCAGCTTCCACAGCTCTTCGTCGAGGTCTTTCATGAACTCGGAGACTTCGGGACGAATGACGCCGAAGTAATGCTCTTCCAGCTCCTGACCCTTGGCAGAAGGTGCGCCGAACAGGGTGCGGCCGGTCAGGATCAGGTCCTGACGTGCCTCGTAGTCCTCTTTCTTAATAAGGAAATATTCCTGCTCGGGGCCGACGGTGGTAGAAACATAATCGACATCCTTGCCGAACAGCTTCAGGATGCGGATGGCCTGCTTGGACAGAGCGTCCATCGAGCGGAGCAGCGGAGTCTTCTTGTCCAGAGCCTCGCCGGTGTAGCTGACGAATGCGGTCGGGATGCAGAGAACGTCATCCTTGACGAATGCGTAGCTGGTGGGGTCCCATGCAGTGTAACCGCGAGCCTCGCAGGTGGCACGCAGACCGCCGGAAGGGAAGGAGGAAGCATCAGGCTCGCCGCGGACAAGCTCCTTGCCGCTGAACTCCATGATGGCAGTGCCGTCACCCACCGGGCTGACGAAACCGTCATGCTTCTCGCTGGTGATGCCGGTCAGAGGCTGGAACCAATGGGTGTAATGGGTCGCGCCCAGCTCCATTGCCCAACGCTTCATGACGCTGGCAACGACGTTTGCGACCTCGATGTCCAGCGGTGCGCCCTTGTGCAGGGTGTTCTGGAGGCTCTTGTAAGTTGCGCTCGGCAGACGCTCCTTCATAACATGTTCGTTAAAGACCTTGCTGCCGTAGATTTCCATAACATTTGCTGCCATAAATCCTACTCCTTACTTGATCTTGTTTTTTGTCCAAATATCGCGAGAATTTTCTTCTTGCGGAAGAAAACGAGAGCGAAATTGTGTGTTAAACGAAACGACGCTGTGAGTCAGGAGGTGACCCACAGCGTCGTTGCTGTCTATGCGATGATTATAGCCCACAAGGGCAAAAAACGCAATTGACAAAACTGACGATTTTGCCCGAACCCCGAATTGGATTTTTGGGGCAATCGCTCTTATCTGTGGGAGACCGGGGAGAAAAAGCTACATTAGTATGACTCTTTAGATGACCTGGAAGAGGAAGAACTTCAGGTAATTCGTCTCCGGTACACCCCACAAGATCGGATGATCGGGTGCCTGCTGGCGGACTTCGATCTGGCGGAGCTGACGGTGAGCGTCCTTCGCTGCCGAGCGGAGCATCTTGATGAACAACTCCTCAGTTGCGAAATGAGAGCAGCTGGCCGTTGCCAGATAGCCGCCGCGCGGCAGCAGTTTCATCGCGCGGTAATTGATCTCTTTATAACCGCGCATTGCGTTCTCGACGGTACGGCGTGCCTTGGTGAAAGCCGGTGGGTCGAGGATGATAAAATCATAGGGATGTCCCTCTTTTTCCAGACGGGGCAGCAGCTCGAACGTGTCCTCGCAGAGAAAGTCCATGTTCGTCAGGCCGTTCCGCTCTGCGTTGCGCTGCGCCATCGCAATGGCTTCCGCGCTGATATCAGCGGCAGTGACCCGGGCTGCGCCGCCCTTGGCAGCGTTCAGGGCAAAGCTTCCGGTGTGGGTGAAGCAGTCCAGTACGGTATGACCGGCGGCAATGCGCGCCACTGCCCGGCGGTTGTATTTTTGGTCGAGGAAGAAACCGGTCTTCTGGCCGTTCTCGAAGTCAACGTGGTAATAGACGCCATTCTCACAGATCTCAGTCTGGGTGGAGTCGGGATGTGTCTCACCGGGCAGCTCGAACCAGCCCTTATTCTGCTCCAAGCCCTCTTTTGCACGAAGAGCTTCGTCGTTCCGCTCGTAGATGCCGTCGATGGTCTGGCCGTCGGCACGCAGGACATCCGCCAGAATGGGGAAGAGCATCGGCTTGAGCTTTTCCATGCCGACGCTGAGGGTCTGGGTGACGAGGACGTTGTTGAACCGGTCAACGGTCAGACCCGGGAACTGGTCGGCCTCGCCGAAGATGACACGGCAGGCAGAGATGTCCGCAGGCTCAAGGACGGTCTTCCGGTACGCCCATGCGTATTCGACCCGGCGACGCCAGAAGTCCTCGTTAAAGGTATCGTTGGCGTTCCGGGAGATGAGACGCACCCGGATCTTGCTGTGATGAGAGATAAAACCGGTGCCGAGGTACGCACCCTTGGTGCTGACGACATCGGCCAGTGTGCCGTTCTCGGGTTCCGCTTCCGGGAAAGCAACGATGTCGTTCTCGTATACCCACGGGTGACCGTTCACAAGGGATGCTTCGGCCTTCTTGTTGACCTGATAAATGGGATAGCTGCGTTCTTTCATACTTCGCTCCTGACTGTATTGCAAAAAACTTCCCATTTATAATAGCATAAAAGTGTGCTAGAATAAATAAAAATCTGAACGAAACGAGGAAAAAGCAATGGAAATCGAACGCAAGTGGATGGTAAACGGCTGGCCGGAGGGGGAAAACTGGCCTGAACTGCCCCTGAAAGAGGAATTTGCGATGCGTCAGGGGTATATCAGCGTCCATCCGACCGTCCGCATCCGGGAAGAAGCACGGAAAGGCGGACACACGGCCTATATCCTCTGCTTCAAATCGGGCGGCGGCCTTGCCCGGGAAGAGATCGAACGGGAGATCGACGCTGAGCTTTTCCACGACCTCGAGACGAAGATCATCGGCAAGCCGCTCATCGGGAAGATCCGCCGGAGTTATCTTCTGCCGGACGGCTTTGTGCTGGAAGTGAACCATGTGGACGAGGGCCAGCCCACTGAGTTCTGGTATGCCGAGGTCGAGTATCCGACCATCGAGCAGGCGAAGGCGTGGGAACCGGCATCCGCCGGCCTTGCGGACTACCTGAACGATGAAGTCACCGACCAGCCCGGTCAGAGCATGGGAGCTTACTGGGAGCAGACCCGAAACGGATGAGCTGCTGGAAAACCGGAGTTAAGTGTGATACAATAATCAGAAATGCTGTTGGTCTGGAAAAACCGGACTCTGAAAGGATGGAACATTTACGAAACGGTCGAAACGAAACTTGCGGCTCCAATACAATGCCCCCGTTACCCTGACGTTTTTCCTTCTCAGCCTGCTGGCCCTGCTCTTAGGGCAGTGGACGAAGGGCTGGACAACGATGCACCTGTTCTGCGTCTACCGCTCTTCGCTGAAAGACCCACTCTTCTATGTCCGGCTATTCGGACATGTGCTGGGTCATGCGAGCTGGGATCATTTCCTGAACAATATGCTCCTTTTCCTCGTCATCGGCCCACCGATGGAAGAAAAGTACGGCAGTTTTACACTGCTCAAGGGGATACTCTTCACGGCGGTCATCTCAGGCGTCCTTCAATGTCTGCTTTTCCCACGAACCGCTCTGCTGGGTGCGTCAGGCATCGTGTTTATGCTCATCATGCTGGCGTCGCTGTCCGGTTTCTCGGGCGGCGTCCCGGTGACGATGCTTCTGGTTGCGGCTCTTTACCTCGGACAGCAGATACACGATATTATTTTTGTGCATGACAACGTGGCAAACTTTATGCACATCGTGGGCGGCGTCTGTGGCACAGCGTTCGGTTATCTGAATATGAACGCTCAGCAAAGGCACAAAAAACCAAAAGAACCGCCCAAAACTAAGGGTCGCTCGTCGGTATCTCGGACTGCCGCAAAGATCGGCAGTAAGATTTTGCCGAAATAAAAACACATGAGAAAACCTCTCCGTCATTGCTTCGCAATGCCACCTCTCCTGATAGGAGAGGCTTTGGCAGTCAGGAAAACTTTTCCAGCTCGCCAGAGGCTCCCCTAACAGGGGAGCTGGCGAGCGTAAGCTCGACTGAGAGGTTATTTTGCACCCTTTTTGCCGATTCTGCATACATCGGCAGGAAGGGGGAATGTAGATTGAATTCGATAGGACTTGTATTGGTGCTGCTGCTTTTGCCTGCGGCCTGCACCACACTGGGTGCGTCGGGGGTGTTCCTGCTCCGCCGGGCGCAGGAGCCGAAGACCCAGCGGATGCTCAACGGGATGGCGGCTGGCATCATGCTGGCAGCAAGCGTTTGGAGTCTGCTCCTCCCGGCTATCGAGCGTGCAGAAAAAGGGGCTCTGCCTGCATGGATCGCGCCGTCGCTGGGATTGGTGATCGGGGCGGTGGGCCTGCTCCGCATTGAGAAAGTATCCGGCAGACTGCTGACGTCCGGTATCGGAAAAGCCGGGAAAAGCCGCCGTATGGTACTTGCAGTGACCCTCCATAATCTGCCTGAGGGAATGGTCGTCGGGCTTGCGGCCGCCCTTGCCCTGCGTGAAGAGCCGGATGCTGTCAGCGGTGCGCTGGCATTGGCGTTCGGCATCGGGCTGCAGAACATCCCGGAAGGTGCTGCGGTCAGCCTGCCCCTGCTGCAGGAAGGAAAGAGCCGGAAACGAGCCTTTGCTATCGGCGCGGCATCCGGATTCATTGAGCCGCTGGGGGCGTTGGCCGCTATGCTGCTGGCAGGCTGGGTCACAGCGGTATTGCCGTGGCTCATGAGTGCCGCCGCCGGGTGCATGGTCTGCGTGACGGCCGCTGAGATGATCCCGGAAGCCGTTGAACCGGACGAATCCGCCGGGGTCATCAGCATTGTGGCAGGGTTTGCTCTCATGATGGCCCTCGATGTGGCCCTTTAGCAGCCGGACAGGGAACAATAGGCAGAAAAAGCCGCATCTCCGACCGAATACCGCGCCCGGCTGGAAAAGTGACTTTACTTTGCCAGATAGACCGTTGTGGACGGGAAGGCAAACTCCACCCCATCTTTCTTCATGATGTCCATGATGGAGAGATTCAGGTCGTTCTGCATCTGCATAAAGGTATCATATGAGTTGGTGCGGACATAGGCGGATACCATCAGGTTGATGCTGGAATCGCCGAAATCGGTCAGCTTGACGAATGCCGTCTCCGGATGAGTGCATGGGCTGGCTTTCAGCATGGCGGTGATGTCAGCCATCAGCTTTTCGATCTGAGGCCGGGTGGTGTCGTAAGTGACGCCCAGCGTAAACCGGTACAGACGGCGGTCACGAAGGGTGATGTTGTTGATGGTGGCACTGCTGACTGTGCTGTTGGTCAGGATGTAGATGGACTTATCCAGTGCGCGGACTTTAGTAGAGCGGAAGTTGATATCGACGACCTCGCCCTCCACATCACCGACCTTGATCCAGTCGCCGATAGAGAAGGGACGGTCAAGGATGATGACAACGCCGCTGAAGAAATTCTTGGCGACATCCTGCGCCGCCAGAGAAATAGTAAGACCGACAAGACCGGCACTGGCAACGACGCTGCCGATGGGCAGGCCGCTTTCCTGTGCGATGGTCGCACCGCCCAAAACCACGACAACAACTTTGTACACCTTGTCCATCAGGGTATTGAGGGTTCGGTTGGTGCGGACTTCCTCGCCGCAGGAAGCCAGCAGCAGACCAGCCAGTTCCGACGCATGATAGAAGCCCTCGCTGATGAGGAAGGTCATGACGACCTGATAGACCATCGTGAGGAGTTTCGGCACGCCGGCACCCAGACCGGCCGACCACGGCAGGCTGTGAAGTGCAAAATACAGGCCTGTGACCCATGCCATCTGTTCCGCAGGACGCTCGAAGCTGCGCAGAAGGATAGTGGTAGGCGGCAGACGCCATGTGTGGGAGAGAAGTTTCGGGAACAGCTTGCTGCGTAGCCAGCGGCTGGCGATCCAGCCTACAATGAAAAGCGCAAGAGCGCAGACACACCGCGCACCGAACGCCGGCCAGCCTTCCAGCAGGAGCGGCCCCAGCTCAAAACCTAAAGTTTTAATGGAAAAAATAATGATCGCCTCCTGAAATTGCAATACGTTTATAGTAGCACAAAAACCGCCTGAGAGCAAGGCGACAAAAAATCTGAAATACCTCTTGATTTTTTTGATTCGGCAGGCTATACTATCCGCAGAAAGTTCGTTTCAGGGCGGGGTGAGATTCCCCACTGGCGGTACAGCCCGCGACCACTCCCAAAGAGTGCTGACTCGGTGAGACTCCGAGGCCAACGGTATAGTCCGGATGCAAGAAACGGCAGACAAATTTTGATTGTCTACGCGCCCTGTTGCAGTGTATCCAGTTTTTGGATGCGCTGGCGGCAGGGCGTGTTTTTGTTTGTCTTCCCGGTTCCCATCGGTTGCGAAAAGAGCTTTCCAATCTATTTTTGAATGGGGCTTTTCACCCCGGGAGGATACTATGAAAAAAGATACGACACACAACCTGACCGTTGCCGCCATGCTGAGCGCAGTAGCTTTCATCTTGATGTTCATCGAGTTCCCCATCCCGATGCTCATCCCGTCTTTCGTCAAGATGGACTTTTCCGACCTGCCTGCGCTGCTGGGTGCATTTGCCCTTGGCCCGGTGTATGGCGCAGTCATCAGTTTCATGAAGAACCTGCTCCACATCATCATCAAAGGCACCTCGACTGCCTGTGTCGGTGAGCTGTGCAACTTTATGCTGGGCGCAGTCTTCTCTGTGATCGCAGGTGTCATCTATAAGAACCACAAGAGCCGCAAAACTGCCATCATCGGTGCCATCGCAGGCGCAGTAGCAATGGCGGTGTTCAGCGTGCCGTCCAACTACTTCATCACCTATCCGGCTTATGTGACCTTCTATCATATGCCGCTGGAAGCTATCCTCGGGATGTATCAGGCCATCCTGCCCTCGGCGGACAGCCTCATCAAGTGCCTTGTCATCTTTAACATGCCCTTCACGTTGGTAAAGGGTCTGATCGACGCTCTGCTCTGCATGTTGATCTATAAGCCGCTGTCTCCCATCCTGCATGGCCGGAAATAACGAATATAGTACATTATAATAGGAAGAATGACTCTCGTCACACGGCGAGAGTCATTCTTCTATATTGATTTTTCCACCGGAGCGTGATACACTTTTCCCATACCCTGAGCAAAAGATAATACGATTGAAAGAGGAATTGGAAATATGTTGGATATCATTTCTTCCGCCATCGGTCAGCAGGGTGTGGACGCTGTCGCGTTTTTGCTGGCATTCGCACTGACTGCCCTGATGGATTCGCTGTTTCGTGATAAGCTTCCGCACGATCATGGCCGTGCCTTTGCCGTTAACGGAGAGCTTTCCAAAGGAAAAGCCCGTGGCTCCGGTTTGATTTTTGTCCTGTGCATCGCGCTGGTGACGCTGGCTGTCGTGCCGTTCCGCATCGAGTACGTTATCTATACCATCCTGCTTATTGCGTCGATGTTCTCCGGCTACTTTGACGATGCGGCTGAAACGGCATGGAACGAGTACAAAAAGGGCATCATCGACTTTGTCATCGCACTGGTCGCAGGCGTCACTTACCTGAACTTCAACAGCACGACCGTCAACTTCCTGAACTGGTCGTTCAGCATCCCGTATCCGCTCTATCTGGCCCTTATTATTATCCTGATCTGGGCGAGCATCAATGTCGTCAACTGCACCGACGGTGTAGACGGCCTGTCTGCAAGTCTGGCAGTCGTCAGCATCGGCACTTTCCTGCTGGCATACGGTGAGGAGCTGGGCGAGTACGCAACCGCTGCCATCGTCTTTATCGGCGCGCTGCTGGCCTACCTGTGGTCCAACGCAAAGCCCTCTTCGCTTTTGATGGGCGATGCAGGCAGCCGGGCAATGGGCTTCTTCCTCGCCATCCTTGCGCTGAAAAGCACCCATCCGTTTGCCTTCCTGCTGGCGGCGCTGGTTTTCATCGTGGACGGCAGCCTTGGCATCCTGAAGATCAGCTTCAAGCGGTTCCTGCATATCAGCATCCTGAAAAAGACTCTGACCCCTCTTCACGACCATGTGCGCAAGCGCATGGGCTGGAGCGATGAGCAGGTGGTGGCTCGCTGGCTCATCCTGCAGGCAGTGGCTTCGGCATGGCTGCTGTTGCTGGCACGCTGAGAACTCCGAAATAAAGGATTTTAAGTATGACGTTTATGCAACTTTCCAAAACGCACAATTCGGGGCGTAAAAAATTGTTGCACTTTATGGATTGAAAGTCAGACAAAAAAAGACTATACTCTTATCAACGAAAGCAAAGACGCTTAGTGAACCGTAGTTCACTGTGCGTCTTTTTTCGTATCCGGCATTTTTTGATAAGAAATTCCGGCGTCAGTCCGCAGCGATAGAGACGGACAATAAGAGGATAGGGAAAGGCGGAATTACTCGTGATCAAACTTGAACATGTAGACAAGTACTTCGGAGATCTGCACGTCCTGAAAGACGTCAACCTCGAAGTTGCCGAAGGTGAAAAGCTCGTCATCATCGGACCGTCCGGCAGCGGCAAATCAACTACCGTCCGCTGCATGAACTTCTTGGAAGAACCGACCAGCGGTCATGTTTACATCGACGGCCAGGAGCTGACGAACAAGAACAAGACCAAGATCGTCCGGGAGAACATCAGCATGGTGTTCCAGCAGTTCAACCTGTATCCGCATATGACGGTACTGAAAAACCTGACGCTGGCACCTATGAAACTGCACCACAAGACTAAAGCCGAGGCCGAAGAGCTGGCATATCATTATCTTGAGGTGGTCGGTCTCCGGGATAAGGCGGATGTCTATCCCACCCAGCTGTCCGGCGGACAGCAGCAGCGCATCGCTATTGCACGCGCCCTCTGCGCACAGACAAAGATCATCCTGTTCGATGAGCCGACCAGCGCACTGGATCCCGAGACGATTCAGGAAGTTCTGGATGTCATGGTTCGGCTGGCACACGAAAAGAACATTACGATGGTGGTCGTTACCCACGAGATGGGATTTGCCCGTCAGGTGGCTGACCGGGTGGTGTTCATGGCAGATGGACAGATTATTGAGGAGGGAACTCCGGAACACTTCTTCACCAACCCGAAGAGCGAACGTGTCCGCCAGTTCCTGAGCAAGATCGTCCGTTAAAAGCAAATTTGGTTGACGCGGCAGCGTACCGGAATGAGCCGGTCGGCCGCTGTTGATAGCAGCCATTTCGGGGCAGAAAGGGAAAGCTGTCCGGGCTGTAAAAGAACAAAGAGGAGTGGTTTATTATGAAAAAGATTTCGCGTCGTAGTTTCGTTAAGGCTGCTGGTGTGGCCGCTGTTCTGGGTGCCCTGACCGCTTGTGGTGGTTCTTCTTCCAGCACCGCTGCATCCTCTACCGCATCTTCTGCGGCAGCATCCGCAGCATCTGCCGCTTCCGACACGACTTTTGGTGCAGATACGCAGGCCATCATTGACCGTGGTGTTCTGAAGGTCGGCGTCAAGAACGCTGTTCAGGGCTTCAGCTTCCAGGACACTCTGACCGGCGAGTATAAGGGCCTTGAGGACAGTCTGGCAGAGATGATCGCTGAGTATCTGGGCGTGGACATCGAGTTCACCACCGTCACCGCCGCTACCCGTGGCGAGCTGCTGGATTCCGGCGATATCGACGCAGTTCTGGCAACCTTCACCATTACCGATGAGCGCAAGAAGACTTGGGACTTCTCCACCCCGTACTACACCGACCACGTTTCCGTTCTGGTCGAGGATTCCTCCGGCATCAAGGGTCTGGCGGATTTGAAGGATAAGGTCGTTGGTGTTTCCTCCGGCTCTACCTCCGCTCGTGAGCTGACCCGTGCAATGGTCGAGGCTGGCGTCATTGATGGCACGAACTTCGATGCAGATTCCTTCAACGCAGATACTTGGAAAGAGGGCATCTCCTTCCGTCAGTACGATGATTATCCTGCAATCAGCACCGCACTGAGCGCAGGCGAGATCGACGGTTTCTGCGTCGATAAATCCATTCTGGCGATCTATAAGACCGATGGCCGCAGCTACATCGACGCAGAGTTCGCTCCGCAGGAGTACGGCGTCGCTACCAAGAAGGGCAGCGACTTCTCCACCGTCTGCGATGACCTCGTCACCGGCTGGCTGGCAGATGGCACCATCGACCAGCTCATCAAGGACAACGGTCTGGATTAAGCGATAACATTCGTTTCTTGGGAGAGAAATAGGGGATAGAAAGGGAAAGGAGCGTTTGCCATGTCTGGTTTATTTTCCATGGACGCTTGGAACACGGTTTGGACGCATCGTGATAGTTTTCTGCTCGGTCTGGGCAATACTCTGCTGACCGCATTCAGTGCGCTGGTTCTGGCATTTGCCATTGGCGCAGTGCTGGGTTTGATGTCTACCAGCGGTAAAAAGCCGCTCAAGTTCATCGCCCGGGTATATGTTGAGTTCATCCAGAATACGCCGCTGCTGCTCCAGCTCTGTTTCCTGTATTATGCACTGGCATTTGCAGGTCTGAGCCTTGGTGTCATCCGTACCGGTATTATTTCGCTGGGCGTTTACACCGGTGCTTACATGGGCGAGGTCATCCGTGCCGCGATTGAATCTGTGCCGAAGGGTCAGTTCGAGGCAGCGCACGCACAGGGCTTCAATTATCTCCAGACGATGAGCTACATCATCCTGCCTCAGAGTGTGCCGGTCATGCTTCCCCCAATGGTCAATCAGGTCGTGAACCTGTTCAAAAACACCTCCTGCCTGTACATCGTGGGCGGCGCAGACCTTATCAGCGTCACTTACAGCTTCGTTACCGGTGCAAGTACCGGCGGCGCATACGCTCCGGCTTATGTCCTCTGCGGCCTGATCTTCTTCGTGGTCTGCTTCCCCCTGTCCACTCTGGCAACTCGTTGGGAGGCTTCCCTCAAGAACCGCAAAGGCCGTGTCAATCCTGCTATGAAGGCAGCATCCAAAGTTGAGTTAAAGGAGGCAGCATGATATGAGTACCCTCGCTGCAAGCTTTTCCATCCTGACAAAACAGGGTGTCATGGTTTATCTGCTCCGCGGCGTGGCGTTCACCTGCATCATCTCGGTGCTGGGCGTCATCCTCGGTCTCATCCTTGGCTCGCTGCTGGCTCTGGCTCGTACCTACTGCAAGCACGGCCCGGCAAAGATCTTAGGCTGGCTTTCCACTGCATACATCGAGCTGTTCCGCAACACGCCGTACCTACTTTGGATTTTTGTCTGCGTTGTCTTCTGCCCCTGCCCGGCATTCTTTGCTCGGAAAATGTTCGGCCTTACCAGTGTTGAGATGAAGCTGCTCTTTAAGGCAGCGACCGCACTGATCCTGTTCAACTCCTCCGTCATCGCGGAGATCGTCCGCGGCGGTCTGAATGGTGTCTCCAAGGGTCAGTTTGAGGCCGGTTATGCGCAGGGCTTCAACACCGCTGAGGTGCTGGTCTACATCGTTCTGCCGCAGGCTTACCGCAACATCGTACCGACCCTGCTCAGTCAGGTCATCACCACCATCAAGGACTCTTCCTATTTGGCAAACGTGGCGACCATCGAGCTGATGTCCCGTATCCGTCAGCTGCTGAGTGCAGCCGGGACCTATAACGGTCTGGGTGTCGTGAATGTCTCCGACGTCATGGTTCTGTTCGGCACGGCCTGTGTCATCTACTTCATCATCAACTTCGCGCTTAGCTGCATCGTCCGTTCGATGCAGGCAAAACGGAAGAAGGCTCTGGTCTTCGCACCTGCAAAAGCAGCCTGAGCGATTATAAATTGACCTTTATTCCATTTTCCCAATTACCTCCCACAATGTTCTGAAGCAGCAAAACGCACCCGGCGGTCTCCGCTCGGGTGCGTTTTGCAGTTTCTGTTTTGTTGTAACAAAAAGACCCCCTCCGAGAGGGGGCTGTCACCGCAGGTGACGGAGAAAGTTATATCAGCAGCTCTTTTCAGCAGCATCCACCACATGGCTCACCAGCACCGACGTTGTGACGGTGCCAACACCGCCGGGAACGGGGGTGATGGCCTCAACGAGCGGCTCCGCTTCCGCAAAACGGACATCGCCGCAGAGCTTGCCTTCCTCGTTGACATGGATGCCGACATCCACAATGACCTGACCCTCACGCAGGCAGTTGCCGCCGATGAAGCCCATTTTACCCATCGCCACAACGACGATATCGGCTTCTTTGCAGAGAGCCTGGAGGTTCTGCGTCCGGGAGTTGCAGATGGTGACGGTGGCGTTTTCCCGGTCGAGCATCATCGCGGCCGGTTTGCCGACCACGAGGCTCCGGCCCACCACCACGGCACGCTTGCCAGACAGGGGAATATTATAATATTTCAAGATCTCCAAGCAGGCTTGTGCCGTGCAGGGCGGATAACCGATGGCGGTGTTGGTGAACACACCGGCTAGAGAACCGTCCGTGATGCCGTCGATGTCCTTTTCCGGCACAAGTGCGGCACGAATGGTACGGTCATCAAACTGCTTGGGCAGCGGACGGAAGAGCAAACAACCGTGAATGGACTTGTCCGCGTTGATTTCTTTGATGACGTCCAGCAGCTGTTCCTGTGTTGCGTCCGCCGGGAGCAGATACTGTTTGACTGCCACGCCGACCTTGCCGCAGCGTGTCATGACGCCGCGCTCGTAGGATAAATCGTCCTCCCGTTCGCCGACCCGGACAACGGCCAACGTCGGCGTGATGCCCTTGGCTTTCAGTGCTTCGCAGCGAGCGGCATTTGCTTCGTTCATGGCGGCGACGACCGGCGCGCCTTTCAAAATCATTGCCATCAGGATTCCCCTCTCAATTGATGTGATAATTTGTCGTAAACTTTGTCGGCAAGCGGTACAAATTCGACCAACATTCCGTCTGCCCGGGCGTTCAGTTTAGCAGCATGGGCGGTATCCTTCATCAGCTTAGTGTTGATGGAGACATTCAGCCCGGCAGCCTGCAATGCAGCTTTGCAGAACAGGGCAGCACAGCCGGCATCCGAAACAGCCAGTACGCTGCCTTTTTCGGCATACTCCTGCGCAAGAGCGATGCCCTCGCAGCAGGCGGTCATGATGTCCAGCGGCACAGCGCAGGCACCGTTCAAAGCCTGTTCCAACACTTCGGCTTTGTGCGCGGCCTGCTCCGGTGTGTCCTTCGGCAGACGGTAAGCTGCCGCCAGCGGAGTAAAAGCGTCAGCATCGGCCTGCACCAGCTGTTCGAGTTTTTTACGCAGAGATTCTGCACGCTCATTCAGAGCCAGAATCTCAGGTTCTACGTTAGCATACTTTTTCTTGCCGACGGTCAGACTTCCGACCATGTTCCCCAGCGCGACGCCCACCGCACCGACAAGGGCAGAAGCTCCGCCGCCGCCCGGTGCAGGCGACTTGCTGGAAAGCTCGGATAAAAAGGCTTCACAGCTTAAATTTGTCAGTTCCACGATAGATTCCTTTCTCGGTCACAAAAGCGTCCAGCGGATAGTCGTGCGTGTCCACAGCGGCGTGTCCGACCTGCTGGCACTCGAAAGCAATGCCGATTTTTATTGCATTCGTGCAGCGCGGCAGATAGCGGTCATAGTAGCCTTTTCCCATCCCGACCCGGCGGCAGTCTGCATCAAAAGCAGTGCAGGGAACCAGCACAAGGTCAAGCTCTTCCGATTGAAGGACACGGGAGCGGCTCAGGATGGGCGTCCGAATGCCGTAGGCTCCAATCTCCCAGCCATCTGGTTCCGGAACAGCGGCAGTCAGAGTGAAACCCTCGCCGCAGACCGGATAGGCGACCGTTTTGCCAAGATGCTGTGCTGTCTGTGTCAGTGTTGCAAGGTCGGCTTCTCCGCCAAAGGCTGCATAGACCAGCAGCGTCTCGGCTGATGCGAAACAGGGCAGAGCGGCAAGATGCGCGCAGAGGGCAGAATTTGCCGCTGTACGTTTCTCGTCGGATAATGCACGCCGGGCAGAGATGCCGGCTTTTCGCTGGGTGATTTTTTGCTCTTGGATCGTCATATACTTTCCCTGAAAATTTCCCGTAAGATTTTGTTCGCAGACAGGTGCAGAACAAGACCGGAAAATTTATACAATTATAATAAGCTTTGCCGCACAAAAAAGCAAGTGTTTTGTCGAAAACACCGTTGCAGGTTTCGGGTATTTCTGCTATCATAGAAGTGAGCAGAGGGGCTTTGGATTTGGGAAGAAGACCACTGCTTTTTGTGTATTCAGAGAGGGGTAATAACAATGTACAACGAAATGATGGATACCATCGGTCTGGTCGAAAAAGCTGACCCGGAACTGGCCGCAGCCATGAACCGGGAACTGGGCCGTCAGCGCGAGAATATCGAGCTGATCGCCAGCGAAAACATTGTCTCTCCGGCAGTTATGGCCGCAATGGGCAGTGTCCTGACCAACAAGTATGCCGAAGGTCTGCCGGGCAAGCGTTATTATGGCGGCTGCGCTTACGTCGATGAGGTGGAGAACATCGCCATCCAGCGTGCCTGCAAGCTGTTCGGCGCAAAGTATGCCAACGTTCAGCCGCACTCCGGCGCACAGGCAAATCTGGCTGTTTACTTCGCTCTGCTCGATCTGGGTGATACCGTCATGGGTATGGATTTGTCGCAGGGCGGTCACCTGACCCACGGTTCTCCGGTCAATATGTCGGGTAAAAATTACCATTTTGTTTCCTATGGCGTCGGTGCAGACGGCACCATTGATTACGTCGAGCTGGAAAAGCAGGTCAAAAAAGTCCGTCCCAAGCTGCTGGTCGCCGGTGCATCGGCTTATCCCCGTGCCATCGACTTCGCAAAGCTGGCAGAAATTGCACATGGTTACGGCGCATACCTGATGGTCGATATGGCACATATCGCCGGTCTGGTCGCAGGCGGTTATCATCAGAGCCCGGTGCCGTATGCGGACGTTGTGACGACCACCACCCATAAGACCCTGCGCGGTCCTCGCGGTGGCCTGATCCTAACGAACAACGCAGTTCTTGCAAAGCGAATCAACTCCGCCGTTTTTCCCGGCACGCAGGGCGGTCCTCTGGAACATGTCATCGCTGCAAAAGCTGTCTGCTTTGGCGAGGCACTCAAACCGGAGTTCAAAGAGTATGCGCGTAAGATCGTTGAGAATGCGCAGGCACTGGCCGCAGAACTGCAGGCACGCGGCGTCAAGCTGGTCTCCGGCGGCACCGACAATCATTTGATGCTCATCGACCTGCGTGACGAGGAATGTACCGGTAAGGAGCTGGAAGCTCGTCTGGACAGCGTTCACATCACTGCAAACAAGAACACCGTTCCCGGTGAGACGCGCAGCCCCTTCGTCACCAGCGGCGTTCGTCTGGGCACCCCGGCTGTTACCACCCGTGGTATGGGCGTGAACGAGATGAAGATCATCGCCGATTGCATTGCGGACTGCATCTGGAACTATGAGGAGAAGAAGGATGAGATCTCCGACCGTGTTCTTGCTCTGACCAAGGCTTTCCCCCTGTATGAATAAGTAAATCCGTAAAAACTCTGTTTCCGTCGTGGTGCATGGCACTGCGGCGGATTTTTGGCCCCTTTTCTGACCCTTGACAATTCCGGGTGGAGATGATACACTGAGCATCAGTTTGCAGCAGAAAACGACAAAAAGGCCGTATCCATACGGTCTTTTTGCAGAAGTGAAAGTTAGACAAGGCTAACAAAAATGCGGCGGACTCCGCCCCAACAGAAAGGAATCTCCATGAAAAAGCTCTTTTTTGTCACCCTCGGCTGCATCAGTCTCGTGCTGGGCGTGGTCGGCATCGTGCTGCCCATCCTGCCGACTGTGCCGTTCTTCCTGCTGACGGCGTTCTGCTTTGCCAAAAGCTCTGAGCGGCTCCACAGCTGGTTTTTGGGAACTACGATGTACAAAAAGTACATCGGAAGTTACATGAAACGAAAGGGCATGACCCTGAAAGCAAAATTGATGCTCATCGGTACGGTGACGGCTATCATGCTGCCGGGCTTTCTAATGATGGGCCGGGTGCCGGTCGGCCGTATCGTCATGGCTGTGGTCTGGATCGGACATATCGTCTACTTTGGCTTTATCGTCAATACCATCACGCAGGAAGAAGCCGACACAGCAATGGCAGAAGCCCTCGAAGAGTGATTCGGGCTGGAAAAACCGCCCGGCCTGCCTTATAATAAAGAAAAAAGGAGGACGGGAACCATGAATGGATTGCTTCACCTGTACTGGGGTGACGGAAAAGGAAAGACAACTGCGGCGATGGGCTTGGCTCTGCGTGCGCTTGGCAGCGGAAAACGGGTCGTCGTCGTCCAGTTTTTAAAGGGCGGCACTAGCGGTGAGATACCGCTGCTCGAACAGCTGGGCGCGAAAATTTACCGGGGAAAAGCCGGGCAGAAGTTCGTTTTTCAGATGAACGATGAAGAAAAAGCTGCGACCCGTGCTTTGCAGAACGAAAATCTGAAAAGGGCTCTGGCAGAACCGGCCGACCTGCTGGTTCTGGACGAGGCAGGCTCGGCGTGGGAACTGGATATGGTGGACAAAGAACTGCTCCGCCTTGGGGTGCTGAAACGCCCGGCGGAACAGGAATGCGTCCTGACAGCCCATCAGCCGCCCGAGTGGATGGCAGAAGCGGCGGATTATTCCACCGAGATGAAGTGTCACCGCCACCCTTACCAGAAGGGAATCAAAGCCCGGAAGGGAATCGAATATTAAAGAGAACAGCCCAGCTGAGCGAACGCTCAGCTGGGCTGTTCTCTTATATCAAAAATTATTCATCGCCTTGCGAAGTTCATCCTGCAAGATGGCCTGAATATCGTTCAGACATTCGAGAAGGAGCGGATTGAAAGCACCGCATTCATCATTGAAGATCATCTCGAGCGTTTTTTCGTGAGAAAATGCTTTTTTGTAGCACCGCTCACTGGTAAGGGCATCGTAAACATCTGCCAGTGAGACGATCTGCGCTGCGATGGGGATCTCGTCACCCACCAGTCCATCGGGATAGCCACGGCCATCCCAGCGTTCGTGATGCCAGCGTGCAATTTGATATGCCGTCTGAAGCAGCGGCTCATGATAGTAGTTTTCCAGCCGCATCAGCATATCGGCACCGTGAGTGGTGTGGGTCTTGATGATCTCGAATTCCTCTTTTGTCAGCCTGCCGGGTTTGTTCAAAATCTCCTCGTCGATGGCAATCTTGCCGATGTCGTGCAGAGAGGACGCCAGCGGAATGAGTTCTTGATCGGTGGAGGTGAGGTGATAGTGATTTGTTTTCGCCAGCAGGCGTTCGAGGATCTTTTCGGACAGGATGCGGATGTGCTGGACATGCAGACCGCTTTCACCGTTGCGGAACTCAACGATCTGGCTGAGAACACCCACCAGCATGGTGGTGTTCCGTTCGCGCTGGCGTATCTGTTCCGATACCATCGAGATGAGCCGCCGCTGTTTGGCGTAGAGTTTGATGGTGTTGAAAACGCGCTGATAAACGACTTTGGAATCGAACGGACGGCTGATGTAGTCGGACGCACCCATCTCGTAGGCTTTGCGCACCATAACATCCGAGTCTTCGCTGGAGATCATGATGACCGGCACATCTTCGATCCAGTGGTTCCGGTTCATATAATTCAGAACCTCGAAGCCGTCCATAATGGGCATCACAAGGTCAAGCAGAACGAGGGCAATATCTCCCTTGAATTGATTCAGGAGCGAGAGACATTTTTCGCCGTCTTCCGCTTCCAGAATACGAAAATCATTTTCGAGGATGGCGGATAAAATCATCCTGTTCATCTCGGAGTCGTCGACGATCAGAATCTGCGGCTTCTTCCGGGCAGGCGTCTCGATGGGGGAGACGGTGTTCACCGGGGCGTGCAGCGAGTTCTGCACAGCGACGCTGTTTTTCTGGTCTTTTGCCAGATACATGAGCCGGTCGGCGTGGCCGACTGCTGTTTCCATCGTGTCCTTGGTGGTCTGGATGACGCCGCCGATGCTGACCGACAGCCGCAGGTGAGAATAACCGGGAACCGATGAATGATAGACCTTTTCCCGAATGTCGTCCAGCTTTTTTCGCAGGTGGTCTGGTTGGCAGTTGGGCAGGACAAGAAGCAGCTCGTCGCCGCCGAACCGAACCAGAATGTCGGTCTTCCGGATGCAGCTCCGCACGACCGTTACCACCGTTTCCAGCGCAAGGTCGCCGGCATGGTGGCCGTAAGTATCGTTGTAAACTTTGAAGTCGTCGATGTCGATGAGGGCGATGCCGGCCGGTCCGGGCAGGGAGCGGACAACATCCTCGTAATAGCGGCGGTTGAACACGTCGGTCAGAGCATCATGGTAGAGTTTGGCATTATAGCCCGAGATGCCGCTGATGAACTTTTCTTCGTCCTCCGGGTCGATGGTGGTGTCGCCGGGCATCTTCTGGACGAGTTCGAGGATGTACGGCTCTCCGTCGATCTCATAATACTTGGCGATGATCTGAACGAAATCAGAACCAAAAAACTCGAGCTTGCCGCAGTCCTTCTCGGTGCGCAGAGCCTTTTTCGCAGCACAGTGACGGCACAGACAGTCTTTGTTCCGGCAGGCATAGCAAAGATGCTCGCCATGTGGGTTCGAGCGCAGACCCTCGGTCACTTTCTCTAATGTGGCACGGTTTAACAGCCGCACATCCGCATAGAACGGGCGCAGATTCTGGATCAGGTTTTGTATCTCGTTCATCGTACTCTTCATCGGCTTGACCTCTTCAAAGCAAAACTTCCCAATTTACGCTCCTATTATACATGATAACCAGGTGAAAGAAAAGACCAGAATCGCAACAATTTGCAGCGATTCTGGTCTTTGATGATTTTTGCTCTAAGCGTGAGCTTTCTGCGAAAAGAACGACTTACAGGGTCTTGCAGAACTCCTTCAGGTACTCACGGAAAGCTTCGCCGATCTGCGGATGCTGAAGTGCCAGCTCGACCTGAGCCTCGACGACACAGAGCTTGTTGCCCATATCGTAGTGCTTGCCGGTAAACTCAACAGCAGTCATGCCGCCGTGGTTGCGTGCGTACTCAGCCATTGCATCGGTCAGCTGGATCTCGCCGCCTGCACCGGGCTTGGTATGAGAAAGGATATCGTAAATTTCCGGAGTCAGAAGGACACGGCCAAGGATGGAGTAGTTGCTGAACTCCTGACCCTTCTTGGGCTTCTCGATCATGTCGTCAACAAAGAAATAATTGTCATGGATGGGAGTGGTCTTCAGGCTGCAGTAGCGGCTGACATCTTCCCAAGGCACTGCGCTGACGCCAGCGACCGGACGGCCGAACTCCTCGTATGCGCGGATGAGCTGTGCGCAGACCGGGTCTTCGCCCCAGATGACATCATCGCCATAGATGACAACAAAGGGATCATCGCCGGTGAATGCCTTTGCGACGCTGACCGCATGGCCAAGGCCGAGGGTCTGCTTCTGACGGACGAAATAAATGTTCGCCATGTTGGAGATGCCGAGGCACTCTTCCAGCATGGCTTCCTTGCCGGGAGCAGCCAGCTTCTCTTCCAGCTCGGGGCTGCGGTCGAAATGATCCTCGATGATGCTCTGGTTGCGGCCGAGGATGATGAGGATATCGGTGATGCCGGAGCGGACAGCTTCCTCAACGAGGTACTGGATGGCCGGCTTATCGACGATGGGCAGCATACCTTTCGGCATGGCCTTGGTTGCAGGCAGAACGCGAGTGCCAAGACCCGCCGCAGGGATGACCGCTTTCGTGACCTTTTTCATAATGAATCTCCTTCAACGTTTCACAATACTTTTATTTTATGCAGCGTCTGCGTGCAAAGCATCAGCTGTATAAAGCATCCAGAAGGGCTTGCAGATTTGGCCCGAGCAGCATGGTGAATGCACTGCCAATGACCGTCAGCAGAACGAATGCGCCGATGACAGCCGCAAAACTGACACCGCCCTGTGCGCTCAGGACAGCCCGACGCTGCTGTGGGTCAGGGAACTCTGCCTGAATTTTGCGGATACGAGCAGCGGCACTCTTGCGGTAGAACCACTTGCCGTACATGCCGCGGACGACCATGAGCAGAAAGCTCAGCAGAGAACAGACTCGGGCGAAGATGATCAAAGCGGAATCGCTCCATGCCGGAGCAAAGGTGCTGCCGCTGATCTTGAGCATGTCCAAGAACGTCGGTGCAGCCAGCAGCAGTTCCGCAGCCAGAAATGCGAATGCCGGTTTCCACGCCTTGCGATAGAAGAAATAGAACGGGCCGAACAGCAGGGCAGAAAAGCTCATCGAGATCTTGTTGTGCCGCAGCTGCATCTGGCCGTAAGTGGCGAGATAGGCAGGAGCCGCAGGGCCGATGTAAGCTTCCCAGTCCCTGCAGGAGATGCCGTCCAGCATCTCATCCTTGCCGAAAGCGGCCTGATACATCTGCTTCATGGGGTCGGCTGCAGAGCCGGACTCCTGATATTGGCGGTAGAGACTGGAATAATCGAACGAACCTTCTTCCTCGGCACGGTCACCCGGCTCCGGGGTAGAACCTTCGGGCGGCAGCTTGGCACCGCAGCAGCGGCAGTTTTCCTCAGAGCGCAGGGTGCGCTCGCCGCAGGAAGGGCAAGTGCGAAGCTCAGAATCCTGATAGGGGAACTTCCATTCATAGCCTGCGTCATGCGCAGGGCTGTGGATGCAGCGGCCCAGTTTTTCGTAACAGGTGCGGTGGTACGGTGCGCCGCAGTCCGGACAGACCACGATATCGTCCTTCAGCGTCAGCGGCCTGCCGCAGCCTTCACAGGGACAGCCATAGTATTTTGGCATAAGATCCTCCAATAAAAATGGTACTTAACTATATTATACTCCCCAAACAGAGAAAAGAAAAGGTGAAAATCTTCAAATTTCCAGTATAATAGTAATTTTTCCCCTTTACTTTACCATGAATTCTCGGTATACTAATGAAGTATCTGTGTATAAACTGTATCTTTTCGGGTATCGGAGAGATGCGATAACGTATTAGCAACCCTGAATGAGAGGAAACTTAGAATGATTACCACTGATGAACTGAAAGTGAAGCTGGCCGAATACGGCGTTGCTGTGAAGGACTTGGAGGAAGCTCTGGCGATCGAGGCCAGCCGCAAGCGTGTGCAGGAGTTGGAACATACCATGTCTCGCCCGGGTTTCTACGACGATATGGAACTGAGCAAGAAAGTCTTTGACGAGGTCGGCGACCTGAAAGGCAAGCTGAGCCGTTTTGAGAAGCTGCAGGGTCTGTACGAGGATGCCGAGACCATGCTGGAAATGCTGGACGAGGAGTATGACCCCGATATGGTCCCCGAGGCAGAAGAAGCGGTCAATAACGTCGGCAAGGCTGTCGATGAGCTGCAGCTGATGACCATGCTGAACGGTGAATATGACCACAGCAACGCCATTTTGACCTTCCACGCCGGTACTGGCGGCACCGAGGCTCAGGACTGGGCCGAGATGCTCTACCGCATGTACAACAAGTGGGCGCAGGCACACGGCATGACTGTCGAAGTTCTGGACTATCAGGACGGTGATGAAGCCGGCATGAAGAGTGCGTCCATGATGGTGAAGGGTCCGAATGCTTACGGTCTGCTCAAGAGTGAGAACGGTGTCCATCGTCTGGTGCGTGTCTCTCCCTTCGACGCAAATGCACGTCGCCAGACCAGTTTCGCTTCTCTGGAAGTCATGCCGGAGCTGGATAATACCATTCAGGTCGACATCCGC
>ERZ808240.499-NODE-499-length-51696-cov-4.130923_pt1 | contig 51696 bp, 67 predicted proteins | sample MGYA00521084_ERZ808240 | MGnify/ENA primary metagenome ERZ808240 (study PRJEB31516, sample SAMN03275571) | gut metagenome | biome: mammalia-associated habitat; material: feces | host: Papio cynocephalus | place: Kenya | collected 2012-08-06 ...
TGGAAGCTATTTTAGATAAAAATGTTACCGACGACATGGACGACATAGACATAGAAAACTTTGATAGTATAGAAGAAATTCATAACATAGAAGAAAATACTTACATTAATATATTTGATTCTTGCAGGGACTGTATAAACGATTATTCTTTAAAACATTATATTAATTATTGCGATTATCATCACGAATTAGAAATATCAACTAATGAATTTATAGAAGTAGGATATAATACTTACTGTTATTCTAGTTGTGGCGATGCTTGGAGCTATTGTTATAACTGTGAAGAGCCATACGACATAGACGACTTATATTTCAATGAAAATGATGGAGAGTTTTATTGTTCTGATTGCTACTCTAATAATTGCAACGAATTTATTTACGACTACCATGAATGGGACGGTAAGTTTATTCCAATAGGTAATAGTCTTAACAATGTATTTTTGGGATTCGAAATTGAAGTCGTAACCGATAATGATATTAATGATACAATAAACGCTTTTATTGATACCTGTAATTTTAAACACTTTGACTGGCAAAAATATTTCCATATAGAGCATGACGGGAGTTTAAACAACGGAGTCGAATTTATTAGTCAACCATTAAGTTTCGACATAGCTTATGATGTAATTCCTAAAATGACTAATTGTTTAAAATTAAGTAATTTTAGTATTGACAATTCATGTGGGGGTCATATTCATATTACAAAAAATGACTTCACTAAAAAACGTATAATTGATGTACTTCAATTTATGCAAGTTAATAGAGATTTTATACTAGATTATAGTAAGAGAAATAACGATAAATTTAATAGATGGTCACCTTTTTATAACACTAACGATATGGACGCATTGAAAAATATAGCACTTGAAAATGTTTTTAGTGATAGATACCACATTATTAATTTTAATAATTGGAATACGATAGAATTTAGATTTTTTAAGGGGTCATTGTCTCATAATAAAATATTTGCTAATATGGAATTAATAAAAGCTTTATTATTCTTTAATGTTAATAAAACACATAATCCATTTAGAATAAGAGAAATTGTCGACCATGATTTAAATGCTTTTCAACATTTAGATGTTTATCTATCATGTTACTTGGATAATCCGTTTTAAAAATAAATAAATAACCTTCTTTAATACCTACTTTTTTAGTAGGTATTTTTTTATGCAGGATTTTCCAGAGGTGAGAACCATTCTCAATTAATATCAATTCTCGCTGCGGTCCTTCCAGATGATCAGGCTAAATGAGAATGATTTTCAATTACAAAAAAGCGGCCTACTCGGAACTTTTTATAAAAATCCACAAAGTAACAACTTGTATACAATATTAAGTTGTACCCAGATCTACTTTTGTAATGATAATACCTATCATTTGAGAATGATTATCATTTTCATTGCAAAGTGCCTACTCGGTATTTTCCTGTTTTTTTCCTACTATATTGTAGATGCCAATTTCTGAATTTTCAGAATATTCTTACATATTAGCAAAAATACCATATATAATTTTAGAATTTTATTTTAAAATACCTTCTATATGCCAATATAAAGGGCGTATAATACCTTCTTAATATAAATACTTGATAAGCATATATAAAACGTTTAAAATTGAAATACGGGAATATTTTTAATATATGCTCAAATTGTATACAATAAACATTTATAAAATATAGCTTTTTACAATATATTAAAATATCTAATATTGCCAAATTACGTTGTATACGCCATTTTAAGAGGTTTTATCTATTAGCTATATATTAGTATTAAAAAGTTTTTAAAACCTTTTATACGCTAAAATAGAACGGTTGTTTTTTTGTCGAATCGTGTCAAAAACTTTTTCTTGACTTTTTATTCCAAAAATGATATAATATATATAGAAAGAGTAAGAGTATTTTGAATTGTCAGAAAATTCATGATTGTAGACACAATTCAAACAATTCTAATCAATTTAAAAAATAAAGTCAATTTAAGATTTTAGTTTAATAATATAGAATATAACTAAATTACCTTCTATACGCCAATTTAAGAGGCGTTAATATCTTAATGATATATTATATCAATTCTTTTTTATAACTCTTTACAATGGAATACAGGGCTTTAATAAAATTAAGTATTTTTAAAATTTACTTTATTTATTAAGGTTGAGTATATATGAATATGTGTTCATATGAAAAATTGAATATATGAATATGTGTTCAAGTATTCACTCAAAAATAAAAAATATTTTTCCTATATAAGGATAAAAAAATCATATAGAAAAATTTTTTCAATTCCATAGAAAATAAAAAAATCATAGGAATATACAAAAAAGTAATTGACAACATTATTAATTTATGATATAATATAAGTATGAATAGGGGGTAAGACCCTAAAAATCCTTCGACATTATTTTGCAGAAAGAGGGGAGGACTAAAAAAATCCTTCGACATTATACAAAAAAAAGAAACAGGATTAAAAAACTACATTATAATAATAAATAATAGAAATAATAAATAACAAGTGCTTCTTTATATAAATAAGGAATATTAATCTTTAGTTGTCTTTAAAAGTGAAATATTTACTACACTTGTTATTCATTACATATATTATTATACTATATTATAAAAATAAATCAATAAAATAAAATAAAAAAATCTTAAAAAAAATCAAAAAACACTTGACAACACTATTAATTTATGATATAATATAAGTATAGTAAGAAATAAGAGAAATTGAAAGGGTGATGTGGAATGTGTATAATTGCTATTAAAGAAAAAGGATATAAATTAAATAAGGAGTATGTAGAAAACTGCTTCATGCATAATCCTGATGGTGCAGGATTCATGTTTACAGACAATCATAAAGTTCATATAGAAAAAGGCTTCTTTGATGTGGATAAATACATTGAAAGACTTGAAGAACTTTGGGATAAAAAACATCTTGAAGAAAAGAATTTAGTAATGCACTTTAGAATTTCAACAAGTGGTGGAATAAGTAAAGAAACTTGCCATCCATTTCCAATAAGCAACAAATTAAGAAAATTAAGAAAAACAGAAATCAACTGTGGATCAGGTATTGTTCATAATGGGATAATAGGTAAATATGCTTGGGAAGAAAAAATGTCAGATACTCAAAGATTCATACTAGAAGATGTGTTTAGTCTTTGGAGATTGAATAATAAAGACACTCTAGCAAAAGAATTTAAAGGTAACGGTAAATTCTGTATTCTTAAATCTAGTGGAGATATAGAATTATATGGAGACTTCATAGAAAAAGAGGAAGGTTGGATATTTTCTAACGATTCTTATGCTCCTAGAACTTACGACAAATACTATAAAAGCACTTACACTAGCAATCCTTATAACTATGACTGGGATGACGACTACGGTTACTACTGGGATGCAAATAAAAAAGAATATGTAAAATTCAGTTATAAGAATACTGAAAAAGTCAGAAGTCTATCTCCATCTTATGACGATATCATTAGTGACCCTACTTTATACTTTGATAACTTTGAGGATTATTTCCAAGCTTTCTTTATAGAAAGTAAATCTATGGATAAATTAACTTTTATAGAATCATTATCAGATAAAACTCCGCTAAATGAAGCATTTGTTGAATTAGTAAGTGGTATGTATCTTTATACTGATACAGATAGATACTTAATAGACGATGATAAATGGTTATATAGGGTTAATTATAATGAAAGAAGATTAACTATGACAGGAGAAAAAGTATGGAAAATGTACTAATAAATAAGTATAACAAAAGGGAACGTTTACGGAAAATATCGTCACTAAGGCTATGTATAGTGCATAGCCTTTGGTGGCAATATAATTTAATTATTTAAGTATTATAATATGCTTAAAATCTAAATATCGAAGTATTTTAGGTATATTAAAGTATTTAAATGATTAATTACTTATATTATATGAATATTTTACAAGTACAGTAAAATTAAAATGATAATGGATTAGGTATCTTTGAAGGTGAGTTTAGATGATAAACAAGCTAGTATCTTTATTTAGATGATAAACGTTTTAGTATCTTTAGAAAAATGATAAATTAATTAGTATCTTTTTTAAAATAATGCTTGACAACACTATTAATTTATGATATAATATAAGTATAATAAGAAATAAAGGGGTTGGTAATATGGTAAATATGATAAGAAAAGAAATGGTGAACTTTGTAAATAACATGAAGGAAGAACATAGAGACTTGATTTTAGAGTATATAAAAAATACTCCTATAAATATATCTTCCAGAATGACTAGAACTTTGGGGCAAGTTAGCTATCTAAACGTTAACGGGAAGCCTGTAAAATTTACATTCAATAAAAAGTATCTTGAATACGGAGAAAAAAGCGATGTTATAGATACTATTCATCATGAAGTAATTCATGTATTAGCAAATATATATTGTGGAAAACCTGTAGGACATAACGACACTTGGAAAAGATTTTGCAGAATGTATGGAGTAAGAGATAACAGAACTAGAACTACGGACTATATGAAGAAATACAGAGAAGCTAATTCAGTTACTACTGCTGCCAATACTGCAGCTAAAAAACCTGTTGTTACAACTTATAAGTATCATATAATGTGCAGCGAATGTGGTAAGGTTGTTGCCAAAAGAAATAGACTGGATAAAAGAGTTCTTTTAAGATATCGTCCTAATTGCCATAGAACGGCTAGTTTAATAGCTAAAGAAGTGGCAACAGGAAGAATAATTACACTTTAGGGTTAATAGCCTTAAAGTGTGGTATAATTAATATAAGGGGTGATAATATGATAAATCTAAGAAAGAAAATAAATCTAAGAAAGAAGATAAACCTTATAAAAGGAGGTAGATAATATTGAATAGATATATAGAATTGCTTAAAGACGATATAACAAAAGAAGAGATTATAGCTATGTATAATATATTTAATACAGGTTTAGACTTTGCAGACAATAATATAAAGTATGTGTTATGCTTAGAGGACGATCAGGGGACAGGGAATGCGTACGTTATTCCTTATATTAAAGAGAAGCCCAAAGCAGTTGACGGGATAATATTAACTACTATAAGTAAAGAGAATGATATTGATATAGAAACAGTGATAGAAGATAAAATAAAAGAGCTAAGTGAATAGTGGAGTAAAATCCACTATTTTTTTTATTTTTTTTCAAAATCGCTTGACAACAACCTTATAATATGATATAATATAAATATAATAAAGAATAAGGGAGGGTAACCTCCCTAGTATAAAATAAAAGGGGTTGATAATATGTTAAATATAAGAAGAGAATACGGAACTTTAAGCAAGAGATTGACAAGATACAAAACTAAATCACTAGGATTTGAATACGGCTGCTTATGTGGTAAAGTAACGAAAATAGAGTTAATTAAAATAAAAGACGATAGATACTGGGAAGGATATAGCGAAGCTATAAGAATCATGGGCATAACTACTTCTAACGAAGAACAGGAGTTAATGATTATAACAGAGGACAACATTAAAGGCGAAGACTATAAGTATAATTGGAAGTATCATATATTCGAAAGATATTATCCATATAACACTTGGTATGATATTTATAACGAAGAATATTAAAAACCTCTTGACAACACTTTTAATTTATGGTACAATATGTATATAATATAAATAAGGGAGTTGATAGTATGAATATGTTTGTTAATAACGAATTAGTCGTTCTTAGAGGTGAAGAAAGCATACTTGACTATATAGAGGATAATATGGGGACAGATGTAAGAAAAGCAGTTGAAAAGCCAATAAAAAGAGCTAAGAAGAACGTAGAGACAGTTGAATATGAAAGAGATATAGCTTGGGACGGCATAAGGAATTTAGAAGCTGCCTGTTTTGAAGGGACTAAAAGTATAAATAAAGCTATTTTCTATATAGAAAATGCTAAAAGAATAAATAGAGATACTTTAGTTAGGATATTAGAAGAAGCACAAAGAGAAATAAATCCTAATTATATAGAATACTAAGAAAGGGGTTTTGAGATATGTTAAAAGAAAAATTAAACAAAATATTAAAAAGTACTGATAACACTTTATTAAAAGAGGTTATTGAAGAACTTCTCGATAAAATAAAAGACGAAGGAGAAGAAAAGACTAAATTATATATTCAAGATGTTTTAACATATGGGTGTTCCAGTGGGGTCGTGACAAGCCTTATATACTATACTGATACAAAGAAATTCTTTATAAAACATATGGATGAAATATTAAGGATATTAAATGAATCTATACAAGAAGGATCAGAATTATTAGAGCTAGATGTAAACAAAATGGCGTGGTTTGGTTATGAGTGGGCAATATCAGAAATAAATTTTATGTTAGAAGATTAAAGGAGATGGCAATATGATTAACAAATATTTTACAATAATGGGAGTAATAGTGTGTTTAATGTGTCTTTTTGGAGTTGTAGTAGTTCATGAGACGGAAGAAACTAAAAGAACACTAGCAACACAAGAGTTTCAATCAAAAGCCTTTGAGGATAGCTTTAGAGAAGCTATAGATAACTGCTATGACGAATATGCAGAAGTAGAAGGTGAAAATACGGTTGTATTAGTAGATGGATTATCTAATATAGAATATTCTATAGAAGATAAAGAGAGTAAAGAATCTATATTAGAACAGTTTATACCTTTATTTAAAGAGGTTGCAAAATTAAATTTGAATGACAAACCTCTGACAGAATTATTTGATGTAATATTAAGAGGTTAAATATACTTATGAAAGGAGAAAATTATGAAAGAATTAATGGAGTTTGAAGGAGTAAATGTAAGAGTAATACAAGACAAAAATGGAGAACCATTATTCGAATTGTATTCAACAGGTATGGCGTTAGGATATGCGAAATATAATACTGTTGGTAAAATATATCCAAGAAAAGACAGAATAGATAAAGTAGTAGAAAACGTTGAAATTTCAATGTGTGTCCACGATGGACACAAATATTTAACTGAATCACAGTTATACGATTTTATGTTAGAAGCAAGAACAGATAAATGTAAACCTTTTAGAAAATGGGTAGTCAATAATGTTCTTCCAACTATAAGAAAGACAGGTGGATTTGTAGCAGAAGGAAGAGAAGAAGAATTTATTTATAATCATTTCCCATATTTATCTGATGAAGTTAAAATGGGTATGGTAAGGGACTTAATGGAAAAGAATAAACAACTACAAGTGAATTCAGACAAATATGAGCAGTTTATGGATAAAGACGGGACTTTCGGATTTAGAGACCTTTGTAAACATCTTAATGGTCTACTAGATGAAAAAGTCAAAGAAACAGAAATAAGAAATTTACTAAAAGATAAAGGAATAATCTGTAAACAAGGGAGAAAGTATGTTGTTTCTCAAGAGGGCGTCAGACAAGGTTATGGACTTCTAAAGGATGAATTGGTTAATGGTTCTAACAGACCTAGCACTAGATATACAGAGAAACTTAGAGATTATTTAATTAAAGAATTAGCATAACAACACTTTTATAATACAATAGACCTGGCATTATTGCTAGGTTTTTTATTATAAAAAATTAAAATATCCCTTGACAACAATATGATAATATGATATAATAAATATATAATAAGAAATAAAGGAGTTGGTAAAATGTTTGTGGTTATAAATAGATTGACTACTAAAAGAAGTTGCCTATTTGTTTGGTATGATGAAGTAATAAACCCTTACTATTCTTGGAAAGAAAAAGAAATGCTAGATTTATATGAAGAATATATAGGGGAATTAAAAGTCATAGAAGTTGAAAAGGATTTTATTACTGGATATTATTTAAAGAATGTAAACGAAAAAGAGGTTTGTAATTATGCTAAAGAAACAAGAGAAGGAGTTAAAGAATTAAATAATTACAAAAAAGATAAAAGATTAAATCTCTTTAATTGGATTCACGGCTATGCAATTACTGACAGAATGATAATTTATATTAAAATAGTATAAGAGGTGATAAAATGAATAAAGATTTAAATTTATTTTTAGAGTATCTGACAGAAATTCAAGGTGCTAATCAAAAACTAACAATATCTTCTTACAGAAGCATATTAAAAGAAATGGTTAATTTTATGTTTGACGGAGATATGGAAAAAGCTACTTTTGAGAACATAGCTAAAATAAGAAGTAGTGAATATTCTATAAAATGGTTGTCTAAATTAGAAAAGAGTGGACTTAAATCCTCTACTATAAATAAGAGAATAGCCGTTTTAAGTAGACTATATACTTATATGATAGGTGAATTATATTGTACCACTAATACTGCTAGGACAATACCTAGAAGTAGTGGTAATAAAAAGGATAAGAGAGTAGTGGATCAGGAAGAAGCTATTACTTTATTAAAATATACTAACAGTCATAAGACAGATAACAAACTATCTTTTAGAAATCATTTAATGGTAGCAATATTATTATCTAATGGGCTAAGATGTTCAGAATTGGAATATCTTAGAATACAAGATATTGATTTGAATACAGGAGAAACAACACTAACTAGATGGTCAGAAGAAGGTGGAGTTAAGTTTTCTAAAACTAGAGTAGTTTATCTTAATAAAAAGATATTAGAAGACTTAAATTATTATATTAATAACTACAGACCAGTTTCTAAAGATGGAGATATATTATTTTTATCTAGGACTGGTAAAAAAATGACTTCAAGAGATATTCTTAGGACTATAAATAAAGTATCTACTGATGCAAATTTAAAAAAAATAAATACTCACGCCCTGAGAGCCTGTCATTCATCGGTTATGATAAATGATTCAAGTGGAAACCTAGACGTTGTTAGAAAGGAACTAGGACACTCTAGTAGCACTACTACCCTTAATCATTACTTTAATAGCGATAAAGATAAGCTTAAAGAATTATCAAACTCTAATCCGTTATTTAACGAGATTTAGTTGACAACAATGTAGTTATATGATATAATAACTATGAGGTGATAATATGGTAAAATATTCAGATAGCTTTGAGGGTGTTCATCCCTCAATGGCTATATGGTGGGATAATGAATTAAATGAATTAAATCCTAATGAGGTTAAATATAATCAAGACTATTATGCTTGGTTTAGGTGTCCTGAATGTAAAGAATATAAATTTAAAAGAAATATTAAATTTATATCAACGCTACCTTTTACTAATCATATATGTAAAGATAAAAAAATGAAACTTCTTAATTTAAAAGAAAAGGCAGACCTTAAAGAAGAGCAAGATAAGTATGATAAAAGGTTAGAGAGAGCAGAAAAAGAACTACAGGATAAATATAATGATGAATGGAAGATAATCTCTTTTAAAGGTTATATGAAGCCGTGCTTATTAAAACATATTTGTGGAGAGACAAAGAAAGTTACTCGATTTAATAATGCTATTAAAAACAATCTTAAATGTGATTGTGAGAAAAAGAATAGAAAATAGTAAATAGTACTTGACAACATTTATATTATGTGATATAATATATGTATAATAAAAAAATGATGATATAGAGGAAATTAATCCTCTATATTTTCAAAATATCACTTGAAAACATTATTATAATATGTATAAAAGGGGGTTTTTAAATGGTAATCATTTTATACGATATCCATGTACAAGGGAATGATATTCTTATAAAAGAATGGGATTATAATTATGGAATACAAGGTGGGGCAACAAATACCTTTGAGGAACTATTTAAAGAATATATAGGAGAAAATTTAAAATTAATAAAAATGAAGCAAATAACTTATGATACATATATAATCAAAAACATGACAATAAATGATTTACAAGCACATTCTGATAAATTTAAGAAGAAAGCAGAAGAAATAAAAAAATACAAAAACGATAAAAGAATAACAGAAATAAGAAGTGGTGTACGTTGGTTCTTTAAATATAATTTTGATATGGATAAAGTATTTTTACCTGTTGATATAGATATGTTAAGTTTTTAGAAAAATAAAAATCAAGAAAATACTTGACAACACTTCTAAAATATGGTATAATATAAGTATAATAAAGGAAAGGGAGAGGATAATATGGAAAATACAATGATATGTTCAGTTTGCGGGAAAGAAGAAAATAGATATGAAATGATAAAATTAAATGGGGAATGGTACTGTGTAGACTGTTTAGATGAAAAATATTTTTACTGTGAAGAGCATAGAGATTACGAACCAATAGAAGACAGAGTGGCGTTTGAAGATGTTTACGATAACCACATAGAAATATGTCAAGAGGCTTTTGATAATAATTATATAATCTGTGATAATTGTGGCAGACTAATGAGAAGAGGGGACGAATATGTCATAGGAGATGATTACTTGTGTTCTCATTGTTATGAAGAGAGAAAAGTAATTAAACATTATCACTATCATCACGGTCAAGAAATACATTTTCATGGCAATCCTATTAATGGAATATACTTCGGGTTAGAAATAGAATCTGAAAGAGGATATGATTGCGATACAGATAGAAACTGCATTGCTGCATCAGTAAGAGATGTAGTAGGAGACAATATTATATACTTTGAAGAAGACGGTTCTTTAGATGACGGATTTGAAAGCATTACTCATCCTATGAGTTATGAATTTATGAGAAATAACTTTGTAGTAGAAGATATTGTAGATACATTAAACAATAATGGAATGTGGGCTTCTGAAAGATGTGGACTTCACATTCATGTTTCTAAAACAGATGAGGTAGCAAGAAAAATGCCATTAATATTATCTTTCTTAGAAAGCAATAAAGAAGAATTGATTAAATTCTCAAGAAGAACAAGTTATTCATTCCATGAATGGTGTGAGTTCTATACAGACGAAGATTTACTAACTGCCTATGAAGCTGAGAGAATCTGTTTAAGACCTCAGGGTAGAAGACATATGTGTATAAATTTCACTAATGAACATACAATAGAGTTCAGATGTTTTGCAGGTACGTTAGACTCTAAAAGAGTTTACGGATATATTGAATTTATATTAGCACTATTAGAGAATATAGAAAAATTATTTGATATGTCAGATAAACCAACTTTTAAAGAACTAGAAAAGATAAGTGGTTTCTCTTTACTTAAAGAAAACTTGGTATTTTAAGGAGGGATTAATATGAGTAAATGTGAATGTGGCAAAGAAGTATTTACAGAAATTCGTACAGGCAGAGGGGGTTCGTCCCCTTCTGTTTGTATTGACTGCTTAGAAAAGCTTATAGAGGAAAATAAAGTTTACTGGTGTATATTCCATAAAGCTTATGAATACTATAAAGACTTACCTATGTATGAAGCTACAATAGGAGAAAAAGAAGGTTATATATGTAAACAAGCAAGAGATTATTATTTCAGAGAGTGTAAAGAGTGCGGGAAATTAACTTTTGACAGAGAGTTATGCCAAGGTTACTGTAAAGAATGTGTTCAAGAATTTGAAATACAAAGTAATGTAATTGAATGTTATCACTCTTCACATGATATGCCAAAAATATTTCATGGTAATCCTGCTAATGGAATATATTTTGGGTTAGAAATAGAATCTGAATATAGTAAGTTTTATCCTCCACATATAACAGATATAGCTTCTTTAGATGTAAGAAAACTATGCTTCTTTGAAAAAGATAGTAGTTTAGATTGTGGATTTGAAACCATTACACATCCTATGAGTTATGAATTTATGAGAAATAACCATATAATTGAAAAGATAACATCAGATTTAAAAAAACATATGACGATAACAGATAATTGCGGACTTCATATTCATATTTCTAAAACAAGAGAAGTCATAGAAAAACTTCCACAAATAATTATGTTCTTAGAGAATAATAAAGAAGATGTAATAGACTTTTGTGGCAGAACAACTAGATATGCAGAATTTTACACTTGTAGAGATGTAAAAGTAAATCCATGTATAGCAAATGAAATAATATTTGGCTCAAAATCTTTCGGTAGAAGAAGGATGATAAATCTTACCAATAAAGATACAATAGAGTTCAGAGGGTTTAAAGGGACTTTAGATGCTAAAAGAATATATACATACATAGAATTTATATTAGCGTTACTAGAAACAGACATAAACGAAAATACAACATTTAGCGACTTATTTATTCCTGATCTACTTAATCATGCTTAGGCATGATTTTTTTTATTCAGGTATTGACAACAATCTGATAATGTGGTATAATATAAATAAATATCGAACTAGGAGAAAGCACATGAAGGAGAAAATATTAACTTATTTAAAGTTTATTCTTCCAACATTAGAAAATAATAATATTGAAAAAGGATATCTTTGGATTAATAATCCTAATACCGATTTCAATAAACAAGTATTTTTTAATACATACGAGGAAGGATTAACTTTAATAGAAAAGTATAAGCACAACAGTTGTTATATAGGATTAGCAACAACTGTTACAGAGGCTTATAAAACAGAACTTTTATTAAATAGGAATGTTATAGTAGTAGATATAGACGAAGAAGATTTATCTATATCAGAAGTTTATTATATGTGTAAGAGGATAGGACTTTTCACACATATGGTAGTTAATAGTGGTAGAGGTTGGCACTTATATTTCAAGCTAGAAGGCTCATACCCTATTAAAGATATAGTAGAAGTTAACAAGCATATTACAGGCTTGTTTGAAGCCGATATGAAGGCTTGTAGTAGCACTCAAATAATAAGAGTTCCTTTTACTAAAAACTTTAAGGTAAATAAATATGCTTCTATTGTTACAAATGGAAATCCAATAAGAGGATATGATTTAAAAACTTTAAAGAATCACAGGGTAATAGAATTTAAAAAAAATGATACTGGTATAACAGTTGACAACGTAGAAGATTTATTTTGTTTCAATCAGATAGTCCATTATGGAGCATCTAAGGGGTTTAGAAATGAATCGTTGATGTTTATATCCAGTGCTTGTAAATATGCTAACCTAAGCGAACATAAGGCTTTACAATATGCTTATGAATTTAATGACAACTGCGAAGAAGGATTATCTAAAAATGAAATTAAAAGAGTTGTTAAAAGTATATATGGCAATCCTTCTTTTATAAAACCTTGTTGTTTAAAAACAGGACAGAAATTATGCAGCTTAAAATGTAAACATAAAAGCATTACTTCTGATGATATATTTGTATTACCAGATATATCTTTAGATAATAAAGTAGTGGGACTAACAAAGAAACATATAATAAATTATCAGACAGTAAAAGGCAAGGAGAAAAAACTTATGCTAGAAGTATTAACTGGAACAGAATTGACTGTAATGGCATTACTAAAAGTATGTAATACAAAATTTTTTACTAAAGAAGATATATCTGAATACTTAAAAATAAGCAAACCGACTATATCTAAAGTTTTAAAAAATCTAAAAGAAAAAAATATAGTATATAGTACAAAACAACAAATAGACGGTTCTAAAAAACCGACAGAACTTTATACTTATAATTTTGATTTTGAAAAGTACAACAAAGAAATAGTACATTTAAATACAAACTTATTCGTAGCAAAAATGCAGAGAATAATAAAAGATAATGATTTAAAAATAGCTATTGCTTTAAGATATTTAATTGCAAATAATCAGACCGTAACTCTTGAAGATATATCTTATCTAACAGGAATATCATCAGAAAATGTATCAAGATGCGTTAATAATTTAAAAAAGGCAAACTTAGTAATAGTAGACAAAATTAAAGGAAATAAAGGTTTATGCAATACTTATCAGTTATTTTATTAGCACTCTTACGGGTGCTAATTTTATATCATTTTTAAGAAACGTTGAAATTTAGCCATTCTATTTTAAAAAAATAAAAAATTTACAAGTATTGAAAATCGCTGTACCCGTTGGAAATGCTATATACTTTCTGATAAAAGTAAAAAATTTATGACCTATCTAAACTATATATCTATCTACATAAGAATAAAAAGAAAGGAGAAGGATATGTTAAAGTTGAATAAGAATATAGATGAATTATTAATTGCAGGAGCATTAAGTAATTTATTTTATAGTGTAGCCTATCCCATTGTACACACAGTAACAATGAAAAGTATTAATTCAAATATAATGAGTTTAGCTAGTTTAATTAACTGTATTCTTGTAGTCATTATAACTAAAGTATGGTTAAACAAAAGTAAAGAGTTATACAAAACGTTTGGTGTTCTTTTAGGAATAGAAGTTATTGCTTATGGAATGTTGACAGGGTTATTTTTAATTAGGATTGCTGATCCATTTGTTTACTTTATGAGTGACGCCCTAATGAGTGCTATTATAACTCGTAATATAATTTGTGGAGGAACTAGACTAAAGGCTCTTAGATATGAAGGAGAAGCTAGGGAAAGGTTTGATAATAAGACAACTTATTATTGTAATATAACAAGTATTATAGGATATGGATTTAGTACTCTAGTTACTTTACCTACTGATTTAGGCTTCGTCTTTATGTTTATAGGTATTGCTATTGATAATATTTTTTATTATAAAGTTTTTAAAAATACAAAATAAGTATTGACAACATTATTAAAATAGTGTATAATATAAGTATAAGGTGAGGTGATAAGATGATAAAAATATATAGAATTGGGTTCAAGGAAACCCATGAAGAAGGTTATCATTATATAGGTAGAAAAAGAAGTGTGTCTATTTTACCAAGAGAATTAAAGATGTATGAACTTTATAAAGAATATGTAGGTAAAGATTTTCCTACTTACATTAATTTAAAAGAGGAAGTCGCTCCTGTTTCTAATGATATAGTAAAAGCTTTTAATTCAGTTGAATTTACCGTTGACAAACATGAAATACATCTTAGAGAAGAATTGAAAATAGGTTTAGCCGAACTTTTTTCTCATAGAAATGATATGAGAGTAAGAGAATTATGGTGGTTAATACAAGAAATGTTCCGTAATATAGATCAGGGCTCAATTTATCTAAGAGAAAGAGGGGAGTAATAATATGAATAAGAACATAAAGTTTATACCAATTAATAAATTAAAACCTAAATTAAAAAATAAGAAAATCATAATTGAAAAAGATAACTTTTGGGAAGTTTTTCTTAAATGTAAAAAATAAAATAATTTCTAAATAGCTATTGACAACAATATTAAAATATGATATAATATAAGTATAATAAAGGAAAGGGAGTTGATTTAATGAAAAGCGAAAGAAAACTTATGGAGGTAATATCAAAAGGGATAAAAGGATTAAGTGTTTATAGTAAGACTTATGCTATAGGTAAAGGAGTAAGAAGATATATATTCTATAAGGAAATAGAATTAAAACACTTTGAACTTCTTACAGAGAATATAGCAAGTCTTAAAGGTATTCGTGAAGTAAAAAGCGATGAAAAAGGATATTACCTAGATACAGAACTAGGAGAATTAAGAATAAGAGAAGGTAAATTAGATGATTACTTTAAAACACAGTCATTTAGTTTGAATAAAATTGCTTTAAGTGATAAAGGATTTGTATTTTCTCCTAGTGTAGAAGCAGGTACATATAGAAGGAATATTGGCCGTAGAGAGGCTACTTTATTTGAACCTACAGATTCTACTATGTATGAATATTGCTATTTAAGATATGAAGGATTTACTACCTCTAATTCTTTTGCAATAGAAGAGTATATGAAAATTATATCAAATGAAAAAAGAATGTACGGATTAAAACTTGCATTAGAATTAGGAAGCAGCAATATAACAGACTCATTAAAAATTCTTGATATATTTAGTCTAATAAAAGGAGAAGAAAGTTCGTATAATATATATGATTTTTTTATGAATTGTGTCAAAAATAGATATAACACAGATGAAACAATGTCAAAAGAAGATAGAGTTAATAATTCTTTAATCGCTTTGACATATGCCCTTACTAAAGGTAAAGATTTTTCAGATAATAAGTTTGATGACATATTTAGAGATTTTGGAATTGATATACCTTGGAGTATCTATAATGATGTAAAAAGAATATTTACTAATGGCAAATCAGACGATATATATAATACTAATTGCGAACCTATGAATCCTAATAGTAAATTTATTCAACATTTAGTTAATCGTTATGAAATAATGTGTGGCGAATAGGAGGAAAATATATGTTTAAAATAGGTGATATTGTAATATGTAATCATGTAGGTGTTTATAGAATAACAAATAGCAACAACCCTTGTGTTGTTGCTATGTCTCAAGATTATAATAAAATATTTAATTTGCAATTAAATAGCAATAATTTAATTGTAGCACCGTTAATTTTTGATAAAAAATCACAATACGAAGTTGATTCTCGTTATTTTAGAAAGATACAGACAGTTGATTTGAAGTATAATTTACATAAAGGAGATCAGGTAGTGCTTAAAGATGTGTGTGGGAAGGTTTTAGATGTTCCAAAAGGTAGTGTAGGGGAAATAATATCTTTTATAAATGAAGAAGATATAATAGAGAGATTTGGAGAGATAATGATTTCTTTTCCTACTTTGGGAAAGTATGAAATAATAAGAAAAGGCTACATAAAACACTTGACAACACTTTGATAATATAGTATAATATAAGTATAATAAAGGAAAGGGAGAGGATAATATGAATAAAAATATAACTAAAAAAGGTAAAAACAGTTTTATAAAACAACTTATAGAAGAAGAAAAGAAAGGTTTAAAACTTATAGGTTGTACATTGATTTGTCTGACATTATTTTTAACAGGCATGCACTTCGGTTCTAGTCGTGCTACCTGTTATACAGACAGGGAACAGGCTATTAAAACAGTAAAACAAAATAAGAGTGGATTCATAGAAGAGTATAACGATGTAATGGAAGATATTTTAAATAACTATTGTTACGATTCAACTTATGAACTAGAAGAATGCCAAGTAACTTATGAATTAGGTATTATGACAGAAATGATAATAAATAACGCAGGAAAAGATTTATTAATTAATGAATGTGACTATTTAATAAATCGAATGGGTGAAAATAGTAATAATTTAGTAAACGCTTATAAGTTAAAACAATTAATAATGGAAAAATATTAAGATAAATTTAAGGGGGAAAAGCAAATGAAAAAATATTATGTATTTTTCAATAAGGATAATAGAAGATATGAAGTTAAAAAGGCAAACATAATTAGAGAGTTAGAAAATTCTTATGTTCTCTTGGAGGGAGAGAAGGAGATATTAAAAGAAAAAGACTGCATATTTAATGATAAAGAGTATGCAGATATAGTTAAAAAAGAGATAGTTACTTCTAAGATTATGAAAAGTAAATTTAAAGGGAAATATTATGTATGCCCTGTTTGTGGTAAACGTATAAGAAGAGATCAGGTTACAGTAGACCATAAGATACCTAAAGATTTCTTTAAGAGACTTGCTAAAGATAAATATGGAGTTGACGATTTAAGATTGGTTGAAGAGTTATGGAAACAATGTTGGAACTTCTCTAATTTAAGATTAATATGTAAGGAGTGTAATCAAAAGAAAAGTTCTAGCCCTTATATATTAGAACGTTATATAGCTAAAAAAAGTTATATGCAAAAGAAAAATGAATGTGTTAATAGAGGTGCTAGGAAGATGAATATAAGAAATAATAATTTTATATCTAAGGATTTAGAGATGGAAATATTAAAAAGGTATGGAAATACTTTTGATAAAAAATATATTCTTTAAAAGGGAGGAATTTAATTATGAAAGTTTTATTAATGAACACATATAGTTGTTGCCACCAAGACCAATTTATAGGAAGGCAGCAGATTGGCAAAAAGATGTAAAAATTTGGATAGATAAAGATGATAAATATACTGATGAATACGTAATATATAAAAGATATTTATATAAAGATACTGATAAAGAAATAATAAATAAAGTAGATTATTATTATAGAATAGAAGATATTAGTTTAAATGAATTATATTAAATAAGGAAAGGAGAAATAAAAATGGATAAAAGAATTAACGAAGGAATAATTGACTTAAACGAAAGAAAACAAAAGATAAACGAGGAAAATATTCATATATTAGAACAGGTAAGAAGTATTCTAACAATAGGGAAAACTGATTTAATAACCATTCAAATGTGTGCAGGGTATTTTGAGGTTTCAATTAGTGCTATAAAAATGTTAATTAGTAGACACAAAGATGAATTTAAGGAAAACGGATTAAAAGTTTATAGTAGGAAAGAAATAAATGATATGTTTAGTAATGATTCTGATGTGATTTTAGAAAAAACCGATAGATATAAAGATGTTTTAAAGTCACATCATGTGACTTTAGAGATAGCTAATAGAGGTTTGAGTTTAATGACAAAACGTACCTTATTGAATATAGGTATGTTACTTAGAGATTCGGAAGTTGCCAAAGAATTAAGATATAGAATCCTAGATATAGTACACGATGCAGAGAACGGGAATGGTAGTATAGAAACAGTAGTAAATGAAATAGATGAAGAAAAGAAATTGTCTATGGAATTAGGAACAGCGATAGTAGAAGGGAATCTTTCTAAAGTTGTAGAAATAACAACTAAAATTAATGAATTAAAAAATAAAAGAATATCAGAACTTCAACCAAAAGCAGATTGGTTTGCTGATTTTATGGCTAGAGAAGGAAGTTATACATCTACTCAAATAGCTAAACTATTTAATTTGTCTTCAGCTAAAAAGCTAAATAAATTATTATATGAAAATCGAATAATTTACAGACAGGGTAAAAATTGGTTACCTTATGCGACAACTGATGAATCTTGGTATAAATTAGTAGTAGGGAATAAAGATGAATTTAGTTATAGTCAGTTAAGATTTACGCCAGTTGGTATTTACGGTATAAGCAAAATATTAAACATCAAATTTACAGAAGAAGATTTAAGTAAAATAGCATAATTTTTTTTCAAGAAAACACTTGACAACAATATGAGTTTATGATATAATATAAATATAATAAAGAAAGGAGGTGAGGTGGTAACATTCCACCTCAAATAGAATATGTTAAATTTAAAGGATTATAAGACAGTTGAGAGGGCAACAGAAAATTGGAACGAAGCATCAAAAATAGGTGTTAGGGTCAATTATAAAAGATTAATAAGTTTTCTTTCAGAACAAGGAAGACTTACAATAAACGAGGGGGAAAATATGGCTAGTGTAACACTAGAGGAAATAAATGAATTTTTAATTGTTCATTGTGGTAGAATGGACTCCTATCAAAGTATAACTATAAGAGTAAATGATTTTAGTAAATTATTTAATGAGGTGCTAGATATACCTGCTAAGTTTTCAAATATGCCACCTAATGAAATAGTAAAAGATGATGAAGGTATATATACAAAAGAAGAGATAATTGCTATATGTGAACAATTCATTAATTCTCAAGACAAGTTTTTAATTTATGGCATTTGGTATGGGTTAAAAGATAAAAGATTTGATGACATAACAAATATCAAAGTAGACGAAGTAGATTTTTTAAAAGAAGAAATAATTGTTGGAAGTAAAGTGATAAAAATGGATGAAACATTAATAGAATATTGTAGATCAGCAATAGAAGAAGTCTCTTATTATAAGCTTGGAGATTTAGATGGAAGTTCAAATGAGGCTTATAATTTAAATACAGATAGCTTATATATTGTAAGAAGTAAACCACAAAAAAATAATAACAGAGGGTTAAATAGAATGACTTTTAATGGATTAAGAACTAGAATAGCCAATTTAAACGATTCATTAGAAGGATTTGGGGTATTGTTAAAACCTCAAAAATTATATATAGGCGGAGTTATATATAAAATGCATGAAGAATCAATTAAAAATAACATTGTATGGAATAATTCCACTATTAAAGACTTTAAACGTAAATATAATATTAGTGCATTTTCTACAGATACATTATTATTATATGAAACTAAATATAATTAAAAGTTAATTAATAAACTGGAGGGGAAACATGAAGATTACTAAAAGGTTAAAATTTGTTGAAGGTGAGGGGTTTGAAAAAATGCTACAATATCATAAGAATATAGTAGCAAGAATGGGAGACGTAGAAGGGACAGAGAAGCTTTTTAACAAAGCCAAGGAACAAATACTTAATGGAGAATATTCAGAAGCTAAGGAAAGCTTTGAGAGAATATTTTTTGAAGAAATCCCATCTGATGCCGTTTTTAAAATGGCACAGTTGGGAGAAGAAGAATTAAATAACTGTATGAAAACTTGGTGCGAAAAATTTTTACGAACAAGAGAAGGTTTTCATATGTTAATATATCAATATATATAGAGGTGATAATATGAAGATGATAGGTAATATGAAAAAGATTTTATGTGACAAAGAGAGTTTAATATTTTTGTGTATAGGGTCTCCTAAATATCCTTTAGACAGTTTTGCTCCGAGGTTGGGGAGTAAATTAAGAGAGGAGGGGTTTACTGTATTTGGGACAGTTGAAGAACCTATTGATGGCAGGAATTATTTAGAAAAATGTTTAGAAATAACATTTTCTAATGAGAATAAAAAAATAATTGCAATAGATTCTGGTATAGGAAGCAAAAAAGACTTAGGCAATATTAAAATCAGACCTAATAGGGGTATAGAACCTGCTTCTGCTGCGAATTTTTTTACAATAGAAGTTGGTCACTCTTCTATTGTAGGAATAACATCTTGCGATTTAAAAGATGTTATAAAGAAAAGAAAAACTTCTTCCGTTGATGTAAATAAAATGGTCGAAGAAACTTACAATGAAATAATAAAATTTTTTGAATAATTATTGACAATATTCTTAAAAGTTGGTATAATATATATAGGAGTTAATATAACTAGATAGCTTTAAACTCCTATATAGGCTATCATTTGGAGTGAGAAAATGACAAAAGAAAGAATTTATATAAGTCCTTTAGAAATAAGATTATTTTGTAATGTATTTTATGATGAAGAAGAAGGTATATGTGCTACTGTTATTAGGAGATTTGGAGACAGGGCGGAAGTTATGCTAGATAAGGAAATAAATATTAAAGGACATTTATATCAACGAATCTTTATCAATGATAAAGTAAAAGATATGACAGAAGAAGAAATTCAATTTGCTCTTGAAATGCAAAAGGCTTATTTTGAAAAGAGAGATAAATTGAACTAAGCAAAGGAAGAATAATTATTCTTCCTTTTTTATTTATTACAGATTCCTGATCTATGAAGAGGTGGGCAACGAAATTGTAGATAAGCTTTGTAATGAATATATGGATAAAATGTTGTAAGTAATAACAAACAGGAGGTAAATAATGACAAAAGAAAGATATATTGATATGTATAGAAAATATTTAAAGGTTTATGAATCCAAGGAAGAGTTAAAAGAGTATATGATTTGGTTAGGTGAAAAAGTCTTTAATAAAGAAAATGAATTATCATTATTAAGTGCTATGGGGGTGGGAATAAACGATTGTTCAAGACTTAAATTACAAAATGAAATAAATGATTTACAAATTCAAATTAAAGCAATTAAAATTGTATTAAAAGAAAATGAATATGAATAAAATATAAAAATGTCTTGACAACACTATTAAAATATGATATAATTAATATATAGAAAGGAGATAGACGAATGACAAATGAGTTTTTAAAAGCACAACAAGGCGATGGCGATGCTTTGAATAAGTTGTTTTGTGAATACAAAGTGATTGTGGAACATGAAGTTAGGAGGGCAAGAATAACAGGTAGGTATTCATCATTTGATTTAGAAGATTTAGAACAAGAACTTAATATTGCTTTAATAGAATGTATTAAGAGATTTGATATAAGTAAAGATTTAAGCTTTTATACATACGGAATACCTTCATTAAATCGTGTAGCTAAAATCACTCTTTGTAGAAACAGATTAAATAAATTGCAAAGAGCCGATGAAAATATTCTTATGGCTATGAATAAGTTAAAAAGAAAAAATCCTAGCATAACAAATGATGAAATTTGTGAAGAATTAAATATTAATTTGAAAGATTTAAGTAGGATATATTATTTATTAGACGGTATTACCTCTTTAAACCAACCTCTTAAAGAAGATGATGATATGACGATAAATGATATCATTGAGGATTCAATAAATTATACAGAACAAATAGAAGATAAAGTTGTCTTAGATAATTTATTAAAAATACTACCTAAAAAAGAAAAAGATATATTGAATTTATATTTCTATGAGAATAAAACACAGGCAGAAATAGGTGAGATAATTGGTAAGACACAAACATATGTGAGTAGGTATATACAAAGGATTTTAAAAAAAATAAAAAAATCTTGCGAAACACTTGACAACACTTTGATAATATGATATAATTAATATATAGAAAGGAGATAGATAGTATGAGTAAATATAAAATACAAAAAGAGGAAATAAGTATTATAAAATATATAGCTCAAGACGGGCAAAAGTTTGAATCCAAAAAATCCGCTTACCTGCATAACTGCTATTTATTAATGGGAAATATTTTAGATAATCATATTAATTATATTGATGTTGATGAAAATATATTTAAAGATGGTGAAATCACATTTTGTAAACTTTCAGATAAAGAAGAATTAGATATGTTCTTATATGCTTATTTAGATTGTTATTGTGTAAGCAATGAAAAAGAAATAATGAAAAAAGCAAAAGAAAGAATTGATTTTCCTTGTACTCTTTGTTTTATTGAAAATGGATTGTTCTTTAAAGAAGATTTATTAGATATATTTAATGTGATAATTCATAAAATGGGTAATTAATTTATAAAATAGGAGTGATGATTATGAAATGTACATTTAAAAGGGACAATATATTTTTGACTGATGATTTTTTTATAGAGTTTGATTGTAAAGTCCCACAAGAGTGGACACTTATGGTTAAAGGCAATGACTTTGAAGAACTTAGAAAAGGGAATATAGGGTATGAAGATATATATAGTAATACTTTAAACTATGGTTGGTTTAATGGCATGACTATTCCTCAAGTGCTTAAAGTGGTGGGAAGACAAGGATATTATTATGTATCAGAAAAGAATCCAACTAAAGAGTTTGAAAAGGAAGAAAAATTTAATGAATCTTTAAGACAAATTATGTTTACAGTAATATTGTATCAAAGACATTTAGGATTGGCAGATAAAGATTATTCTGTGAGCATAGATGTTGTAATAGATGAAATGAATGAATTATTTAAAGCCGAAGGTAGCAATACAAGGGTTGATTTTAGCAGTCTTTATTATTTAGCGACGACAAGTAAGATTATAGGTTTTAAATTTAATAAAGACTTAACAAGAATAAGATTATAAATGAGGTGGGGATATGGAATTTAAGTCAAAGGAAGAAAAGGATAATTTTATACTTGCAAATATAAAGCTAGTAGACTTTGTAATCAATAGAAGGTTTGCAGGTTATTATAAAAACGAATGTACCTATGATGATTTGAAACAAATAGGTATTATAGGGTTAATTAAGAGTGTTGATAATTTTGATGAAAGTAAAGATAATAAATTTTCTACTTATGCAATTCCTTATATATTAGGAGATATATTAAAGGAATTTAGAGGAAAAAGAAATGGGATTGTATATGGGAGAAAAATAACTACCAATAAATATAAAATAGAAGAAATGCTTTTATCTATGACACCTAAAGAGATAGCTAAAAAGATGGATATGACGATTAAAGATGTGGAAGAAATCAGAAGTGCAGACCTTACTGTGACTTCTTTAGATAAAAAATGTTATAAAGATGGGTGTCTTGCAGGAACATATGCAGACACTCTGTCCCCTTCTTACGAAGAGGATTATGACACAAATATGTATATAGAATATTTATTGAGTAGATTAGATGAAAGAGAAAGGTATGTTATAGAAGAAATTTTTTATAATAATTGTTCGCAGCAACAAGTAGGACTTAAAATTGGTGTAGGACAAATGCAGATCAGCAGAATAATGAGAAAAGCCTTAAAGAAAATGAAGGCGTGTGCGTAGGGAGGGTATTATGAAAAAGAAGAAGATTGAGGTAGAAGTACAAAATAATTTAGATTGGTTACAGAAGTTTAAAAATAGTGAAAAACTATTTACATCAAGACAAGTAGGGAATTTATTTGGGTTTGCTTCAGGAACAGAATTTAATGTGTTGATGGAAAGGAAATACCAACTCTTATTAAAGAGAGGCAACAGATGGTTTCCTAGTTTTAAAATGGATAAAGACTTTGTGAAAATAATTATTGGCATAGATAATTTTGGCGAAGGATATATTAGTTTACGATGGACTACTACTGGTGTATTAGGTATAGCTAAAATGTTTAATTTAAAACTTAAAGAGGAGAATTTAGAAAGGTTGATGGTGTAATATGGAAGAAAGAAATTGTATGACTTGTTCTCATTTAGAAACAGGAAGACATAATATATGTAAGAGAAAAAGAAAAAACAGGGAGGTTTATGATATATTTTATCATTGTTGCCCTAAGTATGATTTTAATGGTGTAGAAACGGTTAGAGATGGATATGTTAAAGCTAAGGTTAAAGAGATTAAGAAGGAAAAATGTTGACAACATTATTAAAATGAAAGAAAGGAGGTGAAGCATTGAATTTTACTACTATAATAATATTAGCAATTATTTACTATTTTTTAAGAGATGAAAATGAAGAATGTACAAGAAGTATGATAATACAACAAAAGAATAATATATTCAACCCAGATATATATGAAATAAGACATAAAAAATAGTTGACAACAATGTTAAAACATGGTATAATAGAGATATAGGAGGGAGATAAAATGTATAATAAATTATATGGTGTAGAATTTAAAGAAAGTGAAAAGGGTTTTGTATTGATATCTTTAAAAACTAGCATATCTATAAAATCTAGTGATAAAATAATAAATTTATATAAAGAATATTTTGAAGAAGAATATCCTACTTTTATAAAAGAAGGGAATTATCTTAAAACAAATGGAGACATAAATAAGCTAAAAAGACTTATAAAAGAACGTTTTGATATTCTTTTAAACCAAACAAATGATAAGAGATTAAAAGATACAAAAAATATACTATCTTTTGTAGGTAATGAAGCTTCTAATAACACAGTATATCTTTTGTATGAAGGAGATGAAGAATAATGGTTTATTATATAGAAGGCATTAAACCTTCAAACTGGATTACTTGGAGATGTGGCATTTGGGATTCAGAAGAAGAGATTGAATCTGATGCTTTTTTAGAATTATACAAAGAATATGCTAATAAAGAATTTCCTACAATCAAAACAAAAGGAAAACATATTTTATATGAATATGATTTTAAAGCTATGATGAAGGAATCATTAAAAGAATTAAAAACATTGAGATTACATAAAAAAGATAAAAGGGTTGATGGAGTTTTATATATAATAGATAGTTTTATAGGCGATATAGAATGTAATCATTATGTATTTAATGTTATAGAGGAAGGAGATTAATAGTATGTACATAATTGATATAGAAGAAACACGAGATGATTGTTATAAATGTAAATCATTAGCTAATAAAGTTTATTGGAGTTCAATATCAAAAAGTTTTTTAAAATTATATAAAGAGTATACCAACGAAAACTATCCTGTATTTGCTAGAGTAGGCATTAATAGGTGTATAATAACTGAAAAACCGATAAATGTAATTAAAGAAGAAATAAAAGAAAATCTTGAGAATATATCTAAGCAAGAAAACGACAGAAGAGTAAAGAGATTTAAAACCGAAATAAATTTTATAATGATGGGGTTACTAAGTGATGAAATTGTTTTAAATGAAATTCGCTATGACGATACAAATAAAGACTTTATGAATGGAGAAAAAGAAAGAGCAACTGTTGATGTAGGAAAAACAACATATGTTTTACCTCGTTATAGATATAACCCTTTTGAAATACTTGACTTTTATTCAGTTTGTAGGTCTGATTATACATCCATAATTACTGAATTAGAAGATCAGGATTAATATTAAAAGAGATTAATTTAAAGGAGAGGAACTAAATAATGAAAGTAAAATTAATAGGTTACACAAAGGATTTTGAGAAAGTAATTGCTATGGCAGGTAAATTATGCTATAGTCCTGTCGGTGTTGATGAACTTGAAGAAAATTTATCAGAGGAAAAAATAAGAGAGTTTATTCAGAATTTAGCAGATATGGGACACGAATCTCCATTAGAGCATTGTAGTTTTTCGTTCGCAGTAGAAGGAATATCAAGAAGCTGTTCACATCAATTAGTGAGACATAGAATAGCAAGTTATTCCCAACAAAGTCAACGTTATGTTAAGGAAGAAGAAGGTAAATTTGAATTTATAACTCCTAATATAATTAAAGAGATGGGAGAAGACACTGTTAAAGAATATGAAAACGATATGCACCTAATTCATGCCATGTATTTAAAATGGCAAGAAAATATAAAACAGTACGTTGAAGAAAATAATTATCCTACTTATGGTATGAATTCAACTAAAGTAGCTAATGAAAATGCAAGATATGTCTTACCTAATGCTGCAGAAACTAAGATAATAGTTACAATGAATGTTCGAAGTTTATATAATTTCTTCAGTAAAAGATGTTGCCATAGAGCGCAGGAAGAAATTAGGGAACTTGCAGATAAAATGCTAGAAATATGCAGAGAAATATCTCCTGTATTATTTGGAAAAATAGACGCTCCATGTGTATATGGACATTGTCCTGAAGGTAAATTATCTTGCGGTGTTCCTAAAAAATAGTTGACAATATTATTAAAATGTGATATTATATAAGTATAATCATAAATTTATCATATTATTTAAAATAAATCCTAGCCCTTCGGGGTTAGGTAAGGGGTGATATATGATAACATTGGAATATAATTTAAAAAGAATAAATGAAATGTATAAATTTAAAGAAGGTTGGGATGGTTATGATGCTGATCCAATTCCTAAAGAAATATTGGATTTGACTAAAAACCTTCTTAAACGTATAAAAATACAACCCGAAGTATTTCCAGTAGCAACGGGGCGTGTTCAATTAGAATATGAAAAAGGGAATAATTATTTAGAAATAGAGTTGTGTGAAAATAGTCTTAGTCTTTTTATGCTAAATGAAAAAGATAAAGATAGTTTTAGTATAAAATCTTATTATGAGTTCAAAGGGATAGATTCTATTTCAGATTATATTAATCTTCTTATAGAAGAATATGTAAAGGAGTGGTGATATGTTAAATAAATATTTTGATAATATTATAGATAAAGAATTTATTACCGAAGAAATATTCTATGGCAGTCTATTAGATAAATGGTTAAAAAGTGGATATGAAGAAAATAGTATAACTAACATATTAATACTTACAGATGATGAAGTAAAAGTTGTCAACTCTATAAGAAAATGTATTATAATTCCTTTTAGAAAAAGTATTGATAATAATTCGATTGGTAAATCTATATTAAAAAGAGATTGTGGATATGAGGTTCTTATGCAATTATTTACTTATTCTGATGAAGAAAGAACTGTAGCATATAATCCTATGTTAATAATCAATATAGAGAATATAGAGAGATTTAAGGAGAGCAGTAGAGAAAATTATGATAAATACCATGAGATAATTTTAGACACAAGTTATATTGATGATATTGCTATTGAAGAAATAATGGAAGACGAAAGAGTTGACTATAAGATAGACAATATTTTAAAAGAATTCACTGGTACTTTTACAAGCGGTGTTACATTATATTATGAGGTGGTATAGATATGAAAAAGAAAATAATTAGTTTAGGATTATTATGTGTGTTAGGAATAAGTATGATAGGTTGTATGAATAATAGAGGAAATACTCAATCTGAACAAATAAAAGAAAATGATAATAATTTTATAAAAGTTAAAGATTTAGGTTATGTAGATGATATTTATATGTGCGAATATATGGATAAAGAAACAGGAGTACATTATTATATAGGAAGAAGTAGCCATTATAGGGGCTGTATGTCTCCTGTATATGATTCCAATGGAAAGGTAAAGGTGGATAAATAATGAAAAAATCAGATATAAAAAGTGGAATGGGTTTTACATTAAGAAATGGTGATAAGTATTATGTAGTTGAAGAAATTTGTTATATAAGAAAGGAAGTTTCAACTCTTAAATTTATTGGAAGTGTTGAAAATATTCTTGGTCGCTATAATGATGATTTCACAAGTAAAGAATTTAAAGCAGAGGATATAATGATAGTAAAGGATTCAGAGGGAAATCCTGTTTGGGTAAGAAATGAGATATGGAATCCTGCTCCCGCAGGAACACGAGTTAAAGTAAGAAATTCAAAACTAAATGAATGGGTTGAAAGGATATTCGTTTGTTGTGTTCCTGCTCCATTTAGATTTAAAACATTATCAGAAGATTTATCAGGATTTGAATACTGGACATATTGTGTGTATAAATAATTTAGGAGGTAAATAAATGAGTCATTATTATGATAAAAATACAAAGTGTGATATATGCGGAGAATATTTTAGCATATTTGATTTAAACAGAATTAGTGATAAATTGTCACAAGAAGAAATAAAATTTTTAAAATTGAATACTGATATAAAAGGTTCTTATTTTATTTGTGACAAATGTAATGAAAAAATTTTAATGGAATTAGAACTTTTGATGGGATTAAAAGAGATTAATAAATAAAATATAAAATAAAAACAAACAAGGAGCAAATAAAATGAAACCAAGTGATTTAAAAAGTGGTATGAAAGTAGAAATAAGAATCAAAGAAGGAAGTGATAGCAGGGAGGTTTATTACGTTATTAGAGATATGGTAGTAGGATTATACTTAACGAATCCTAATTATTTTGGAAGTCCTTATGATAGTCGAGTTGTAGCAAGTATAAATGAATATACAGAAGAATTTAATCACAAGCAAACGCCTTTACTAGATATTATGAAGATATATGATATAGATGATACTTTATTATTTGAAAGAGGCACTGATTGGACGAAGATAGAAATAGGAACAGATGTTAAGTATTTTGAAAATAATAAATGGAATGATGCAAAATTTGTGTTTTATGAGGAAGCAAATGATAACATAAAAATAGTTACTAAAAAGGGTATAATTTATAATCGCACTAGCAAAGCTGTAAGACTTAAAAATGAAAAAAGTAAAACGCTTTTTATAGATAAAAAAGAATTTGAGCCTTTAACTTTTAGAAAGACAGATAGATGCCCAACAGTAAACTTTCCCATTAAAGGGAGTAAAGATGAAATAATATCGGTTAGAATAGAAGATGAAAAGGTTATAAATAAACTTCAAGAACTATTACAATCAGAAGGGGCATTAAAACATAGTAGATTTTAAAAATAGTACTTGACAACATTAGTAAGAAATGATATAATAAGTGTATAGAAAGGTGATAATATGCAAAGATGTTGGATGTGTGATTATTTCACAGGATTCAGAAGTAGTGATAAAGTTACTAAAGGATATTGCATAAAAAACAGACCATTAATTAGAATTGTCAATCTTGGAGATAGGTGTAGGAATTTTTCATTTAATATTAATGATTTAAAGTAAATGGAAAAATTTTTCAAGAAAACACTTGACAACAATATGAGTTTGTGATATAATATAAATATAATAAAGAAAGGGAAAGGTGATAATATGAAATTAGGATTTAAAGATGGTAAGGTTTATGGAGTAACATTAAGAGAGGGTAAAGAAAAAGAAAAATATTTTATACATGATGGAAATATAATGGCTATAAAAGAACCTTTACATTATGGTAAAGATATTTATTTTATATCTCTTGAGCATGAATATAATGCTGATCTTACTAATAAAGAAAATTCTAAATTAGATATAATGAAAGTATTTGATTTATTTGGAAACCTAATATGGGATAGAGAAAAAGAAGAAAGTAAAGTTGATTGGACTAAAGTAGAACTAGGAACAGATGTTGAATATTTTACTCCAAGTAGAAAATGGGAAAAGGCAAAATTCGTTCTATTTGAATCTGCTAGTAAAACTATCCTTATGACAGATGGTAAAAAATTAATTTGTAATTACACAGAGGATGTTGTAAGACTTGCAAATTCACAAGATAAAAAGAAAGAAGAAAATGACGTAGAATGTATAAATACTCCTTTTGGAACAGTTAAACTTACAAAAGGAGATGTAGATGATTTATTTGATAGCATAATTAATGGATTAAATTTCTAAAATAAGATTTAAGGGATTGGTGGGTGGGAATATATTTTTATAGAGGTGATTATTTGAGAAGAATTAAAAAGAAAATATTAGCAGTAGGATTAGCAATAGGAGTAGTGCTTGGAAGCACTTTTTATTGTCCCACGGACAATAGTTATATAGATGCTTATTCGAAAACAAGCACACGATATTGGACTATAAGAACAGGAAGAAAAGTTAAGAGAGTTAAAAAGGTTACTTGTAAAATATATTATTATACTTCTTTGGCTTGTGAAAATGGCGGAAGTAAATACGCAGGTAAATGTACTTTAGGCAAACTAAATAGTCAAACAGTTGCCAATAATTATTACCCTTTAAGACAACGTATGTATATAGAAGGGTTAGGAATGAAGACAGTAAGAGACAGGGGTGGTAAGGGGTTAAATACTCCTTATAAATTAGATGTATATGTTCCTAAAAGAAAAGGTGAAAGTAATAAACGATATTATAAAAGAGTTAATAATATGGGAGTAAAGAAAAGAACTGTATATTTATTATATTTTAAATAAATTTGTTAAGGGGATTACCCCTTGACAACACTTTTAAAATACGAAGGAGAGGATATAATGAAATTACTTAGTCTTTTTAGTGGTATAGGTGCGTTTGAAAAGGCACTTAAAAATGCTAATGTAGATTATGATTTAATTGGATTTAGCGAGATAGATAAATTTGCAATAAAAAGTTATTGTGCAATACATGGAGTAGATGAAAGTTTAAACTTAGGCGATGTAAGTTTAATTGATTTAGATTTATTACCTCAAAACATTGATATTATCGTTCATGCATCACCTTGTCAGGACTATTCTGTTTCAGGTAAAGGCAAAGGTGGAGACAAAGGAAGTGGCACTAGAAGTAGTCTCATGTGGTATAGTGTGGATATAATAAAGAAAGTTAAGCCTAAATATGTTATCTGGGAAAATGTTAAAAATGTAATAAGTAAAAAGCATATACATAATTTTAATCAATACATAGAAGATTTAAAAGAAGTTGGATATACTTCTTATTATAAAGTGTTAAATGCAAAAGATTTTGGGTTGCCTCAAAATAGAGAACGTATTTATGTTGTTAGCATATTAGAAGATCAGCATACCTTTGAATTTCCTCAAGAATTTCCGTTAGAATTAAAACTTAAAGATATATTAGAAGATTCAGTTGAAGACAAATATTATCTATCTCAAGAAATGCAAGATAGATTTTTTAAATTCCCTCAAGATAGATTAAATAATGAATGTTTAGAGGTTTTAGGGACAACTGCTCCACATCCATGTGACGAAAAGGGTAATGTTAAATATCGTAATTGTACTTCTGCTTGGGTATATAATCCTAATAAATGTATCTCAACTCTTTCTGCAAGAGACTATAAACAGCCTAAACAGATTATAGAAGTTCTTCCAGTTAGATTAGGTGGGGTATTTGATGAAGGTGGCAAGAGACATCAAGCAGGAAGTATTTATGATAAAGAATTTATATCTCCTACTTTAGATACTATGCAAGGAGGTTGGAGACAACCGTTAGTAATAGATGGAGAAGTAGTTATTAACTTTAAGATTAGGAGATTAACTCCTTTAGAATGTTGGAGATTAATGGGGTTTGAAGATGATGATTTTTATAAGGCTAAGAATGTTCCTACTTCTGACACTCAATTATACAAACAAATAGGTAATAGTATTGCTGTTCCAGTATTAGAAAATATTTTCAAAAATTTGTTTAAATAAGGTTGACAACATTTTTAAAAAATGGTATAATATAAACATAGAAAAGGTGAAAGGAGAAAATAATATGAAATTCAAATGCGGAGATAGAATAGTAAACAAGATAACAGGAGCAACTTATATATTATCTAGTATAAAAAAAATTAAAGAGAATGATTACGAAGGTTATTTACTAACTTTGAGAAAAAAACACAGGTGCGAAAGCGAGACTGTATTAGTAGATAAAAATATGGTAGATGTTTTGTTTAGATTGGATTGGACAATTTGGGAGTGGAAGAAAATCGAAATATTTGGTGAAAAAATCCCTGTTAAGTGGAGACACAATGGAGATTTGATGGTAATGGAATCTCAAAAATACGGGAAGGTATCTTCAAAAGTCCACCCTGATGACACTTTTGATGTAAAGAAAGGATATGACCTTTGTATATTAAGAATGGCTAAAAAGGTAATTAATAATAAAATAGATAAATACTGTAAGCAATAGTTAATAACATTATTATAATAAAAGTACGAAAGGAGAATTAATATGGCAGAAAAAGAAAAAAGAGTAAGATATTGCGAGGGGTTTGTAAATGGAGAGGTCATATCATTTAAAAATGGAGCGATAACTAATAAGGGTAAAAAGGATGAAACTCTTAAATTTGTCGTAGAGATAGAAACAGAAGAAGGTAAAACAACAGATGTTGACTTCTTTGTTAGAAAATACTCTGGGAATGGAAATACAAATAAAACATATGCTAAAATGAAAAAACTCTATACTGAATGTCCTACAAGAGAAGACGACGGAGAGGGCGAAGTAGTTAATTGTTTAGTGAGATTTGACGAAAATAAATATGTTACTAAAGAAGGAGAATTTGTAGATAGAGGCACTAGAGTTGGCGGAGTATTTTGTACTACACAGGCAGACAGCAAATTCCCTATCAATAAAGGTGCTAAAGGTATTGTTTATTGTGTACTTGAAGGTTATGAAGATATAACAGATATTGATGGTAATGCTTTAGAATTAAGTGTATTAGTAAATAATTACGCTTATGTTGATGAACAAACTAAAGAAGAAAAGGTAAATGGATTTATTATGAAAATAAGAACTCATAATGAAGAATATGCAGAATATATTAAAGAAGAACTTAGCATAGGAGATATACTTTATATGGAGTTTGATTTTATTAAATCTATTGCTAAAGCTAAGAAAACAAGGGGTATAGGTAAATCTGTTAAGAACAGAGTTCAAATAGAAAATTATTTTGAATTAACAAACTGTTCCGCTCCTATAATGAGTTTGAATGACGATAACGAATATATAAAATGTGTCTATGATGATTTAGAAGAAGGAGAGGAAGAAGAATTTTGTTATACCGTTCCTGATCAAGAGGATTTCCCTTTTACTTCTCATTATATAGATTTAATGCATCAAGCGATAGAAGAGAGAATTGAAAGACTTAAAGAAAAAGCAGAAGAAATAAATAAGGAAAAAGGCGAAGAAGAAACAGGAAAAGAAGTAGAAGTAAATGAAGATGAAGCACCATTTTAATTTGAAAGGAGATAAATGATTATGGAAAATACAGTTAATAAGGATATTATATTAGGTGAGGGTATTTCTTCACCTAATAAGGAGGTTGAAAATATGGAGTGTAAATGTAAATTTAATGTTAATAAACAAACAGGTAATACAGATGTTCAATTTTATTCTAGCGATGATACTACAGAACTATATAAAGCTTTGGCGGGATTTCATAAACATTTTACAACAGTTGAAAAAGACGCAGAAAATCCATTTCACGAATCAAGTTATGCTAGTTTGTCTCAAATACTTAATGTAATTAGACCTATATTGAATGAACAAGGATTAGTATTAGTGCAGCTACCTATAAATGGAATGGAAAAACATTCTATATGTATTAAAACTAGATTAATTCATGTTGAGACAGGACAGTTTTTAGAAAGTAATTCAATATCTTTAATACCACCTAAACTAGAGGCACAAGGTTATGGTTCATTAATGACTTATTTAAAAAGATATCAGATAACTTCATTATTAGGGTTATCATTTAGTGAAGATGATACTGATGCTAGTGACTTAATGGTTGAAGAAGAAGAGACTAAGCCTGTAACTAAACCAAAATCATCAAGAAGAAGCTTATAATAATTAATTGGGTAGGTAGAAATATCTACCCTTTTTGATAAGGAGAAGAAGATATGGAAAATAGATTAATTCCTCCTTGTAGTTATCAAGGAGGGAAACAAAGATTGGCAAAACAAATAGTAGATATCATATTAAAACAAAATGAAATAAATGAAGATACGAAGTTTTATGATTTGTGTTGTGGTAGTGGTGCAATAACTTTAGAATTAATAAATAGAGGTATTCGCCCCAACAATATACTTATGGCTGATATAAATATGTGGGGTAGGTTTTGGAAATCAATAGCAGACGAAAAATTTGATTTAAATTTGTTTAAAGATGAAATCGGTAAACTACCAAAAATTGATAAAATTCAAAAATATTTAAAAGAAATAAATAAAAATGCTTTAGAAACAGACTTAGATATTTATCATTTTTTATTGCAACAAGCTGGTAGTTTTGGTTCTAAGTGTATAGATGTTAAAGATGGTAAATGGATAAATGCTACATTTAGAAATTATTGGACACCAACAGAGACAAGCAATAGAAGGAGTCCTGTAAATCCTATGATGCCCATGCCAAACACTTTATATATTAGAGTTAAAAATATTGTTAACAATTTGTCGGGTAATATAAATGTTATAAATTCTGATATATCAAAGATAAATTGGGTTTTTGATAAAAATTCTATAATATATATAGACCCACCATATAAAAATACATCAGGGTATTTCAATGATTTTGATTATGAATCTTTCATTGAAAGTAATCGTATTTATGCAAATATATATATATCAGAAGGTTACAAAATAGACAATGCAGATAGTTCAGTCCTCTTATCTAAAGGAAGAACTAAAGGCAATATAAACGGGAATATAAAAAAGGGGCCAACAGAAGAATGGCTAAATATTTATTATAAATAATAAAAATACTTGACAATACTGTTAAAATATGATATAATAAATATATAAAGGAGGATAATATGAAAATAAAAGACTTTGTAGATACATTTATATGTAGAAATACACTAAAAGATTAGGAGGGATTAAAATGCCTAGAAAATGTAAATGTAAAATCTGTGGAAAACAATTAACAACAGACATAGCTTTTAATTTTCCTAAAGTAGATAAAAATGGAAAAAAGAAAAATCAATACTACTGTTCAGAAGAAGAGTATAGGACACATGAAAAAGAGACAGAATTACTTAGAGAAAACCAAAAAGCATTTGATTTTATAATAGGATATACTTGTATCAATAATACTAAAAACAAGGAGTTTACAAAGATATATAATGCAGGATATACTAGGAATCAAGTAAATAAGTTTCTTTTAGACAAAGGGGATTATATAAAGTCTTCTTTGGATAAAAAATTAGTTAATGGTGATATGAATGAATACCAGAAAATTTTATATATCTTTGCAATTATACGTTCAGAGATTAAAGATTATTTTGATGGGGCAAGTAAGTCTGTTCAGGATATGATGGAATATGAAGATGTGGGCGTTAATATAGAAGTAGAAACAGAAGTTAGAAAACCTGTAATTAATAAAAAGAAATCTAAAAGAGGGTTATTAGATATCTTATAAGGAGTGATAAAATGGCTAGAACACTAGATATAGAAAGTGAAGTTATGAATGAACATAAAGAGACTTCTGAACGAATGTTGATATCATGTCTTCTTCAAGATTTAGGATTGATCAGCGAAGTACCTTTAATAGAAGATGATTTTTCTACTCCTAAGAATAAATTTTATTTTAAATTAGTATCTGAATTATCTACAAGGTATAGAGAGGTTAATGAATTTACAGTTATAAATTTTCTTAAACTGTCAGAAACATTAACACAAGACTTTGAAGATTATGGAGGGGCAAAAGAATTTAGAAATATTAAAGAATTAGCTAACGTAGAGAATTTCTCTTCTCATTTAGATGAGGTTATTAAATACAATTTGATTGAAGAGATTTCTGAAAAATTAGCTATTGATATTAATAAGGAAGTGTTAGTAGGGAATAAAAAGATTGTTCCTGCCGATAAATTTACTGCTATGGATAGTCAACAGGTCTTAAATTTCTTCGATATGCAATTATCAAGTGTAAATGTAAAAAGTGTATCGACAGATATGGAAAGAGAATATTTATTCTATTCGGATGAAGAACTTCAACAGATTGAAGATGGAGAAATAGAAGATGATACAACTTATTATGACACCACTCTTACATGGCAAACAGAAGATGGGGAGTTTAAATATCATAAGAACTTTCCACTCCTTAGCAAGAGTACAGATGGACTTAGTAGTGGCAATGGTGTAGCGATTTTCGGAGCATTTTCAGGAGTCGGTAAAACTACTTTAATGGTTAATATGGCTATGTCTTTAATAGAAAATGGAGAAAAAGTAATATTAGTTAGCAACGAACAAGGAAGTAAATATTTTAAAACTATGTTGTTATCATATATATCGGCATATGTATTTGGGTGTTTTACTTTAAATAGAACAAAGATTAAGCATTATAATTTTACTGATGAAGAAAGAAAAGTATTTTTAAAAGCTAATAGATTTATAAAGGAAAGATATAAAGATACTCTTGCATTTTATAGTGTAAGCGAGTTCTCTGTTGATAAAATAATGAGAGAATCTAAAAAACTAATATTGGCAGAAGGATTCTCAACACTAATAGTTGAAACCTTTAAAGCAGAGTCTCAAGAAGATAGCGTTAAAGAATTAATAGAAAACTCAATAGAATTAGATAAGTTTGGTAAAGAAATGGAATGTAAAATATTATTACCTATGCAACTTATGGGTTCTATGACTGGTAAAGCAAGTTATTTAACTTCTAGTTTATTAGCAGGAAGCAAACACGTTAAAGATGTTGCAGGACTATTATTATTAACAAGAAAAGTTACTCTTAGAGAATTAGACGAAGATAATGAAAAGATGTTTTTAAAACCGTATCTTTGGAGAAAAGACAGAGAAGGGAAGTATAAGAAGAAGTATTTTAAAGTAGTGGATTCTACTACGACTTCAAGAAGAAGACTAAGAGGGGACGATAATGATGATGAACTTACATTAGACAAAAGCAAACAATATATATTAGCATTTTTAGATAAATGTAGAGAATCTAGCGATTCAAATATAATTATATTGCAAGAGTTTAATGGAGACTATGGTAGGATTCGTGATATTGCTTATGTAGATAATGTATATACAGGACTTTTTTATTAAAAGTGCTTGACAACATTATTAAAATATGTTATAATAAATACATAGAAGGGAGAATAATATGAAGAGACAAGATATAAAAAACGGAATGAAATTAATATTAAGAAATGATGATATTCTTTATGTAGTAGATGGATACGTAGGAAGGCTTAAAGAGAATACAGAACTTGGAGATATAATTATGTTTGAGTATGAACTAGGCTTTTTCCCAAAACTTTATAGAGAAGATTTAAAATATGTAGGAGCTAATGACGGTTATGATATAATAGAGGTTCGCAATACAGAAAATAAAGTGTTATGGAATGAAGAGGAAATAGACTATAGAGACATAGAAGTGGGAGATTTAGTTTTAGTAAGAGACGAAGATGACCATGAATGGAAAGTTAGAAAGTTTGTTAAGTACATACATTTTACATCTGATTGTGATATATTTGCTACTTTAGATAAAGATATGGATGGTATAGAATATTGGAAACAATGTAAGGTTTATAGGAAATAGGAAAGGGGAGAATATATGAGTATCTTACAAGATTTAAATAAAGAACAGGTAATAAATTTTGTAGAAGAAGTTCTTCAAGGACATTGTGTAAATAGAGATGGATATAATAATAATGCTATATTTGAATCATTTTGTCATGGTAGTACTTCTCCTAAATTATATTATAACGAAGATACTCATAGCTTCTTTTGTTTCTCTTGTTGCGGAAGTTCAGTTAATAGTCTTGCTGATCTAACTATGAAAGTAAAACAATGTGAATTTAAAGAAGCGATGAATATAATAAACTCTTATTTTGGAGTTAGTGGTAAATACCATAGAAAAGGGGTAGGCAGGAAGTCAAGAAATAGAACTAAAAAGAGAGAAGTTAATATAGAAGAAATTGAAGTGCCTTCCCTACCTCCACAGAAAAAACCTTTTGCTTATAGGAGATTTCCTCTTAAAAGATTACCTATGTGGGAAGAAGAAGGAATAAGATTTCGAACTCTAAAGAAATATGATATAAGATATGATGAAATAGGAGAAAAAATTATTATACCTCATTTCTCATGGGATAATGGAAGTATTATAGGAGTAAGAATTAGAAATTTAAATAAAGAAGTAGCAGATAAATTTGGAAAGTATGTTCCATTTTATTTTAGAGGACAGATGTATTCTCATAGTTTAAAATATAATTTATATGGTTATTGGCAAAATAAAGAAGCGATACAGGAGACAAAGACGGCAATACTTTTTGAAGGAGAAAAAGGGACAATGCAGCTTAATAGTTATCTTAAAGAAAATAACTCTGTTGCAGTTTGTGGTTCTAATTTAAGTTATGAACAAATAAAGATGTTATTGCTTCTAGGAGTAGAGGAAATAGTATTTGCTTTTGATAAACAATATCAGAATAAAGAAGAAGAATTATTATGGAAGTATAAGATAATTAAATTAGCTTATAGGATTCCTGAAGGTATAAAAGTATCTATTATATGGGATTCTTTAGAGAATGGGTTATTAGAATATAAAGATTCTCCTACAGATAAGGGTAAAGAAATATATTTAGAGTTATTTAATAACAGAATAAATTTTAAGAATTTTGAGGTGGCGATATGAGATATACAACATTAAAGAAAGGAACGATTCTTAAAAATAAAAAAATGATTTCTTTATAGTATTTGACAGGTTTTACAATAAAAATTGTGTACTTACAATACGAATAGATAAGGTGTAAAAATGAATTTAATAAGCATAAAAGTTAAACAAGTATATGCAAAAGAATTTATTAATGAAATAAACAAGAATAAAATAAGTGATGAATTTTTAAAAAAGTGTAGAAAATCTGCATCGCTTTTTAAAGAAGGAGATAGATAATATGAAAGATATAAGAAATAAAGTATTTTTAAATAGTCTTTCAGAAGATGTAGAAAAGAATATGTTGGAAATAAGAGATTTAACTAAAAAGGAAGCTCTTAGCTTACTTCTAGCGAATGATGAATTTGAAGAAAATGTAGAACATTATAAAAATTTAAATAAAGGCATAGACTTCTTATTAAACACTATGGCTAATAATGATAATATAGCGATACAAATAGATTCAGATGTTGATGGGTATTTTTCAGGTGCATTAGTATACCAAGTTATATATGACGATTTTGAATATGAAAATGTAACTTATATACTTAATAATAAGAAAAAACATGGATTTGAATTAAATAAGTTAGACTCTTTAATTAAAAATAATATTAAATTATTAATTATACCAGATGGCGGAAGTACTGATATAGAACCTTTACAAGTTCTTACAAATAAAGGGATTAAAATTTTAATATTAGACCATCATGAAATAGAAGTAAAAGATAAATTATATGATATAGAAAATAATATAGCTTTAATTAATAATCAAGACGGCAGTGTAGAAAATATATATTTAAGTGGATGTGGAGTAACTTATAAGTTTTGTAAAGAATTATTATCCTGTTGCGATGGCGATATAGGTAATAAATATTTAGATTTAGTTGCTTGTAGTCTTGTTTCAGACGTATGTAATCTTAAATATTCTTATGAAAATAGATATTATTTAAATAAAGGGTCAAAAATATCTAATGTTACTAATTTATTTTTATTGGAAATGGCTAGTCATATGGGGAAAAACAAAAAAGATAAATTTACTATTGAAGATTTTGGATTTTCTATTTCTCCTGTTTTAAATGCTATAATAAGATTAGGAAGTAAAGAAGAAAAAGAAATCTTATTTAATGCTCTAATTGGAACAGAGGATTTTATACCACATAGAGGTAAAGCAGTAACCTATCAAAAAAAGATAAGATTATTAGGACAAAATTATCAAAAAAAACAAAGAGAAAGAAAAAAGGAATTATCTAATAAAATTTGTAAAAAGTTAAATGAAAAGATTCTTAGTAATATAATTTTATATATAGACGAAGATGATGAAATTGAAAGACCTTTGACTGGGTTAATAGCAAATGGAGTATCCGATATATATGAAAGATGTACTTTAATAGGAAAACCACAAGATGAAGTCATTAATGGTTCTGCTAGAACATATGGTGATTTTGACTTAAAGAAATTTTGTGAACAATCTCATTTATTTGAATACTGTTTAGGACATAGTGGTAGTTTTGGATTTAGTATAAAAAGAGAAAATATAAATAAATTTATTGAATATTCTAATAAATTTATAGAAACAGAAAAAAAATTAATAAAAGTAGAAAAAATATATGATAATTATATCCCTAGTGATGATGTAAAGAAAATTGTATCATATGAAAATTTATGGTGTAACAGCATCGAAACTCCTTTATATCTATTAGAAAATGCTATATTCAAAGTGAAAAACATAACAAAAATAGGTAATAGCACTTATAAATTTGAAAACGATAATGTAACAATTTATAAATATTTTTGTAGTAAAGTGGCTTTTGAGGAATTAATAAGTAATACACAAGAAGATGAATCTATTATATTAGATGCTTTAGTAGAATTTAGATATAAATTTGGAAGAAAAATTATTATTAAAGATTGGGAAAGAGTGGGTTAAATGTATTATAACAAGAATCATAAAGATATAGCAGAAGAAAGAAAATATAAATATATTGGAAGTTATAAAATAAATGAGATTACAATAGATGATAAAAATAAAAGCAAAAGACAAAATTATATTAGAATTAAATGTTCTTATTGTGGGAATGAATATGATATTCAAATAAGCAGTTTTAAAAGAGGAATGAATTGTACTAATTGTTGTAATAAATATGAAAATAGTTTTGCCTATCATATTCAACAAGAATTAAAAGAACCTTTAAGTAAATATTGGGATTGGGAAAAGAATAAATTAAATCCTTATTTAATTTATAAACAAACTAATAGAAAGGTTTGGATTAAATGTGATAAGGTAGGTTATCATGGAAGTTATGAAATAACTTGTGCTAATTTTTATAATAAAAAAAGATGTCCTTATTGTAATTCATTTGCCAGTCATAAAGTTCATTCTAAAGATAGCTTTGCTCAATGGGGGATAGATAATATTGATAAGAATTTTTTAACTAAATATTGGTCTAATAAAAATACTTTAAACCCTTGGGAATTAGCACCTCAAAGCACTAAGAAAGTTTGGATATTATGTCAAAATAAAGAGTATCATAATGATAATGGCGGGTATGAAATTAGTTGTAATAAGTTTTATCTTGGTAGAAGATGTCCATATTGTCATAAAGCAAAAATTCACCCAAAAGATTCATTTGGTTATTTATATCCTCAAAAGATTAAATATTGGAGCAAAAATAATACAAAATCTCCTTTTGAAGTTGCTCCTAAAAGCAGCAAAAAGTTTAAATTTTATTGTGAAAAATGTGGAAAAGAATTTAAAACAAGTCCCGATAAAATCATTAGACAAAATAGAAGTCTTAAATGTGAAAAATGTATTTCTTCTTTAGGAGAATTAAAAATAAAAGAATATTTAATAAATAATAATATAGAATTTATACCTCAAAAAACTTTTAAATATTTAATAGGGGTAGGCAACGGTTTGTTATCTTATGATTTTTATTTACCTCAATATAGTTTATTAATAGAATATCAAGGGGAGCAACATGAGAAATTTATAAAAAGATTTCATAAATCAGAAGAAGATTTTATAATACAAAAAGAACATGATAGAAGAAAGAAAAAATATGCGAAAGATAACAATATTGAATTGTTGGAAGTTTGGTATTATGATTATGAAAATATAGAAGAAATTTTAAATAAGTACTTGACAACATTGTTAAAAAATGGTATAATATAAGTATAAATAAGAAGGGAGAACAAATAAATGAAAAATAAAGATTTTAGAATTTTAATTGATATGGATGATGTTGTAACTTGTTACCTTGAGGATGTTGTCAAAGAGTATAATAGGATATATGGAACAAACCATTCAATAGAGGAAATTACCTCTTGGGAGATACCTAGTAGTTTTGAATATGGGTTGTTTTCGGTGCATAAACAATCAGATATTTTAACTACAATTACTCCTAAAGTAGATAGTATAGAATATATTAATAAATGGATTGATGAAGGATATGATGTATTTATAGTGTCGGATTGTTGTAATTGTGCTGATTCATATAGAGAGAAGCTTGAGTGGTTAGAAACTCATATTCCAAAGTTTGACTTATCTCATTTTATACCTTGCAAAAATAAATATGTTATACAAGGAAATATATTAATTGATGATAATTTGGATAATCTCAACAAATGGAGTTTGCATAACCCGTATGGAATGGATTTATTAATGACGGCTCAACATAATAAACAGATTAAAGACGAAAGAAGAATTAATAGTTTTAAAGAAGCAGATGATTATATAAAAACTGTACAATTTTTAATGTCTTTAGGAGAAGGGGTAGCAGCATTAAAAAAATAAGATAGGAGTGATAATTTTGAATCATTATAATAATTACCATAAGCATGATTATTTTGGAAATATTAAAAGCCTAGATGTTGTCGTATCTCCTTTAGAATATATAAAAAGAGCGAAGGAATTAGACGGAGATAAAGCAATATTTTTTTCAACCAATCATGGATATCAAGGAAATATATATGAATATTATACTTTATGTAAAGAACATGGGGTTAAATTAATAGCAGGTGTTGAAGCTTATTATGTTCCAGATAGATTTGAAAAAGACAGAAGAAATTATCATTTAATCATAATAGCAAAAAATAAAAATGGTTATGAACAAATTAACTCCATAATGTCAGAAGCAAACACTACGGGATTTTATTATAAACCTAGAGTAGACGATGAATTAATTTTTAAATTAAATCCTAACGATGTTGTTATAACTACTGCCTGTGTAGCATCGAGACTTAGAGATATAGAGGGAGCAGAAGACTGGATAATAAAAATGAAAGAATATTTTAAAGATAATTTTTATCTTGAGGTTCAAAATCATAACGTTGAAAATCAAATAGAATACAATAAAAGGATATTAATGTATTCTAAAAAATATAATATTCCTATAATCCATGCAAATGACAGTCATTATATTAAAGAAGAGGATAGTAAATATAGAGATTTATTCTTAAAGGCAAAAGGAATAGTTTATAGTGAAGAAGATAATTTTATATTAGATTATCCTAGTTACGATGTTGTAATAGAAAGATATAAAGAACAAGGAATTTTAAATGATGAACAAATAAAACAAGCATTAGATAATACTCTTATCTTTGATTCTTTAGAAGGATTAATTTTCAATGATAATATTAAAATGCCACATATATCTTCTAACCCTTCTAAAGAATTAGGGGATATTATAAAAATAAATTTTGAAGAAGAACTGAAATCGGGTAATATAGATTTAAAAAGAAAAGAAGAATATATACAAGCGGTTAAAGACGAATGGGATGTTATAGAAAAAACTAAAATGCACGAGTATTTTTTAATAAATTATAAAATGATTAATTTAGCTATAAAAAAATATAATGGGATTATTACAAAAAGTTCAAGAGGATCAGCTCCAAGCTTTTATATTAATAAATTGTTAGGTTTTACATCTTTAGACAGGCTTAATTCTCCTATAACATTATACCCATCGAGATTTATGAGTGCAACAAGAATATTACAGAGTAAATCATTACCAGATGTAGATACAAATGTTGCTTTCCAACAACCATTTATTGATGCTTCTAAAGAATTATTAGGGGAGGATAATTGTCAGTGGATGGTAAGTTTTAAACCATTGCAGGATGCAAGTGCATTTAGATTATATTGTAAAGCTATTGACATGGAAGTAGAAGAATATGACGAAATAGCTAAGAATTTAGATGATTATAGAGAGAACAAAGAATGGAAAGACATTATAGAAGAAAGCAAACATTTTGTAGGAGTTGTAGAAGCTATAGCACAATCTCCATGTAGTACTCTTTTACTATCAAAACCAATTAGTCAAAAAATTGGATTATTAAAAGTTGGAGACGTTATATGTTGCAATATAGATGGTATAAACTGTGATAGATATAAATTCTTAAAGAATGACATCCTTGCCGTATCTGTTTATAAAATTATATATAAAGTATGTGAGTTAATAGGAATTGATATTCCAAGCACACAAGAACTAACCAATCTATTAGACGAAAAAACTTGGGATATTTATGAAAAGGGATTAACTTGTACGATAAACCAAGCAGATAGTAATTTTGCAACTCCTTTAGTTATGAAATATAAACCTAAATCAGTAGCAGAAATGAGTGCATTTGTAGCCGCAATTCGTCCAGGATTTGCCTCATTATTAGAAGGTTTTATTAATAGAAAATCGTATACAACAGGAGTAAAAGAATTAGATGCTTTATTAGAAGATAGTTACCATTACCTTATGTATCAAGAGTCTATTATGAAATACTTAATTTGGTTAGGAATCCCAGAATCAGAAACATATACAATTATAAAAAAAATTAGTAAAAAGAAATTTAAAGAAAAAGAATTAAAGGAATTAAAAACTAAGTTACGTCAAGGTTGGAATAAAGTTGTTGGAAAAGAAGAAGGATTTGAAGAAACATGGCAAGTAATTAATGATTCGGCTTCATACAGCTTTAATGCATCGCATTCGCTTAGTTATGCTTATGATAGTTTATATGGAGCATATTTAAAATCTCATTATCCTTTAGAATATTATACTGTTGCATTAAATCAATATGAAAATGATAAAAGTAGGACTTCTAGGCTTATAGATGAATGTAAACAATTTGGTATTAAATTACAGTCTCCTAAATTTGGGTACTCTAAAGCAGAATATTTCTTTAATAAAGAAACTAATACAATATATAAAGGTGTCGGTTCTATCAAATATTTAAATGAACAGAAAGCCAATATGTTATATGAATTAAGTCAAAGTAAAAATTATGAAACATTTACAGATATATTATATGATACTAAAGAAATAGACAATAGATGTCTTGAAATTTTAATTAAATTAGGATATTTTTCTGAATTTGGTTGTATAAGTAAACTTCTTAAAGTATTTGAATTATATAAAAATAAAGGTAATAAAAAAACAATGTCTAAAACTAAAGATATCGAATTATATATGACCTATAAAGAGTTGGCAGAAAAAAATGCAACCAAAGAGACTGCTAAAGTTTTAACTATGGATTATCATTCATTTATAAGAAATATAGAATTATCTTTAGAAGATGTAGAAGACGATATTGTAGAATTAATAAAAAATGAAATAGAATATACAGGTGGATTTAATAAAATAGCTTATAAACAAATGGATAAAAACGCTTGTTTTATATCTGAATTAAAAGTTTTTAAATATAATATTGAGGTTGAATTGTTTTGTTTTTATAGTGGAAATATAAAAGTGTTTAAAATGAACAAGCAATTATATAATCAATGTCCTTTTGTAATAGGAGAAGTATTATATTTATATGGATTTATCCCTAAAAAAAGAAAGAAAAGCAATACTGTTGATTATTATATTACAGATTTTGAAGTAGCATAAATATAAATAAGAAAGAGTTGATAATTATATGAACAAATTAGTATGTGAGGTTTGTGGAAGAGAATTGAAACATAAAAATAAAAAAATGTTATGTGACAAACATTTAAATGAATATAATGAGTTTGGGTTTTGTATAACAACAAGTGATAGAATAGAAAATGAACCCAATGAAATTAGAATCCACAATGATTATGCAGAAATTGTTCTATACGACATTTATCAAGAGGAGATAGAGGAAAAAATTTTAATAGATGTAGAAGATGTAGATATAGTAAAAGATATTGTTTGGAAAAAGGTAGGGAAACATATAGTTGGCTCTACCGATAGATATACATTTGATTTACCTAGCTTTTTAATGGATACAGATAATAAAATTGAATATGTAAATGGAAATGTATTAGATAATAGAAAAGAAAATTTATCTATAATAGAAAAGAAAAAATTTAAACATCATTTTGCTAATAACAAGAAATATAAGAATAAAATAATTATTACTTCTTTAGGTGGTTCAACAGAAGATGTTACAGGTTCGTGTTTTGCCATTGAATATCCGTTAGACAATGGCGGAAGAGACCTAATTTTATTAGAATGTGGAAGCATACAAACAAATAGAATGGTAGAAGATTTTAACGCCAATAAAAAAATGATAGATAATATACCTTTTAATCTAGCAAGTAATATATTTGTATGTCATTGTCATGCGGATCATATTGCCAGTATACCTAGTGGAATTACAAGAGGGTTTGACGGGAATGTTGTCACTACTTATGAAACTGCTCAACTATTAAGCCCTATGCTGCTTGATTCGGCTTTTATACAAAGAAGAAATATAATGAGTATGAATAGCAAAGGTAAAAAATACGAAATGTTATATGATGAATCTGATGTATTTAGAATTTTAGACAAAATTAAAACATATGATAAAGAAGTAATACATAAAATTAATTCTAATTTATCTTTTAGATTTGTTTCTAATAACCATTGTTTTGGTAGCACTTCTTTAGAAATATTTATTAAAAAGCCAAGCGGTCGAATAGTAAAAATATTTTATTCGTCTGATTTAGGCTCTAGTTATAATCAACAATACAAACCTTATTGTGATGAAAGAAGAAATGTTTCTAAGGCAAATATAGCAATCTTTGAAAGCACTTATGGAGATAGAGGATTTTCAAAAAAAGACGTAGAAAGAGATGTAGAAGGATTGCTTAATAAAATAAGAGAAGTAACTTATAGAGGTAACAGAGTGCTTATTCCTTGCTTTAGTTTTGATAGAAGTCAAGCTATAATGGATTTACTATATCATACTTTTAAAGATGAAGAAGAATTTAAAAATATTAAAGTTATAGTGGATTCAAGATTAACAAATGAAATAAATAAGGTTTATGAAAATACGTTACAAGGAGAATTATTAGACCGTTGGAAAGAAGTAGTGTCTTGGGATAATTTTATTTTTATTGATGAATATAAGAAAACAGAATTAATAGCGAGACAAACTAAAAATCCTTGTGTTATAATTTCTTCTTCAGGTATGTTAGCAGGTGGTCATTCAGTCGCATATGCCAAACATATATTACCTAGAAAACAAGATTGTATATGTTTTATAGGGTATTGTTCTGAAAGAACTCTAGGAGGTAAAGTCCAAAGAGGTGCTAAATCTGTAACAATAGAAAATAAAAGTGTTCCTATAAAATGTGAGGTTAATATATATAATAGCTTCACAGGTCATATACAAAGGAAAGAGTTAATTTCTTATATGAAAGGTATTAATTGTAGTAGAATACTAATCCATCACGGCTCAGAAGATGCAAAGGCTCAATTAAAGTTTACGGCAGAAGAAGAGTTTTTATTTAGTGGGATAAGTAAGAAGATAGGAATTGTTAATAAGAAGAATAATTATTTTGTTATTTAGGTTAACAACAATATTAAAATAAGAAAGAGGGGTGATAATTTATATCGCAAATTTTTATAAAGAAATAAATATAATGTTAATAGGAGGAATCATTATGAAATCACCATTTAATTGGGTAGGAAATAAATATAAATATATAGGAATAATAAATGATTTAGTAAAAGATAAAAAATATAATGATGTTGTAGATTGTTTTATGGGATCAGGGAATATACTTTTAAATTTAGAATGCACTGCTAATAGATTTATTGGTAATGATAAAAATAGATTATTACCATACATATATGAACGTATTAGAGTTATAGATAATTTTAATATACATCAAATTGAAATTACATTAAATCAATGGAATAGATTTAGTAGCAAAGAGGATTATTATAATTTTAGAGAGTATTGGAATAAAAAATATAAAAACAATAGATTCGATGATGCTTTTATATATGAAACAGCCTTATTGTTAAAAATGTGTAGTAATTCTATGGTTAGATTTAATTCTAAAGGAGAATTCAACCAAGGATTCAGAGGATTGGGTAAAAAGACTGAATTTTTTACAGATACTATGAAGAAAATAATAGTAAATGGGTTAAATGATTTAAATGTAGAATTAAATAAAAATAATTATGAGTTTTTTACAGAAGATATATTAAATATCTCTCCTAATGAAAAAGATTTATTTATATTAGATCCGCCATATATTTTAATGGATGAAATGTATAATGTAGACTTTAGTAAAAAACATAATGATTATTTATTAAACTTATTAAACGGAAATAAATGTGATTTTATATATTTTAATTATCTTGAAAGAGATGGTATTATGTATAAAGAGTTAAATGATATAATCAATAAAAATGAATATCAAGTAATAGAATTATCCAACTCAACAGGAACGGGTCAAAATAGAAAAGGAGTTAAAAGTATTAAAGAAGTATTGATAACAAATATAAAAAAATAGTTGACAACATTATTAAAATAGAGTATAATATAAATATAGAAAGGGTGATAATATGAACGGATTATCAAGAGAACAATTATTAGAAAAGCTTAATGACTTATATGTTATATTAGACGAATATGAAGAAATGGAAAAAGATTATATAGATTTAAAAGAAGATATGAGATTTTTTGAAAAAGAACATAACGAATTAGAAGGAAAATATGATGATTTAAAATGGGATTACGATAGACTGAAAGAGAATTATGACGAATTAAAAGGAAATTATGACATTTTAGAGAGGGATTTTGATGAATTGGTGGAGAAATATGAAGGCGAAAATAACTAAAATAAGTAGAAAGGAAGATGCTGATGCTTGTAAATGAATGGTTAGAAGATAATGAATTAGGTATTGATATTTGGAAGAAAAAATATCAATATGAGAATGAAACGTTTGAAGAATGGTTGAATAGAGTATCTAATAATAATGAAGGATTAAAAAATATAATAAGAAATAAAAGATTTTTATTCGGTGGAAGGATTTTATCTAATAGGGGGTTAGATAAAAAAGGAAAAAAAATAACACTTTCTAATTGCTATGTATTACCACAAGTAGAAGATAGTATCGAAGGAATATATAAAACTTGTAGTGATTTAGCAAGAACATTTTCTTATGGTGGAGGAGTAGGTATAGATATAAGTAATCTTAGACCTAAAGGAGCAAAAGTTAATAATACTGCTAAATATACAACAGGAGCAGTATCTTTTATGGATACATTTAGTAAAGTAGCAGAAACAATCGGTCAGAATGGACGCAGAGGGGCGTTAATGATTTCTATGGATGCCATCCATCCTGACATAGAAGAATTTATCAATATTAAAACTGATTTAAATAAAGTCACTAAAGCAAATATATCAGTAAGACTTAACGATGAATTTATGAAAAAAGTAACAGGGGAAAATAAAAATCCAATATATCATAGTTTTTTTACGAAAGATGATTCTATAATAGGCACAAAAGATATTGACGCTAAAGATTTATTTATGACTTTATGTAAAAATAATTGGGATTATGCTGAACCCGGAATATTGTATTGGGATAGAATCTCTAGCTATAATTTATTACAATACGATAAGGATTTTAAATATGCAGGAGTAAATCCTTGTGCGGAAGAACCTCTTCCAGCAGGAGGTAGTTGTTTATTAGGAGCATTTAATTTAGATGCTTATGTAAAAGATAAAGTATTTGACACAAAACAATTTATTATTGATATATCAATAGTGGTAAAAGCTATGAATGAAGTATTAGACGAAGGGTTGTTGCTACACCCTTTAGATATACAAAAGAAAACAGTAAATGATTACAGACAAATAGGAATTGGGGTAATGGGTATAGCAGATATGTTAATACATATGGGAGTAGAATATGGGTCAGATGAATCAATAAATATATGTGATGAAATAGGAAAACTTTTAGCAGACCATACATTGAAATGTTCGTCTTTATTAGCAAAAGAATACGGTGCTTATCCAAAATATAAAGACTGTGTTTTAGATAGTGATTTTATTAAAAATAATGCAAGTAAAGACACTGTAAAAGCAATTAAAACATATGGATTAAGGAATAGTCAATTACTAACTATTGCCCCTACGGGAAGTATCTCTACTATGATAGGAGTAAGTGGTGGTATTGAGCCTATATTTGAAAATTCATATATAAGAAAAACTGAATCTTTACATGGAGAAGATGTTTATTATAAAGTATATACTCCTATTGTAAAAAAATATATGGAAGACAACAATTTACAAAATGAAAATGAATTGCCTAATTATTTTATAACTACAAAAGATTTAAATTCTTCTAAAAGAATTTCTATGCAAAGTATTTGGCAAACTCATATAGATGCTTCAATATCATCTACTATTAATTTACCTAAAGAAACAAGTGTAGAAGAAATCTATAATATTTATATAGAGGCATGGGAAAAGGGATTAAAAGGAATTACTGTTTATCGTAGTGGATGTAAAAGAGAAGGCATACTTACTACTAGCACAGAAATTACTAAAGAGTTATCTCGTGGAGAATGGAAATCTCTAGCCAAAGATACTTATTATGTAAAAAGAAGCCTTTCTATAGGATGTGGTAAGCTTAAATTATTTATAGGCTATTCTCCAACTGAAGAGAAGATACAGGATTTATATATAATTAAATGTGGTAATGGTGGCTGCACAAGAAATCTTCAAGCATTAGCGATAAGCATGAGTGCGGTGTTAAGGCTAGGTGGTTCTTTGGATAATTTAGAAAAAGCTTTTAGAGGTATTGACCCATGTAACTCATTTATATCTGCTAGGGCTAAAGGCAAAAAACTAAGTAAGGGAAATTATTGCGGAGCAGCAATCTTAAATGAGGTTAATAAATTTTTAGAAGAAATAGATAAAAAGGAAATTAAAAAAGAAAAAAATGCAGATATAGAAGTATGTCCTGAATGTGGTGAAAAAATTAATAGATCAGGTGGATGTATAATATGTCCTTCATGCGGTTATACAAAATGTGATTAGAGGTGAAAAGAATGTATAAAATATTAAATAGCTTATATAATCAACAAATATCAGCATTAATGTTGATAAAATTATATTATTGATTAAAATAGGAGGAAATTTCCTTCCTCCTTAATAAATATTTATTTTTTTTTAAAAGGGGATAAAATGATTAAAGAAATAAAAGGATATCCAAATTATTTTATAACAGAAGACGGGAGAGTAATCTCTAAAAAATCTAAAAATCCAAAAGAATTGTGCCAATGGATAGATGGGACAGGGTATAAACAAGTACTTATAAGAAAAGATGGGAAAAGGCATTATAAAAGAGTTCATCAGTTAGTTGCAGATGCTTTTGTTGAAGGTAAATCAGAAATAAATTGTATGGTTAATCATATTGACGGCAATAAGGTTAACAACAATTTTAAAAACTTAAAATGGACTTCTAATAAAAAGAATACTCAACACGCATATGATAATGGGTTATATAGAAGTACTTATAAATGTAAAGTAAAAGCAGTTCATAAAATAACAGGGGAAGAATTTGTTTTTAGGTCAATTCGTGCTTGTGCTAAAGAATTAGACTTAAATAGAAGAACGATAACTGAAATATTAAAAAAGAATAAAAATAATAACTATGATTATTATTTTGAATATATGGATTGAAATTTAAAA
>ERZ808240.500-NODE-500-length-51602-cov-12.798048_pt1 | contig 51602 bp, 44 predicted proteins | sample MGYA00521084_ERZ808240 | MGnify/ENA primary metagenome ERZ808240 (study PRJEB31516, sample SAMN03275571) | gut metagenome | biome: mammalia-associated habitat; material: feces | host: Papio cynocephalus | place: Kenya | collected 2012-08-06 ...
CACCACGGCTCGTCCGTTTAGATGCCAGTGACTTTTTGCGTCGCCCGTGTCCCGTTCGGCGCCCTCAGGCAAGCGGCAGCTCCACCTTGAAGCTGTTGATGCCTCCGGAAGATTCTGCCCAGATGCGGCCCTTATGGGCCTTTATGATGTTCTCCGCGATGGAGAGTCCGAGCCCGTAGCTGTGATTCATCGCCCGCGCTTCATCGATACGATAGAAGCGCTGGAAAATCTTTTTCAGATCCTCAGAAGAGATCGGATCCCCGGGGTCTGAGACGCTCAGTATGCAGTGGTGACTTCCGCTTTTCTGAAGCGTTACATGCACCGTACCATTCGGATCGGAATATTTTTGAGCATTGTCGAGGAGAATCTCCACTACCTGCTTCAGATGCTGCTCGGAACCATGTACCGTGATGCCTTCCGTGAGGGCATCGGTCAGCGTCAGCCCTTTCTCGAAAAACAGTGCTTCAAAGGTAAGCAGCTCATCGGAGATCAGCTGTGTGAAGTCCACACGCTGTAGCTGCATTTTTTGAATCACTCCATTGTCGACCCGCGCAAGCTGCAGGAGGCTTTCCACCAGTCCACGCATCTGTGTAGACATGGTCAGGATGTTGTCGATAAACTGCTGCTTATGCACCTCATCAAAGCGCGGAGACTTCAGCATCTCCGCATCCGTCAGGATCACTGTGAGCGGGGTCTTCAGCTCATGAGAGGCATCCGAAACAAACTGCCGCTGCTGCGTCCAGGCTTCCTCCACCGGGCGTGCAGCCCAGCGGGCGAAGAAGATGCTGGCAATCAGGAAGGTGAGAAGGCTGCCGAGACCAATGATCCCACAGGTACGATACAAATTGTGCATGGTGGCAAGCTCAGAGGACATGTCGGCGAAGACGATGATCTGCGCGCCGTCCTTCTCCCGTATCGCCTCTGTTCCATAGCTGCCTTCGTGCACGTCCGTCTCCGAGGCCGTCGCCTGCGCTGCTGCTTGATCCTTTTCTTCGATCAGAGCTTCGCTCTGCAGATCGGCATCGTCATCCCCCGGATCCGTCACGGCCAGCTCAGGGGCGTCCGGGCTTACCGGTCGGTCCAGGATACTGGTACGGTCATACCGAAGTGCAAAATCCCGGATTTCTCCCAGCTTCTCTTCAGAGCTCATCGCAATGGACACGAGCTCTTCCAGTACCTCCTCGGAGCCCTCCTGCGTAAGGTCATAGTAGTTGCCATCCGTGGCAAGGATACTCCCATCGGCATCGACCTCGACACGAAAGAAGGGGAGCTGTACACCACTGTTCTTTAGATCATCTCGACGCTTCGGGTGCCGATCGTTACCCGCTCCGATGGGCGCATTGGCGACGTTTTCCATCATGCGGAAGCTGTCATCCTTGATGCGGCTGTGCGTCATATGGATGACCAGACCGAAGATGATGATCAGCAGAAGACTCGAGACGAGCATCATGATCGCCACAAGTCGGAGGCGGAGCTTACGAATCATATCCATGGCTCAGCCCTCCAGCTCCAGATGATAGCCGAGTCGGCGGGCCGCGACGATCTGAACATTGGATCCAATGGAATGGAGCTTTTTTCGTAAAAACCCCACATAAACCTCAACGTGATTTTCGACAGCCTCTGAATCAAAGCCCCAGACCTTCTGAAGGATGGCTTCCTTTGAAAGATTCTTTTCCTTCTGCTGCATCAGCATGCGCATGACATCAAATTCCTTTGCGCTGAGACGAAGCGACTTATCCTCGCAGATCAGCGTGCTGCTGGAGAGGTCAAGGCTCGTGTTTCCAAATACCAGGGTGTCGACCTCCGTTCCCTGACGACGGAGCAGGGCATGCACACAGGCGAAAAGCTCACGTGCATCGAAGGGCTTCGTCAGATAGTAATCTGCACCGGAATCGAGTCCCTCCACACGGTCCATCAGCTCTGACTTTGCGGTCAGCATGAGGATCGGCGTATGGATGTGGTTCTGACGGAGTGTGCGTGCAACCTGATAGCCATTCATTTTCGGCATCATGACATCCAGGATAATGAGATCGTAGATCCCGGTTTCTGCATAATCAAGACCAGCCTCCCCATCGTAGACGGCATCGGCCTTGTAATTCTGCTCCATGAGAAGATCTCGAATCGAATCTGCCAGGAGCCTTTCATCTTCTACAATTAGTATTTTCATTATATTCCCTCGATTGCATTTATCAGAATAAGTCTATTCTAAGCGTCTTCACTGAAAGCTTGCTGAAAGTGCCGATAGGATATGCATCGGATGCGCTGAACCGTGAAGGTGCATGCCGCATCCCGTACCACGCCCTGCCACCGTTCGCTGCTTTCCTTCCTATCTTAACTTCGGATCCGCTGCTTGTCGAAGGAAAAACACAAAAGCTTCACAGTTTTCTGAAGAACCTTCAGCATCATTTCAGCTTGTTTTTTTAGAATGCGACATGTGAAATCAAATGGCCAGGAGTTCCTGGCGTTGCAGGATAAGGAGCAGATATGAATAGACGTTTTATGGGAAATGCCATCGCTGCCATGACCGGTGTGGTCGCGGTAGTTTCATGCATGCCGATGTCTGCATGGGCCTCGACGACACTCGAGCAGCGAAAAAAGGCCCTGGTCAGTGCGGGCGTAGTGGAAAATTTTGATGTGACGCTGAATGACACCGCCGTTTCGCGTGCGGAATTTGCGAAGATGCTGGTGCATGCCTCGAGCTATGCGACGAATGTTGCAGCGGAGTCCAATGTCTCCGTCTTCAGCGATGTGCTGCAGAGCTCACCGTATGCAGGCTACATTCGCATTGCCACCTCGAAGGGCTGGATGAGCGCCTACCTCGGTGGCACCTTTAAGCCGGAGCAGGGCATCAAGCTTGCAGAGGCAGAGAAGGCCATGCTGTCCCTCCTTGGGTATACAAGCGATCAGTTTACAGGCAACATCGTGGCGAATCGAAATGCCAAAGCGACGGCCATCGGCCTTACGGATCGTGTGGGTACCGATACGAGTGCCGTGCTGACGTACAGTGACTGCGTCAATATGTTCTATAACCTCATGACGACGAACACGGCCCAGAATGATGGAAAGACGAAATCGAGCCAGACGATCTATGGCGCGCTCTTCGGATTTACGCTTTCTGACAGCAACGAGCTGAACCTTCTCGATACGCTGTCCTCGAACCTGAATGGTCCGCATGTCCTGAAGTCCGGCAAGAGCCTGAATTCGATCCTGCCGTTCAGCAAGACGGTGGCAAACTGCTATCTGAACGGAGAAACCTCGAGCTCAGAGGAAATCGAGGAAGAGGCGACGAGCTGTGCGGTGGTTGTGTACTACAACACGTCGACGAAGGCGGTCTACGCCTACTCCGAGTCGGGCAATGCAGACAACACCATGGGAACGGCGAGCGGTACGGTCGACAACATCTATTACAGCTCCAGTGAGATCATGACGCCAACACAGGTATCGATCGGCGGAGAAACCTATAATATCAACAATTCCGACATGCAGTATGCCTTCTCCATTTATGGATCGATCAGTCAGTCGGATGAGGTCACGATCGTATGGGATCTGGATCAGAGTGGTGCGAAGGAAGTCATCGCCATTGCGTAAGCTGAATGAGGATGAAAGATGAGCGTTAGAGAGAAAATGAAGCATATTTTACCATTTAAAAAGAAGGAAGGAGGCAGCGGCAAAAAGTCGAGGAAGAAGCTCCTTCTTGGGGCGGTTCTCCTTATAGTCGTTGCAGGTGCCGGCTTTTTCGTTTATCAGAAAAAGGCAGCCAGTGCCGGAAAGAAGGAAAGCAGCATACGAACAGGCACGGTGACACGACAGACCATTCAGCAGTCGCTGTCCAGTTCCGGAACGATTTCCCCGAAGAACAGCTATACCATCACCTCCATGGTGGAAGGGAAGGTGACTTCAGCCGATTTCAATGAAGGCGATCAGGTGACCGAGGGGCAGATTCTGTATCAGATCGATGCCTCCTCGATGACCTCGAAGCTGAACTCCGCCACGAGCTCCCTCGAGCGCGCACAGGAGTCCTACAATGACGCCATGGAGGACTACAGCACGGCCTCCTCCGATTACAGCGGGAATACAGTGAAATCCTCAGTTTCCGGCTACATTAAGACCCTGAAGATCAAGGCAGGCGATCAGGTATCTGGGAATACGGAAATTGCCGAGATCTATAATGACACCACCATGGAAGTAGATGTTCCATTTCTTTCGACGGAAGCCACGCAGATTTCGGTCGGGAGTGCAGCAACCCTCGTGATGTCGGATACTCTGGAGGAAATCAGTGGTACCGTGACCTCGGTCGACCAGATGGATACGACCCTGACCGGTGGACAGCTGGTACGGTACGTGACGATTCAGGTGACGAATCCAGGTGGTCTTACAAGTGATATGTATGCCACGGCCACCATCAATGGTATCAATTCCTGTGGGGATGGTGCCTTCCAGCCGACACAGAACATTGTCCTTCGGGCAAGTGACCTTCAAAGTGCCGTTACGGTCCAGAAGCTTCTTGTGAGTGCAGGCGATTATGTCAGTGCGGGGACGCCGATCTTCAGCATGAATGCGAAGGATGCCGAGAGCATACTGAAGTCCTATAAGAATAAGGTTTCGGATGCGAAATCCTCCCTGGATAATGCGCAGTCCAATCTCGATACCACGACCGAGAATTATGAAAACTACACCATCACGGCACCCATTTCCGGTACCGTGGTGAAGAAAAGCGTCAATGTCGGTGAGAACGTTCAGAATGGAAATTCTGCAACCTCGCTGGCGGTCATCTATGATCTTTCAGAGGTGACCTTTGATATGAACATCGATGAGCTGGACATTGCCAATGTCAAGGTCGGGCAGAAGGTGGAGGTCACGGCGGATGCCTTTTCCGATGAAACCTTCGAAGGCACCGTCACCAAGGTCTCGATGGAAGGAACGGCAGCAAACGGTGTCACCTACTATCCGGTTACCGTGACGATGACCGAGTACGGTGGACTTCTGCCAGGCATGAATGTCACGGGTGTGATCATTCTCGACGAGGTGGAGGATGCGCTCGCCATTCCGGTGGATGCACTTCAGCGTGGCAATGTGGTCTATGTGAAGGACAGCACAACGAAGAAGAGTGACAGTGCAGCGAAGCAGACAGAGGCAGCGACCAGCGAGGATGGAGCATCGGATGCCGACACGAAAAAGCCGGCAGCTTCGGAGGACTCTGCAAAGTCTACGGAAAAGCCATCGAGTGGAGACCATAAGGATACGGAGAAGAGTGGCGCAGCAGATCAGAGGGACAGCAATGTGCCGGAGGGCTTCCATGCCGTCAGCGTCACCACGGGTCTTACCTCGGATGACTATGTGGAGATCGTATCGGGTGACCTCTCCGAGGGCGATGAGGTCTATGTATCACAGTCGAGTGTCAGTGACAGCAGTAATGAAATGATGCCGGGCATGGGCGGCGACATGGGCGGTGGCCCAGGTGGTGACATGGGCGGCGGTGGACGTTCCGGTGGCAGTGGCGGCCCAGGCGGTGGCATGGGCGGCGGCCCGATGGGCTAAGTGAGGAGTACAGATGACAGATCAGGAAACGTTTGATGAATATGCCGAGAACCATGCAGAAATTGCGAAGCTTCGGGCCGCGCAGGCGGCCCAGGCAGGCAACGGATCTCAAGGCCCCTTCATTCCGGAGGAGCATCAAGGCGAAGTGCCCTTTCTGCAGCTGGAGGACATTTATAAAATCTACCAGATGGGCTCCGAAGAGGTCCATGCGAACGATGGCATCAGCGTCAATATCTATCATGGCGAGTTCGTGGCCATCGTCGGAAAATCCGGCTCCGGAAAATCCACGCTCATGAACATCATCGGCGCACTGGATGTTCCGACCCGGGGAAGCTACCTCATTCAGGGCGTGGACACCTCCCATATGAGTGAGGATGAACTGGCGTCCATTCGGAATCATAAAATCGGCTTTATCTTCCAGCAGTACAATCTGCTCCCGAAGGATAACCTGGTGGACAATGTCTGCCTGCCGCTTCTCTATGCGGGCCTTCCGAAGCAGGAGCAGCGGAAGAGAGCCATGAAGCAGCTCGAGCGTGTCGGACTTGCCGATAAGTGGATGCAGCATCCGGCACAGCTCTCCGGTGGTCAGCAGCAGCGTGTATCCATTGCACGCGCCCTGGCCGGAGACCCGGAGCTGATCCTCGCGGATGAGCCGACGGGCGCTCTCGACAGTAAGACCTCTCGGCAGGTGCTGGGATTTTTGCAGGATATTAATAAGGACGGGACAACTGTCGTCATGATCACACACGATAATGCGCTCGCACTGGAGGCGAAGCGTGTGATCCGGATTTCAGACGGCAAGGTGGTCTTCGATGGAAAGACGGAGGACTATGCTAAATTCATTTAAGCTTGCACTGAAAAGCATATGGTCAAACCGCATGCGTTCGTTTCTCACCATGCTGGGCATCATCATTGGCGTTGCCGCAGTCATCATCCTAGTCGGCATTGTCAACGGTGAAATGTCCTATATGACGGACAGCTTCTCCTCCATGGGGACAAACCGCATTACAGTCAATGTCATCAATCTGAATTCACGTTCTGTGGACGTGGATGAAATGTATTCCTTTCTGGAGGACAACAGTCAGTATTTCTCCTATATGTCGCCGACAGTGAACGTAGGCGCGACGGTGAAGGTGGGCAATGAGAACTCCACGACGACACAGACGATGGGGGTCTCCGAGGATTACCTCAGCATTCTGGATGAAAACCTGCTCAGTGGCCGCTTCATTCAGTACGCAGATATCGCAGCGCGGCAGAAGGTGGCCGTCATTGGCTACTACATCGCCACGACGTACTATGGCTCCGCCGATGCAGCGATCGGGCAGAGCATCAGTGTCAATGGTGAAAAGTACGAAATCGTCGGTGTCATCGAGCGTCAGACATCCGACAGCGAGGAGCTCAGTGAGGGCGGCTCCGACGACACGCTGTACATTCCCTATACGGCGGCGGTAAAGCTCACGCGAAATGGCTCTGTCAACAGCTATACCTTCTGCGTGCGGGACGACTATGTCGAGCAGGCTGCCACCATTAAGACCTACATCGAGGATTATCTCTATACGATCTTTAAGAACGAGGATCTTTATACGGTCACCGCGATGAGCGAGCTGCTCGATTCCATGAATGAGATGGTTGGCACCATGTCCATGATGCTGGGCGGCATTGCCGGCATTTCACTGCTCGTTGCAGGTGTTGGTGTCATGAATATCATGCTGGTATCCGTAACAGAGCGAACCCGGGAGATCGGTATCCGAAAGGCGCTCGGTGCGAAGCGACGCACGATTCTTTCGCAGTTCGTCATCGAGGCGGCCGTCACCAGCTCCATGGGCGGCTTCATTGGCATCGCTGTCGGCTTTATCGGAACCGGTGTGGCCAGTAAGATCATGGGCATCAATGCGGCCCCGACCTTCATTTCGGTGCTGATTTCCTTCATGGTGTCCGTGATGATCGGTCTCATCTTCGGCTATCTGCCAGCGAGACGTGCAGCAGCCCTGAATCCAATCGATGCCCTGCGTTCAGACTGATGGAGCAAAATACGTGGGATGATGAAAGAGCGTGCAGCAGCTTACTGCACGCTCTTCGCTGCAGATAAATCCACCGATTTTTATTTACAAGGCATGGCTTCCGGTGGTATGATTCACGTGTTTTTAATTTCATTTATTATACGATGGGAGGTGGCAAGGACGTCACAGGGACAAGGACAGGTGTCCCTACGTCTGGTCACCTCTTTTTTATTACTTATGCATTTGAAAGCGCATTTACGCAGCACATGCATACAGCGCGAAGCAGTAAGCGTCTTCGCTCAGGATCACGAAAGGGGAGCATATGATCAAGTACGTATTTGTCACCGGCGGTGTCGTTTCCGGACTCGGAAAGGGCATTACAGCAGCATCTCTCGGCCGTCTTTTAAAGGCACGCGGGTATAAGGTTACCATGCAGAAGTTCGACCCGTATATCAACATTGATCCGGGTACCATGAATCCGATTCAGCATGGCGAGGTGTTTGTCACCGATGATGGTACAGAGACGGATCTCGATCTCGGTCACTATGAGCGCTTCATTGATGAATCACTCGACCATCGCAGCAATGTCACCTCAGGCAAGGTGTACTGGTCGGTGCTGAACAAGGAACGGCATGGCGAGTACGAGGGCCATACGGTACAGGTCATTCCTCATATTACGAATGAGATCAAGAGCGACTTCTATCACTCCGATGACAAGAGCGAGGATCGCATCGCCATTATTGAGGTCGGTGGTACGGTCGGTGACATTGAATCCCAGCCATTCCTCGAGGCCATTCGCCAGTTCCAGCAGGAGGTCGGTCGTGAGAACGCCATCATGATCCATGTGACCCTGATTCCTTATCTGCATGCTTCGGAAGAGCTGAAGACGAAGCCAACGCAGATGAGCGTACGTGAGCTGCAGCGCCTCGGCCTGCAGGCGGATATTCTGGTCTGCCGTACCGAGTACCCGCTCCCACAGGATATCCGCGAGAAGATCGGTCTCTTCTGCAATGTTCCAACCAGTCACGTTCTTCAGAATACGAACGCCGAATTCATCTATGAGGTTCCGCTGATGATGGAGCATGAGCACCTCGCACAGTCCGTGCTGGAGTGTCTCCATCTGCCATGCCCGGAGCCGAATCTGACCGACTGGACGCAGATGGTCGAGAACCTGCGTCATCCGATGCAGGAGACCGTCATTGCCATCGTCGGAAAGTATACACAGCTTCATGATGCGTATCTCAGTGTAGTGGAGGCCCTCAAGCATGGTGGCATTGCAAACCGTGCGAAGGTCAAGATCCGCTGGGTAGACTCAGAGGAAATCGAAAAGTCGGGCGCAGAAACGCTGCTTGCCGGCGTCAATGGCATCCTCGTTCCGGGCGGCTTCGGCTCCCGTGGCATCGAGGGCATGATCATGGCCGCACAGTATGCGCGTGAGCATAAGCTGCCATATCTCGGAATCTGCCTCGGCATGCAGATCGCCATCATTGAATTTGCACGAAATGTCCTGGGCTGGTCCGATGCGAACTCGACCGAGTTCGATCCGAACACCGAGCATCCGGTCATCGATCTCATGCCGGAGCAGAAGAGCGTGACGGATCTTGGCGGCACCATGCGTCTTGGCGCGTATCCTTGTGTCCTGAGTGATGGCTCGAAGGCACATGCCCTGTACGGTACCACCGAAATCTCGGAGCGTCATCGTCATCGTTATGAGGTCAATAATGACTTCCGTGCAGACCTCGAGGAGGCGGGAATGCAGCTCGTCGGACAGTCTCCGGATGGGCACATCGTGGAGATGATCGAGCTCAAGGATCATCCATACTTCGTAGCGACGCAGGCACATCCAGAGTTCAAGTCCCGCCCGAACAATGCGCATCCACTGTTCCGTGGCCTGATTGAAGCCTCCCTTCAGAAATAAAAAACGAGTGCAGCCGGAAAGCAGGATCAGAGCAGAACCAGAGGTTCTGCTCTGATCCTGCTTTCAGCATAAGCCCGACCGGTACGTTTCTCCTATACACATCTATGGATGTTCATATGATGATTTACATGTTGACAGCCATGCTATTCTAGAGAGCGGCAATAAATAACATGAATTTTTTAAAGGAGAGAATCGTACATGGAAATGATTATAGATGCACTTTCGGATGCAGTGCTCGATACCGTAAAGCTCGTACCCTTCCTGTTTATTACCTATCTCGTGATGGAATACCTCGAGCATAAGGCAGAAAAGCATACGACCGGCATGCTGGAGAAGGCAGGGCATTTTGGTCCCCTGATCGGCGCGGTGGTGGGTGTACTCCCACAGTGTGGCTTTTCAGCAGCGGCATCGAGCCTTTTTGCAGGTGGCGTGATTTCAGTTGGCACACTGATCGCGGTTTTTCTGTCGACCTCCGATGAAATGCTGCCGATCTTCATTTCTGAGGGAGTAGCACCAGGGACCATGCTGCGGATTCTGGGAACGAAGGCGCTGCTTGGTCTCATCAGCGGCTTTCTGCTGGATTTCTTCATGCACCACGGACGCCATACGAAGGCGCCGGAAAAGCATATTCATGACCTCTGCGTCCACGAGCACTGTGCATGTGATGAAGAGGATGACGAAGGCGACGAGGCCGAGCTGGAGCACCTTCCTGGAGCGCTGTCTCAGCATGACCACACAGAAGAAGCGCAGGCTGCTGCAGACGGGGTGGCTTCGGATGAAAAGGCTGAAGCCATGCATGCGCATGCACACCATGGGCATCACCATCATTCGAAGCATACGGGTGCACTGAGCATCGCCCTCCCGGCACTGCATCATACGATTCAGATCACGGCCTTTATCTTTTTCATTACCCTCGTGATCACGCTGCTTGTGGAAGGCATCGGAGCCGATGCCATCGGACAGTTCCTGTCCGGAAAGCCGGTGGTGGGTGTGTTCCTGGCAGGGCTTGTCGGACTGATTCCGAACTGCGCGGCCTCTGTGAGCATCACCCAGCTGTACCTGATGGGTATTCTCGGCGCCGGACAGATGATGGCCGGGCTTCTCGTCGGTGCAGGTGTAGGACTTCTCGTTCTGTTCCGTACGAACGACCATCCGAATGAGAATCTGCGCATTACGATTATTCTATATGCACTGGGTGTCTTCTGGGGACTGCTGATCGAATATCTCGGCATTGTGTTCTGAATATCATCGAAATAAAAATGCTTGATGCAAAAAGCAGAAAAAGCGTATAAAATAGTAGTTCTGTCTGGTATGGATGGAAGCACCGTGGATTCCGTGCTTCCGTTTCCCTGGACAGAACTTTTTTTAAATTAAGGGAGAAAAATATGGGTAAACGGGAAGGCTTTAAATCTCGCATTGGCTTCATCCTGGTAAGTGCAGGATGTGCCATCGGTATCGGAAATGTGTGGAAGTTTCCGTATCTTGTTGGACAGAACGGCGGCGGTATCTTCGTGCTGTTCTATCTGATTTTCCTCGTCCTCATGGGCATTCCGGTCATGACGATGGAGCTTGCGGTGGGTCGTGCCTCTCATAAGAGTGCCGTCCGGGCGTACGAGGCACTGGAACCGAAGGGGAGTAAATGGCATATCCATGGCTGGTTTGCGACAGCCGGGGCCTATCTTCTCATGATGTATTACACCACGGTTTCCGGATGGATGCTGTCGTACTTTTTCAAATTTCTGCTGGGTACCTTTGACGGACTCAGTACCGAGGCCGCAGATGGTGTCTTCACTGCACTTCTCAACTCGCCAGAGGAGATGATGCTGGCCATGGCGGTGACCGTACTCGTGGGCTTCCTGGTGTGCTCCTTCGGTCTGCAGAAGGGACTGGAGAAGGTGACCACCGTCATGATGACCGCGCTCCTCGCCCTGATCGTCGTACTGGCGCTTCACAGTCTGACGCTGCCGAACTCTGCAGAGGGCACGCGCTTCTATCTGGTGCCGAGCCTTCAGCGTGTGGCTGAGCAGGGAAATGGAAATATGCTGAAGGGCTTCGGCTCCGTGATTTCCGCGGCCATGAACCAGGCCTTCTTTACATTGAGCCTTGGTATCGCCTGCATTGAAATTTTCGGCTCCTACATGGCGGACGACTTTACGCTGGCCGGTGAATCCGCGCGGATCTGTATCCTCGATACCTTCGTGGCCATCATGTCCGGACTCATCATTTTCCCGGCCTGCTTTGCCTTCAATGTACAGCCGGATGCGGGCCCAAGCCTCATCTTTCTGACATTGCCGAAGGTCTTCATGAACATGGCGGGTGGACGCCTCTGGGGAACCATGTTCTTCCTGTTCATGAGCTTCGCAAGCTTCAGCACGGTCATTACGGTGTTTGAGAATCTGCTGTCGACCTCCATCGATAACTTCGGATGGACACGAAAGAAGGCGGTTCTCTGGAACTGCATCTTCGTACTGATCGCGAGCATCCCATGTGTGCTCGGCTTTAACCTCTGGTCCGGTGTGGGCCTCATCGGTGGACGTGATGTGCTGGATTCCGAGGATTTCATCGTTTCGAATCTGCTTCTTCCGGGCGGCTCGCTGGTGTACCTCCTGTTCTGCGTGAGCAAGTGGGGCTGGGGCTTCGACCATTACCTCGCCGAGTGTAATAAGGGCGAGGGCCTGAAGCTTCCGAAGGCACTGAAGCCGTATCTTCAGTTTGTACTGCCGGTACTGATCCTCATCATTCTGATTCAGGGCCTGATCTAAAGCGACCGCCCCGGGCGTGGGGCGTCCTATAGGGGACGCGCGAGGGCTTGGAGGGTGGAGGCCAGAAACCATACGGAGAGTCCGCGAAAAAATCAAGCCAGGTCCCCTTAGCGACACTTAGAGTGATTTTTCCTTGGCACCCTCTGTCAACGTCGCGTTTTCATCAGGAAAACGCGACGATTGCAGAGGGCTTAGTGTCGCTTAGGGTCCCTGGCTTTGATTTTTCAGGACTCGCAGTACTGGTTTCTGGACCCACCCTCTAAGCCCTCCCGCGCACACAGACGGCTCTGCCACACCCGGGGCTTCGCAGGGAAAATCCGCGAAAAGCCTTGCATTGCGGGAGCCCCCGTGCTATAAATATAGAGTATTTGTTGACTAGTTAAAGGAGCAGGCGTTTCGCCCGCTCCTTTAACTTGAGTTTAGAGGAAAATTCAATGCAGGCAAAGGGCAATTATACCGAAAGAGTAAAAGCATATCTTGACAGCATCTGTCCGAAGGAGGGCTATGGTGTCGACAGCGTGACCTTCACGTATGAAAACAGTGAGTGGTACCTGCGCGGCTTCATCTACCGTCTCGACGGTGTGGACATGACCGTCAACGATTGCGCGAAGATTTCCAGAAGACTTTCGAAGTGGCTGGATCAGGAGGATTTCATTCCAGAGCAGTACATGCTGGAGGTATGTTCGCTCGGATTTAAGGATCAGCCGGGCAATGAAGATGTGATACCTGAGGATGCGGAGGAAACAGAGACCACGGATACCGAAGAGGACTCTGACGCTGAAGACACCCATGAAAATGAAGATAAATGACCGGGAGGGGTAAAAACGAATGAACACTGAACTTAGCGAAGCACTCGACTTACTGGAGAAGGAAAAAGGAATTTCGAAGCAGTCTCTGATCGAGGCCATTGAGCTGTCTCTGCAGACCGCCTGCAAGAACCATTTCGGTTCTGCAGATAATGTGCGTGTGACGGTGGATCCGGTAACCTGTGACTATTCCGTGATTGCCGATAAGACGGTAGTGGAAGAGGTTTCCGATAAGAATACTGAAATTTCTCTCGCGGATGCCAGAATGATCGACCCGGGCTATACCCTCGGCTCCATCGTACCGATCCCGGTTGACTCGAAGAGCTTCGGTCGTATTGCAACCCAGAATGCAAAGGGCGTCATCGTACAGAAGATCCGTGAGGAAGAGCGGAAGGTTCTTTACAAGGAATATTATTCCATGGAGAAGGAGATCGTTACGGGTACCGTGGAGCGTGATACGGGACGTTCTGTGATTGTCAACCTTGGCAAGGTGGATGGCTATCTTGCAGAGAATGAGCAGATCAAGGGTGAGACCCTGGTGCCGAACGAGCGCATCAAGGTTTATGTTGTAGAGGTCAGAGACATGCCACGTGGACCGCGTGTGATGATTTCCAGAACCCACCCGGAGCTTGTAAAGCGTCTTTTTGAGGACGAGGTTGCAGAGGTACGGGATGGCACCGTAGAGATTAAGGCAATCGCACGTGAGGCGGGCTCCAGAACGAAGATGGCCGTCGTTTCCAACGACCCGGATGTTGATCCGGTAGGCGCCTGTGTCGGTCTGAACGGCTCTCGTGTCAATGCCATCGTAGATGAGCTTCATGGCGAGAAGATCGATATCATCAATTATGATGAGAACCCGGCCTACCTGATTGAGAACGCGCTGTCCCCGGCGAAGGTGATTGCCGTTATTGCAGACCAGGATAACAAGGAAGCAATGGTCATCGTTCCGGATAATCAGCTGAGCCTGGCCATCGGTAAGGAGGGTCAGAATGCACGTCTCAGTGCGAAGCTGACCGGCTATAAGATCGACATCAAGTCGGAGTCCCAGGCACAGGAGCAGGGCATCTTCGATGAGATGGGCATTGACTACCAGGGCGAGAATGTCGATGAGGAGTATGCAGAGGATGCTGCATATGACGAGACAGCTCAGGAGGGTGAGAACGAGTAAGCAGCATGAAGAAGGTACCTGAGAGAACCTGCATCGGCTGTGGAGAGAAGAAAGAGAAGCAGGCGCTGATCCGGATCGTACATGAGCCGGATGGGCACTTCTCCATCGATCCAAGCGGTCGTAAAAATGGTCGTGGCGCATACATCTGTAAGAATCCGGATTGCCTGGAGAAGGCATTCCGGCGGAAGGCTCTGGAACGGTCGTTTAAAGAGGCGATCACGGCAGAGACCTTAGATACACTCAGAGAGGAACTGGAGCAGCTTGACAGATAAAATCTATGGATTGCTCGGATTGTGTCAGCGGGCCGGGAAATGTAAGAGCGGCGAGTTTGCCGTGGAGAAGTCCATTAAGAGCGGAAAGTCATTTCTCGTGATCATCCCGGAGGATGCATCCGATAATACAAAAAAGAAGTTTAGAAATATGACCACCTACCGTAGTGTGCCATATCAGGAACTTGGAACCAAGGAAACGCTGGGACACCAGCTGGGGCGGTCAGAGCGGTCGTCCATAAGCATTGAAGATCAGGGCTTTGCCCAGGCGATGATCAAGTATATTGACGGAGGTAATGTGAATGTCAGATGAGAACCAGAAAAATTTGGGAATGAACAGCAAGGATGGCAGCAAGGATAAAGAAGCACCGAAGAAAAAGAAGCTTGCTGTTGTTTTTCATTCGCAGAATTCCGCAAATCATAAGAATCGCCCACTGGGCTCAAAGTTCGGTGGACATGCGGCACAGGGGACACGGAAGCCGCAGGAAGCAGAGAAGCCGGCTCGGAAGGCCAGCCCGAATGGTCGTCCGCTGCCACCAGGCACAGCGCGTGTGACGCCGCTGAAGGAGCTGAACGAGATCCAGAAGCGTCAGGAGGCCGAGGAGGCAAGAGCAGAGGCTGCACGGAAGGCGGCAGAGGAAGAGGCTGCACGAAAGGCTGCCGAAGAGGCACAGAAGGCCGCAGCGGCAGCGAAGGCACTGGCAGAGCATGCGAAGGAAGCAGAGGCAAAGCCGGTGGAGCAGCGTCCGACCGCTCGTACCTCGGAGCGCCCACAGGGCACCCGTTCCTTCGGTGACCGGAATGGTCAGCGGAGCAGCGATCGTCCACAGGGTGGTCGCAGCTTCGGCGATCGGAATGGACAGTCCCGTTCCTTCGGTGACCGGAATGGTCAGCGGAGTGGAGATCGTCCACAGGGCGGTCGTCCGTTTGGTGATCGGAATGGCCAGCAGAGACCGGGTCAGCAGAGACCAGGCCAGCGTCCGGCAGGTACCGGCTTCGGTGCCCGTCGTCCGTCCGGCGCTTCGGCACCGGCTGTCGATGTAGCATCGAAGCCGGCCCAGAACCGGGTGGCTCATAAGCCGGCTGCCGGAAAGACCTTCGGCAACAAGAACTTCGATAACGAGAAGGCCGAGGCAGCAAAGCGGAACCGGAACAACCGGAAGCAGAATAAGTATACTGCTGAGCAGACCTACGAGAGAGCGGATGAGGTAGCCTACAAGAAGAAGACTGGAAAGGGTGCCTTCATCAAGCCGGAGGTGGTCAAGCCAGTGGAGGAAGAGATCAAGTCCATCACCATTCCAGAGGTTATCACGATCAAGGATCTCGCCGATAAGATGCGCGTGAAGGCTGCGGAGATCATCAAGAAGCTCTTCATGCAGGGCAAGATGGTGACACTGAATACAGAGATTTCGTATGAGGATGCCGCGGATATTGCGGTAGAGTATGATATCCTCTGCGAGAAGGAAGAAAAGGTCGATGTCATCGCAGAGCTTGTCAAGGATGATGTCGAGGATACGGATGACGAGATGGTGACAAGACCACCGGTTGTCTGCGTTATGGGTCACGTTGATCATGGTAAGACCTCGATCCTCGATGCGATTCGGAATACCAATGTCACCTCCCGTGAGGCCGGTGGTATCACACAGTCCATCGGTGCCTACCAGGTAAAGGTGAAGGTGAATGATGAAGACAGAGTCATTACCTTCCTCGATACCCCGGGACACGAGGCCTTCACCGCCATGCGTATGCGTGGTGCACAGTCCACGGATATTGCCGTTCTGGTTGTTGCATCGGATGATGGTGTCATGCCACAGACGGTTGAGGCAATCAACCATGCAAAGGCAGCCAATACGCCGATCATCGTCGCCATCAACAAGATGGATAAGCCAACGGCCAACCCGGATAAGGTAAAGCAGGAGCTCATGAAGTATGACCTCATTCCGGAGGAGTACGGCGGAGATGTGATCTGCGTGCCGGTATCGGCGAAGACCGGAATGGGCATTGATGATCTGCTTGAAAACATTGTTCTTCAGGCAGACGTGATGGAGCTCAAGGCCAACCCGAACCGTGCGGCCTATGGCGTTGTCATCGAGGCAGAGCTTGACCGTGGTAAGGGTCCGGTGGCCCGTCTTCTGGTACAGAAGGGTACGCTTCACCAGGGCGACGTTGTAGCGGTTGGCTCCGCCTATGGTAAGGTGCGTGCGATGACCGATGATAAGGGAAAGCGCATTAAAAAGGCCGTACCTTCACAGCCATGCGAGATTCTGGGCCTCAGCTCTGTACCGAATGCAGGTGAGATCTTCCAGGTGAAGGACAATGAGAAGGAGGCCAAGGCCTATGCCGCTGCCTTCGTCACCGAGAGCAAGCAGAAGATGGTTGAGGAATCCAAGAAGAAGGTATCCCTCGATGCACTGTTTGACCAGATCAAGGCTGGCGAGATCAAGGAGCTTCCGCTCGTGGTCAAGGCAGATGTACAGGGCTCTGTGGAAGCAGTCAAGGATGCACTGGAGAAGATCAAGAACGACGAAGTGGCCGTCAAGGTTATTCACTCCGGCGTTGGTGCCATCAATGAGTCGGATGTCGTACTCGCAAGCGCATCCAATGCCATTGTCATCGGCTTCGATGTAAAGCCGGATGCAACCGCACGTGAGACTGCAGAGCGTGAGCATGTCGATGTTCGTCTCTATGACATCATCTACAAGGCAACCGAGGATATCGAGAATGCCATGAAGGGCATGCTGGCACCGGTATATGAGGAGAAGGTCATCGGTCATGCCGAGATCCGTCAGATCTTCAAGGCCTCCGGCGTCGGCAACATTGCCGGATGTATGGTCAAGGACGGCCAGGTTCAGAGAGGTGCACAGGCACGTATTCTCCGTGGACCGAAGCAGGACAAGATCTGGGAAGGCGCGATTGCTTCTGTCAAGCGCTTCAAGGACGATGTCAAGGAAGTCAAGGCCGGTTACGAGTGTGGCCTTGTATTCGAGGGCTTCAACGAGATTGAGCTTGAGGATTATGTAGAAGTATATGTAATGGAAGAGGTTAAGCGTTGAAAAAGGGTTCTGTAAAAAATACAAGAATTAACGCAGAGGTCATGCGAGAGCTTTCCGTAGCCATCCGTGACCTGAAGGATCCACGTGTGTCCCCGATGACGTCCGTCACGGGTGCCGAGGTCACACCGGACCTTCAGTACTGTAAGGTTTATATCTCTGTGCTGGGCAGTGAGGAGTCTCTGGCCAGAACCATGGAGGGACTGAAGGCAGCCAGTGGCTTCCTTCGCCGGGAGCTCGCGCAGACCGTAAACCTCCGTCACACTCCGGAGCTTCAGTTCGTGGAGGATCACTCCATCCTGTATGGTGCCCATATGGACGAGCTCATCCGGAAGGTGGCTGAGGAGGATGCTGAGAAGCGGGGCGAAGAAGCAGACGCAGCAGCATCCGAAGAAACAGAGGCATAATATCATCGACTTCAGGATTTGATACAAGAGAGCAGGTGCTTTTGATGAATGAATTTCAGCAGATGATCCAGCAGGCAGGCAGTATCTGCATTCTGGGGCATACCAACCCGGATGGAGACTGTCTCGGCTCCACCCTGGGAACCAAGCATTATATAGAGAATCAGTACCCGGAGAAGAAGGTCAATGTCTACCTGCAGATTGCAAACGAGAAATATGACTTTCTTCCGGGGATTGATACGATCGTACATACCCCTTCGGATCGCAGGTATGATCTCTGCATTGTCTGTGACTGCAATGGCTTCGACCGTCTGGGAGACTTTAAGATTCTGGCAGAGCATGCGAAGGAGCTGTTTGTAGCCGACCATCATGTGCCGGGGCCACAGACCTTTGCACATGGCTCGATTCGGCCGACGGCCTCCAGCGCATCCGAAGTGGTTTATGATCTGATGAATCCGGATTTCATTGATAAAAAGGTGGCGGAGTGCCTCTACCTTGGCATCGCACATGATACCGGGATCTTCAAATACAGCTGTACCTCGCAGCATACCATGGAGATCGCGGGCTTCCTGATGACGAAGGGCATCGATTTCGGCACCATTATTGATGACAGCTACTATACAAAGACCTATGCGCAGCAGCAGGTGCTGGGGCGGGTTCTGATGGAAAGCGTCATGCTGATGGATCGCCGCTGCCTCGCCGGGTGGCTCACATGCAAGGACATGAAGTTTTACCATGTGACCTCCCGCGATGTGGACAGCATTGTCAGTACGATGCGTGAAACCCGTGAAATTGATTGTGCGATGTTTATGTATGAGCTCAGCAATCAGAACTTTAAGGTCAGCCTTCGAAGCAATAATCCACAGCTGGATGTGGCCAGAGTGGCCATGACCTTCGGCGGCGGTGGGCACAAGATGGCCGCCGGCTGCACACTCCAGGGCTCCTGCTATGATGTGATGAACAACATCACGAAGGAGCTGTCCAGGCAGATGGATGCACCGGATTTTGTATCCAATCATCCTTCCGCACATACATAAAATCGTAGGGCTGCCGTGTAAACGACGGCCCTTTTGATGCACAGGACGTGTATAGAAACCATAGATCACAGAAATGAATCAGGGTGTGGCCATGTGGCCGCATCATGGCAGGACAGCATGGACGGAATTATCAATGTATATAAGGAGAAGGGCTGGACGAGCTTTGATGTTACAAAAAAGCTCCGTTCCATTCTCCATGAAAAGAAAATAGGACACACTGGAACACTGGATCCGATGGCCGAGGGGGTCCTCGTAGTATGTGCGGGGACAGCGACGAAGCTTGTTTCATCGATTGAAGCAACGGAAAAGGTCTACGAAGCGGAAATGAAGCTGGGCATTCTGACCGATACCGAAGATACGACGGGACAGATACTGGAGGAACGGCCCGTGAACGTTTCGGAGCAGGAGCTTCGGGCAGCGGTGCAAAGCTTTATCGGCGCCTATGATCAGATTCCGCCGATGTACAGTGCAAAGAAGGTGCAGGGACAGAAGCTGTATGATCTTGCCCGCCAGGGAAAGGTCATTGAGCGGAAGCCAAACCGGATCGCCATTCATAACATCGTGGTCGACTGCATTGCTCTCCCGTACGTACGGCTGACTGTAACCTGCTCCCGCGGTACGTATATCCGTACCCTGATCAAGGACATCGGCGAGAAGCTTCATTGTGGTGCGGCCATGTCTGCCCTCCGCCGTACGCGTGTCGGCCAGTTCCGGGTAGAGGACAGCAGGACGATTGAGGAGATTGCTGCCTGTGAAGCCCGTGGCGAGCTGGCGAAGATCATGAAGCCACCAATCTATGTTCCAGAGCCGACGGTCGTCTCCTTCGGCAAGTTTGATGGAAGTCACCTGGGCCATCAGCTGATCTTTGAGCACATGTTCCGCATTGCCAGGGAAAAGCAGCATAAAACCGCCATTCTGACCTTCAGTGCGAATCCGAAGACCGTGCTCACCGGCGTTCGGCAGGATGCGATATCCGGCAGCGATGAGCATCTGACACGACTTCGAAACCTGGGCTTCGACTACGTTTTCTCCTATCCGGTGAATCGTGAAACCATGGGCGTACCGGCCGAAGAGTTTCTTCGCACCGTGCTCGTGGAGGGCATGCATGCCGAGGACATCGTCGTTGGGACAGACTGTACCTTCGGTCATCAGGCGAAGGGCAATGTCTCACTCCTCGAGTCCTGCGCGGACAAGTACGGGTATGAGGTCCACGTCATTAAAAAGATGGAGGTCCTGGATGACGATGGCAAGGAGCGGGAGATCTCCAGCAGCTTTATCCGGGAGGAAATCGAAAAGGGCCATGTTGAGAAGGCAGCAGAGCTGCTTGGACGTCATGTCGCCATCAGCGGCACTGTCGTCCACGGAAAAGAGCTCGGCTCAACGGTACTCGGCTTTCCGACCGCGAATCTTTTTCCGAAGGAGGGCAAGCTGAATCCGAAATCCGGTGTGTATGTTACGCGCGTCCTCATCGGGCAGAAGCTCTACCGTGGCATGACGAACATCGGGGATAATCCGACGATCGCTGCGCACAACCCGACCTCGATTGAAACCTATGTGCTCGACTACCACGGCGACCTCTACGGAAAGAAAATCCGTGTCGAATTCATCCATCGCCTCCGTGACCAGCAGAAATTTGCTTCCCTCGAGGATCTGAAGGCGCAGCTCGAACGCGACGTCGTCGCGGCCAGCCACTATCCGATGGAGCTTGGCAGCATCTGAGAACACCGTCTCCGATCCGGTCCGGGGCTTGGGAGGGCTGCCATCTGAAGCCAGTACTCCGCGGTCGGAAAACTCTGAAAATCGGGCCTTAAGAAGCACTAGGCCCTCTGCAATCGTCGCGTTTTCCTGATGAAAACGCTCCGTTGACAGAGGGTGCTAAGGTAAAATTGCTCCAAGTGCTTCTACAAGGCCCGATTTTGAGTTTTCAGCGACCACTGCGTGTGGCTTCAGATGGCAGCCCTCCCAAGGCCCGGACCCACGGATCTGAAAAATGCCGGCAGGGTATTGACAATCCATCGGAGTTCCGGTAAAGTACAGGAGTATGCGCGTTGGCATGGTTGTGCGGAACTCCATCCGGCAGCTCTGTAAACGTAAGTCGTCACGAACAGGTGACACAGTTTATAAACAGGAGGATTTAACATGATTTCCAAGGAAAAGAAGACAGCAATCATTGAGCAGTACGGCCGTAAGGCAGGCGACACAGGTTCACCAGAGGTTCAGATCGCCATTCTGACTGCACGTATCAACGAGCTCACGGAGCACCTGAAGAAGAACCCGAAGGATCACCACTCAAGACGTGGACTTCTCATGATGGTTGGTCAGAGAAGAGGCCTTCTTGCTTACCTTCAGAAGAATAATCTGGACAGCTACAGATCCCTCATCGAGAAGCTCGGCATCAGAAAGTAATAGAAAGTTCGAAATAAAAGGGCAGAGATACTTTTCTCTGCTCTTTTTTTATACTATAATGACATGGACTTTGTGTGTCTTTCGAGACACGCGAGGACACTACAGAATGAACGACAGGGAAGTATCCGAGACCACTGATGAGACCCGGCAGGCGGAAAATCCTGAGAAGGAAGAAAGCTGAGCCTGATCAGTGTTTTTGGACCTCCCTGTCTACGATAAAAGGAGGTACGAATGTACAAGAGTTATTCAATGGAACTCGCCGGCAGAATGCTGACCGTCGACATTGGCCGTGTCTGCGCACAGGCGAATGGTGCAGCACTGATGCACTATGGTGATACAACGGTGCTTTCCACCTGTACCGCATCGGCACAGCCAAGGGATGGCATCGATTTCTTCCCTCTGCAGGTAGAGTATGAGGAGAAGATGTACGCGGTTGGACAGTTCCCGGGTGGCTTCAAGAAGAGAGAGGGCAGAGCCAGCGACAATGCGATCCTTACCTCTCGTGTGATTGACCGTCCGATGCGCCCGCTGTTCCCGAAGGATTATCGAAACGATGTGCTGCTCGATAACCTCGTGATGTCCGTAGATCAGGACTGCTCTCCAGAGCTTCTCGCGATGCTGGGTTCTTCCCTGGCTACAGCAATTTCCAATGTGCCATGGGATGGTCCTTGCGCTTCCACACAGGTGGGTCTCATCAACGGTGAGTTCATTATCAATCCGACCAATGCGGAGAAGACCGTATCGGATCTCAACCTGACGGTGGCATCCACACGGGACAAGGTCATCATGATCGAGGCCGGTGCCAACTGCATTTCCGATGATCAGATGATCGAAGCCATCTATAAGGCCGATGAGGTCAACAAGCAGATCATCAGCTTCTTCGATTCCATCATTGCCGAGTGTGGTAAGGAGAAGACACCATACGAGAGCTACGCGGTACCACAGGAGCTCTTCGATAAAATCAAAACCATCGTTCCAGAGGAGGAGATGGAAACCGCTGTATTTACGGATGATAAGCAGCAGCGCGATGCCAATATTGCAGAAGTGACGAAGAAGCTCGAAGAGGCACTGCAGGACGATGAGGAAGCACTGCGTGAGCTTCCGGATGCCGTTTACCAGTACGAGAAGAAGACCGTTCGTAAGATGATTCTGAAGGATCATAAGAGACCGGATGGCCGTAAGATCGATGAGATCCGTCCGCTGGAGGCCGAGGTTGATCTGATTCCGAGAGTTCATGGCTCTGCCATGTTCAAGCGTGGTCAGACTCAGATTCTGGATGTCGTAACCCTGGCACCGCTTTCCGAGGTTCAGAAGGTAGAGGGTCTCAATGAATATGTCACCGAGAAGCGTTACCTTCATCAGTACAACTTCCCGGGCTATTCCGTAGGTGAGGCGAAGGCAAGCCGTGGTCCGGGACGTCGTGAGATCGGCCATGGTGCGCTGGCAGAGAGAGCCCTTCTTCCAGTGATTCCATCCGTGGAAGAGTTCCCATATGCGATTCGTGCCGTTTCTGAAACCATGGAGTCGAACGGCTCTACGTCCATGGGCTCCACCTGTGCATCCTGCCTGTCCCTGATGGCTGCGGGCGTTCCGATCAAGGAGCCGGTGGCTGGTATCAGCTGCGGTCTTGTGACCGGAGATACCGACGAGGATTATATCGTTCTGACCGATATTCAGGGTCTCGAGGATTTCTTCGGCGATATGGACTTTAAGGTAACGGGTACCCACACCGGTATCACCGCAATTCAGATGGATATCAAGATTCATGGTCTTACGAGGGAGATCGTGACGGAGGCAATTCACAGAGCCCATGAGGCCCGTCTCTTTATCATGGACGGCGTCATGAAGGAAGCCATTGCTGCACCACGTGCAGAGCTTTCTGCGTATGCTCCGAAGATCATTACGATGCAGATCGATCCGCAGAAGATCGGTGATGTCATCGGTAAGCAGGGCAAGACCATCAATGGCATCATTGATGAGACCGGCGCAAAGATCGACATTGATGATACCGGCATGGTATCCATCTCCGGTATTGATAAGGATGCCCTTCTGAAGGCGAAGAAGATCATTGAGTCCATCGTCAACGACATTGAGCCAGGTCAGATTCTGACCGGTAAGGTGGTTCGCATCATGAATTTCGGTGCGTTCGTGCAGCTCAGCCCGAACAAGGATGGTATGGTACACATCTCGAAGCTCGCCGATGGCCGCGTAGAGAAGGTAGAGGATGTAGTCAACATTGGCGACGAAGTGACCGTAAAGGTACAGGAGGTCGACAAGATGGGCCGCATCAATCTCACCATGCGTCCAATGGATCTGAGAGATGCGGATAAGGAATAAGCATTCAATGTGGATGGAGGTCCGGGTTCAGGAAGCTGGACCGGACCTTTTCAGTCATAGAGAGTATAAAGGAGTTCAATATTATGAAAATCAGAACGCGGTATGCGCCTTCTCCAACAGGCAGAATGCATGTAGGCAACCTGCGTACAGCACTGTATGCCTACCTGATCGCCAAGCATGAGGGCGGCGATTTTCTCTTACGTATCGAGGATACCGATCAGGAGCGCTTCGTGGAGGGAGCCATTGAGCTCATCAATGATACACTTGCAGACACGGGACTTATTCCGGATGAGTCGCCGGATAAGCCAGGCAGCTGCGGTCCGTATGTGCAGTCAGAGCGTCGTGCGCAGGGCATCTATATGAAGTATGCAAAGCAGCTGGTAGACGAGGGCAAGGCCTACTACTGCTTCTGCACGAAGGAGCGCCTCGAGTCCCTGAAGACCGAGGTCAACGGCGAAGAGATCATGCACTATGATAAGCATTGTCTTTCTCTTTCGAAGGAGGAGATCGAGACCAATCTCGCTGCCGGAAAGCCGTATGTGATCCGTCAGAACAATCCGACGGAGGGAACGACGACCTTCCACGATGAGCTGTATGGCGATGTGACGGTTGACAATTCGGAGCTCGACGACATGGTGCTCATCAAGTCGGATGGTTTCCCGACCTATAATTTCGCCAATGTCATCGACGATCATCTGATGGGCATTACCCACGTCGTACGTGGTAACGAATATCTGAGCTCGAGCCCGAAGTATAACCGTCTCTATGACGCCTTCGGGTGGGAAATTCCGAAGTACATTCACTGCCCGCTTATCACGGATGAGAATCACAAGAAGCTCAGTAAGCGCTCCGGTCATGCGTCCTTCGAGGACCTGATTGATCAGGGCTTCGTTTCAGAGGCTGTGGTCAACTTCGTGGCGCTGCTTGGCTGGTCCCCAGAGGATAATAATGAAATCATGTCCCTGCAGGAGCTGATCGAGAAGTTTGACTATCATCGCATCTCGAAGAGCCCGGCGGTATTTGATATGGAGAAGCTGCGCTGGATGAACGGTGAGTACATTAAGGCAATGGACTTCGACCGCTATTATGAGCGTGCCCTTCCATATATTCAGAAGATCATCACGAAGCCACTGGATCTTCGTCACATCGCTACGATGGTAAAGACCCGAATCGAGATCTTCCCGGATATCAATGAAGACATGATCGGCTTCTTCGAAGCACTGCCAGACTACTCTACGGAGCTCTATGTGAATAAGAAGTCGAAGACCACGCTCGAGAATTCCCTACAGCTTCTGAAGGAAGTGGAACCGCTGCTGAGTGCGCAGGAGGACTACTCCAATGATGCCCTTTTTGCGCTCCTGTCCGCGTATGGAAAGGAGAAGGGCTATAAGACCGGCTTCATCATGTGGCCGATCCGTATCGCTCTTTCTGGGCGCCCGATGACTCCGGCAGGTGCAACGGAAATTATGGAGGTGCTCGGCAAGGAGGAATCCCTGAAGCGTATTGCGGATGGCATTCGTCGTCTGGCCTGAAACCTAGTCGACTTGTAGACTATAGGCGAACAGGAAAACCCATGGTAGAATACTGCCATGGGTTTTTCAAATGATCAGAAACGTGCAATTGAACATACTGATGCTCCCGCCATGGTGCTGGCCGGTCCAGGCTCCGGAAAGACCACAGTGATTACGCATCGCATCCTTCACCTGATCCGTCAGGGCGTCCGCCCCGAGGACATCCTCGTGATTACCTTTACGAAAGCGGCAGCCCTGGAGATGGAGGGACGCTTTCGGAAGCTGTGGCTCGAGGAGCGGATGAAGCAGAAGCTGGGGGATGCCTATGAGAAGGAAATCGGGCATCGTCCGACCTTTTCGCGAGGAGAGGACGCGCGAAGCCTGGGCAGTCTCGACGATGCTGGTGGACAGGTCAGCTTCGGGACCTTTCACTCCATTTTCTTCTTTATTCTCCGGATCCGCTTTCACTTTTCGTTTAAAAACATTATCAGTGAACGGGAGCAGTCCGACCTTCTCAGGGAGATCACCGAGTCGCTTCACATCGACTGCAGCTATGATAAGGACTTTCTGCGCCTTCTTACAGGAGAAATCTCCCGTTTCAAGGGAAGCGGAAAGCTGCTGTCGGACTTTGACTCCAGTCTTCTCGAAAAGGAGGCGTTTACCTCCCTGATGCTTCAGTACCAGGAAAGACTCAGTCGACGACGCCTCGTGGATTTCGACGATATGCTGCTTCGCTGTCATCAGCTCTTTCTCGATGAACCGGAGGAGCTTCGGCGCTGGCAGAAGAAGTACCGGTATATCCTCGTCGATGAATTTCAGGATATTTCTCCCTTACAGTATCAGATCGTTCGTATGCTGGCACTGCCAGAAAACAATCTTTTCATTGTCGGAGATGATGATCAGTCCATCTATGCCTTTCGCGGCTCGGATCCAGGCATTATGCTGGGCTTTGAGACAGACTATCCGGGTGCTGTACGCATCATGCTGTCGAAGAACTTTCGTTCGCGAAAGGAAATCGTTGATTTCGCATCGGCAGTGATTGCCCGCAACCGGCATCGCTTTCCGAAAACCATTGAAGCCGTGCAGGGGCCAGGTGGGCGCGCACTACGCTATCAGACCGAGGACACACTGCAGGAGTATGCTCTGGTGCTGCAGAATATTCAGAAGGAGCTTCTGCAGGGAACGGCTCCCGAGCGGATTGCGGTTCTCTTTCGCACACAGACGCTGGCACGTCCGCTGATTTCTGAATTTGTGCGTCTGCAGCTGCCATATACGACACGGGATCACACGCAGAATGTATATGACAGCATGGTGGCCCAGGATCTCATGGCGTATCTGCGACTTTCTCTCGGCACTGGTACACGACGGGACTTTCTCCGCATCATGAATAAGCCAAACCGTTTCATTTCCCGCGAAGCCGTGCAGGAGCGTGCAACAGATTTTGCGAAGCTTCGACGCTACTACCGGGACAGGCATGGCATGGACCTCATTCTGGACCGTTTTGTGGAGGACCTGAAGGCGATTCGCGCCCTGCCGACGGAAGCCGCCCTGATCTATATCTGCATGCGCGTCGGATACCTTTCATACCTCGAGTGGTACAGCCAGGAAAATCATACTGGACTTGAAGGAGTCCATGCTATAATAGACGCGCTGGAGCTTTCCGCACGTCAGGAGCCGAACAAACAGAAATGGCTTCAGTATGCGGAGCATTACGGAGAGGAGCTGCAGCGATCGGCAGCGAAGAATCAGGCAGAGCAGGGCGTTCGACTGATGACCTATCACGGGAGTAAGGGGCTCGAATTCGATGTCGTTCATCTGATTGATGTGAATGAAGGCATCACGCCTTATACAAAGGCTGTGACTGAAGCACAGATCGAAGAGGAACGCCGCGCATTTTATGTGGCCTGTACGCGTGCAAAGAGGGAACTTCACATTTATTTCACAGAGAATCGCTATGCTAAAAAATGCAGTCCAAGTCGCTTTCTGCTGGATGGCCTTGCACCACCTTCGAAAACGAAAGGGTGGGTGCATACCCTTCCAGAGATTTTTCGGCGAAAACGAAGCTGAGACCGTGAAGCGCGGGGCAGAGCGCTACCACGAGCGCAGAGCGAATCAGAAATGCAGTGTCCGGCAGAGGACAGAGGCAGAGGAGATACCATGGAAAAATTAAAGGTACTGGTGGTCGATGATGAGGAGAGAATGCGAAAGCTGATTTCCGACTTTTTAAAGATCAAGGATTTTGAAACCGTAGAAGCCGGGGATGGAGAAGCAGCCATCGATGTGTTCTTTGCAGAGAAGGATATCGCTCTCGTGATTCTTGATGTGATGATGCCGAAGATGGATGGCTGGGAAGTACTGAAAACCATCCGCGAGCACAGTAAGGTGCCGGTTATCATGCTGACGGCACGTTCCGAGGAGAGTGATGAGCTGAAGGGCTTCGAGTATGGCGCGGATGAGTATATTTCGAAGCCCTTCTCCCCGAAGATTCTGGTGGCGCGCGTGGAGGCCATCCTTCGCCGCACCGGTGTAAATCAGGATGAGGTGGTGCAGATCGGCGGCATTGAGGTGGATAAGTCGGCGCATTCGGTAAGAATCGACGGAAAAGAGATCGAGCTCAGCTTTAAGGAGTATGAGCTTCTGCTCTATTTTATCGAAAACAAGGGCATCGCACTGTCACGGGAAAAGATTCTCAACAATGTCTGGAACTATGATTATTTCGGAGACGCACGCACCATTGACACGCATGTGAAAAAGCTTCGCGCGAAGATGGGCGAGAAGGGCGAGTACATTAAAACCGTATGGGGCATGGGCTATAAATTCGAAGTGGATGAAAAAGCATGAAAAAGAAGAATCGTTTCAGAAGCAGCATCAAGTGGCGCTTCATCGGCATCTTCATGGGCATCATCACGATTCTCATCATTGCCATCCTGCTGGCAAACTCCTTCCTGCTGGAGGGCTACTATACGAAGCAGAAGATCAGTACGCTGGAAAATGCGTATACCACACTGGATACGATGCTGAGCGGCGCCTCGGATGGGCAGAGCCGCATTGATCAGCTCTTCCCGGTCGATTTTGATACGGCGGACCCCGATACGGAAACGCCCGCGACCAGGTATCTGAAGACGCTCTCAGAAACAAATAATATCAGCGTCGTCATCATTGACACCCAGACGGATCGTGTATTCTCAACCTATGGAGACCAGAGCCTTCAGTCTCAGAAGCTGAACCGGTACATCTTCGGGAATCGGCAGGGCGAAAAGGGAAGGATCCTCGAAAGCTTTAATAATTACAAGATCGAGCAGAATCGCGACACGGACAGTGGAAACATGTATCTTGAAAGCTGGGGATATTTTTCGGATAATACGACGACCTTCATCATGTCGATGCCGATCTCAAGCCTCCGAGAGTCCGTCGCTTTCTTTAATCGCTTTCTCCTGCTCATTGGCATTTTTGCCCTGATCGCCGGCTCCGTCGTCGTTTACTTTACGAGCCGTGAGATTTCGAAGCCGATCAATGATCTCGCCTGTCTCAGCGAGAAGATGTCCCGGCTGGATTTTACCGCACGCTACACAGGGAAGAATTCGGATGAAATCGGGGTACTGGGCAACTCCATGAATGCAATGTCTGAGAAGCTCGAGCGCGCCATTGCCGATCTGAAGACGGCAAACAACGAGCTTCAGTCGGACATTGAAAATAAGACCCGGCTTGCAGAGAAGCAGCAGGAATTTATCGCCAATGTTTCCCACGAGCTGAAAACACCGATCGCACTGATTCAGGGCTACGCAGAGGGGCTCAATGAGGGCCTGGCGGATGACCCGGAGGCGAGAAGCTATTACTGTGGCGTCATTGTGGATGAAGCGAAGCGCATGAATACGATGGTGCATGAGCTCATGAACCTGAGTGCCATCGAGCAGGGCAAGGATATCCCGGATTTTGCGCTTTTCGATATTTCCAAGGTCGTCCGCGGCGTGGTCACAAAGGCGGATATACTCATTCGGCAGCAGCATGCACATGTGGAAATCGATATCCCAGAAGGCACGATGGTATGGGCAGATGAATTTAAAATTGAAGAGGTCATTACCAATTATCTGAACAATGCACTCCATCACCTGCAGGAGCCGAACAACATCAGCCTGTTTTCAGAGCGTGATGCGCATGGAACGGTGTCGATTCATGTAACGAACACCGGTAAACAGATTCCGGAGGAGGACCTCCAGCAGATCTGGGAAAAGTTCTTTAAGGTGGATAAGGCACATACCCGCTCCTATGGTGGCAGTGGACTGGGGCTCAGCATCGTCAAGGCCATCATGAGCTCACATCACCAGAGCTGTGGCGTGAAAAATACACGAACCGGTGTGGATTTCTGGTTTACACTGGATTCCGAGAAAAAGAAATATACCTGAAGAAACAAGAGAATCGAATAAAAGAATAGAACAGAATGGAGGAACTACGATGATACATCCAGGCGAAATGATGAAGGCTGCCGGCCTTTTTAAGAAATTTCAGGCAGACCACCCGAAGGTGGTCTCCTTTGTACAGCACTTTGTCGCAGGCGGAATTCCAGAGGGCTCCGTCATTGAGATCACCATTACAAGACCCGGTGAGCACCCGGTCACCACGAACTTCCGTGTGCTTCAGGATGATGTCGAAATGGTCGAAGCATTGAAGAAGATGCAGAAATAAGTGAAAAGGTTTTTTGATCTATGAAAATTGCATATATGCTACGGGATCCCCTGGACCTCGCACTTTTATTTGTTTATGTCATCGGCGTGCTGGTGCTGATTTTTGCCGCGATGCAGCTTCTGCATACCGTGCTGTATAAGGAGCCGAAGGCACGGAAGGATGGCCTTCGCGCACTGCTCCTGAGTCTCGTGCTTCTCGCACCGCGCATCGTATACCATCGAATTCGTCTGGATGCATCCGACTATACGAAGGCAGTGCAGACCTCCATTCAGGAGCTGCCCGGCACCCGCCTGGATGCGACCTCCGGTGTGGCGCTGCTATCCGTGCAGCCTGCGGATACGGAGGAAGAGAGCACGGACATCCTGGTGATTTCGGCTCCGCTGTACCGCGCAGATGGCACGGAAAACATTGAAGGGCTCTCCGTCCTTACGGCGGTGTCTCGGCAAACAGAAAAGCTGAAACGTCCCCTGGAGCTCCGATACCTCGCCTTTACGGGTGAGGCAGAGGCACTGCAGGGTGCGCGACAGTACCTTTCTTCCCTGTCGGAGGAAGAACGCTCCCGGATCGTCGGAGATCTTCAGCTTGGAGATATTGGTCACGCTGAAGCGACGGCGTATACCCTGGGCGTGGGCAATGGACGGGAGAATCCGTTGACAGATCGGCTTGTAAAATCGGTGAAGCGCATTACCGGGCAGAAGGCGACGCTGACCGCAGACACCTCTTCCGACCATACCGCCTTCAGCATGGAGGGGATTGCTTCCGTCCTGCTCGAGCAGCGTGATGAAGAGCAGGACGAAAAGGAGAGCGGCGCAGCACGAAGTGAAAGAGAGACGCAGAAGGGCGGGAGTGAATCCGAAGAAAGCCTGGATGAAGGGCAGCTGGCGGACGCGGCGGCCATCGTCGGTGACAGTGTGCAGCAGATTCTCCGGGAAAAAACGGGCGCCTTCCGTGCAGCCATCGAGCAGATCCCGACGGACGCACGCGGCGCAGGTGCTTTTCAGCCACATGCCTCCGTCTTCCCATCGGGAGAGGGGCAGGCGGTCATCGAGCAGCAGCTCGGAACGAAGCTGACGGATACAGGGAAGGTCGATGCAGAGGGGCAGGCACTTTATAAAGCTTCCCTTTATCTCCTGCAGCAGGATCAGCCCATCCCGGTTTATGTCCATGCTGCAAAAGGCGCATCCGCACACGTTACGGCGATTTCCGTGGATACTGCAGCACTTGGACTCGACCGTTCCGTACTGCAGCAGACCTTGACCAATTTCTTCGGCGAGGCGAAAGCAGAATCCGAGGAAGGCACACAGCGCTATCTTGATTCAGAGGCACAGGCGATGTATGATGTAAGCGCTACCATTGACGATGCGTCTGAGGATTTATGCGGTGGAGGGTATGCATTGACGATTCGACCCGCAGATCCTTCTTGAAGCATGGATGTATAAAGAGAATATAAAATCAGGTGGTACATTTCTCCGGAACATGTTGTCAACTCCATGTTCCGGGCAGAGAGATGGTCCACCTTTTTATATTTGAAGGAGAGGTAAATGGAACTTGCGCTTATTTCTGCACGGCAGGTGACGGTCTTTTTTCTGCTCATCATGGTGGGCTACTTCGCCATCCGGACGAATACTCTGAAGCCGGAGGCACGACAGCATTTTTCAAATCTTCTTGTGTCCATTGTCGTCCCATGCATGATCGTGAATTCCTATATTACGGAATTTGATCCGAAGGTCTTCCATGGCATCGTACTGGCCTTCATTCACTCCTTCATTCTCATCATGATTGGATTCGTGATTGCACGTATCGCCGGGCGAAAAATGGCCGCAGCTAATCGACCGATTCTTGAATTTGCGATGATGTTTTCCAATGCCGGCTACATGGGCTTCCCGCTGATCCAGGCACTCTTCGGAAACGAAGGCCTTCTGTATGCAAGCAGCTACAATACCGTTTTTAATATTCTGCTCTGGACCTATGGCTACGCCAGCATATCCGGACAGCTCGAGCCCAAGCAGGTCATAAAAACGATTCTCCGGACACCGGCGATTCTGGCCGTATTCCTGGGGCTCGGCATCTATCTTTTACAGATTCCGGTACCAGAGCTGATTCATCAGCCGCTTTCACAGATCGGAGCACTGAATACTCCGATCAGCATGATCATCACCGGCATTATTCTTGCAGGATCGAGTCTTGGTAAGGTCATCCGGGATCGCACGGTCTGTGCGGTCATCGGGCTTCGACTCCTGGTGATTCCAGCGGTATGCCTTCTGATTTATGGCCTTCTTCATATCAGCTTCGGCATGGCCTCGGATGTTGTGCTTCTGCTGGAGGCCTGCCCATGTGCGGCGATCACCTCGGTGTTCGCGGTGCAGTTTCACTATGATGAAGAGAAGGCCGCCGGCGTGGTTATTCTGTCCACGCTCCTCAGTATCCTGACCCTGCCGGTCACCGCATATATCATCACGACCTTCCTGTAAGCAGCCCTTTGAAAATCCTGCAAGGTGAGAGCCTGTAATAACAGAAAAATCCCCACACCGTTCGGTGCGGGGATTTTTAAATATATTCAGTTTTAGATGAGCCTGAGAATTACTCTAAGCCATAGCCGAGTGCAGCAGCATTGCCGATGCCCTGAGCATCGAAAGCAGCGCGTGCAGCGTTTGCCATTGCGGCAGCATACTCAGAGTAGCTTGCGTAAGCTGTAGCGTCCACAACTGGAGCAGCTACTGCAGCAGGTGCAGGAGCCTCAGCCTGCTCAGCAGCCTCGTGGATTGCGTTTGCATAAGCGGCTGCAGCATAGGAATACGCGTTCTTTGCGCTTAAGGAACCGATGTCATACTGTGCAACACCAGCGAATGCAGGAACGGACATAGCAGCAACAAGTGCGCCCGTCATTACCATTGTAGCAAGCTTCTTTGTCATCTTCATAGTCATGTACCTCTCAGCATATAAGATTTGTCACTTGATTCGTGACATGTAAACTATATAATGTTTATAGCATACTTCTTACGAAATTCCTACGATTTTTCGGCATTTTCGTAAATGTTGGACAGAAAATAAAAGAAAGGCTAAAAATGAACAGAAAGATCTATTTTGCAGGCTCCATTCGGGGAGGCCGGGAGGATGCAGCCCTCTATCGCGACATCATTCACCATATTCAGGAAACGGACATTGTGCTGACAGAGCATATCGGCGCTACAGATCTTAATGCGCGTGAGCAGGGGCAGAAGGACCAGGACATATATAATCAGGATATGGCCTGGCTCCGCACCTCGGATCTTCTCGTTGCCGAGTGCACCCATCCTTCGCTTGGCGTTGGCTATGAGCTTTGCGCCGGAGAGCACTACGGGAAGCCATGCTATATCTTTTATCGTCCGTCGGAGACGCAGCTGAGCGCGATGCTGCGGGGCGATGCATATTTCCATGTGGAAAGCTACGAGACAAAGGAAGAGCTTTTTCAGAAGCTGGATGCGATTCTGAGAGAAGAGGACGTAAAGGAATCATAAATACCCTCGTTCTGACAAAGGGGCCACTACTGTTCACACTATATTGTACTTCTTATACTTTGACATTGCATAATAAGCGCCCTTTCAACGAAAAGAATCCTTTTGAGCAGACATTTATTCAAATTTTCTTTGGAGACAGAGTTTGACATTGCCGGGAAGCAATGTCGCTTCGGTATATTGTGGCTCCCTGTGAAAAAACTCGACTTATCGACAATGCCATGTTGCAATTAATCTTGCCATTGTGTGAGAGCAGCAATGTCATATCAAATGCACCCTTGCCATTGTGTCAATGCGACAATGCCATGTTAAATACATCTCAGATTTTGTGTGAACAGTAACAAGGGACCAAAAATCTTGAGAAAAAGATTAAATATACTATTGACATGTAATGGCAAATTCAGTATAGTATACGAGTCGCTTGAAGAAAGCGCTTCGGGGTGTGGCTCAGTTTGGCTAGAGCACCTGGTTTGGGACCAGGGGGTCGCAAGTTCGAATCTTGTCACCCCGACTTTTTGAAGCCATCGAGAATTCGTTCTCGGTGGCTTTTTTTGCGTTTTTTGGCGTGAATACGTGCTTCTTAGAGCATGAATTGAGCGATTCGGCTCACATTCCGAGCCAAATGGCTCAGAAAATGAGCCACTTTTTGGCACAGATTTGGCATGAATTTGGCACGGCATCTCGAATGCATATTACTACTGAAACCGCGCTATTGAAAAAATAAGTCCTTGACAGGGCTTCTGCAGAAACCTACAATGTCTATGTCAATTGAATAGACCAAATCGTTGAAGAGGACAGTAGTACGAGATTCCCGATGCAGAGAAACGCCGGTTGGTGCAAGGCGTAGACGGAGCAAATATGAACACCACCTCGGAGAGATCCTTAATCGGATCCGTTGACTACGTTATCGTCGAAAGAGTGGTCATCGATGTGGATGCGGAGGCATTCACCCACAGGGCTGTGGCAGATGACAATTTGGGTGGAACCGCGAATCTTCGTCCCAATCAGTTCACACGAGCTGGTTGGGGCTTTTTTATTTTATCGCATTCGCGTGTGGCACTAGGCCGGTTGCCTAGACACGAAGCCGACCGTCCCAAAGGGGAGGCTTTCAAACATTCAAAGGAGAAACAGAATGGAAAAGGAAGAGTTATTAAAGGTATATCGTCATTCTCTGGCGCATATTCTTGCAAAGGCCGTGATTGAGATCTATGGCAAGGACGTACAGTATGGTATCGGACCACAGATCGAGGACGGCTGCTATTATGACTTCGTTCTGCCAGAGGGCAAGAGCATTGGCGAGGAGGATTTCAAGACCATCGAAAACAAGATGCGCGAGATCATCAAGCGTCGGGAGCCGTGGACACGGAAGGAAGTCTCAAAGGCCGAGGCGAGAGAAATCTTTAAGAACCAGAAGTTCAAGCTGGAGCTGATTGATGAGCTGCCAGAGGATGAGACCATTACCGTGTACTATACCGGCGATGATTATGTTGATCTCTGCCGTGGACCGCACGTTGAGAACTCTCAGGAGCTGATGAGCGCCGCCTACCAGATTCACAGCTGCTCTGCTGCATACTGGAGAGGCGATGAAAAACGGGATCATATGCAGCGTGTCTATGTCTATGCCTTCCCGAGCAAGGATGAGCTGAAGCAGCACGTAAAGATGATCGAGGAGGCCCGTGAGCGGGATCATAAGAAGATCGGTGCACAGCTTGAGCTCTTCATGTTCAATGAAACCGCTCCAGGTATGCCGTACTGGCTTCCACGTGGATGGCAGATGTATCAGGCACTTCTGCAGTACAGCCGTGAGGTACAGCGCCGTCATGGCTATACCGAGATTGCCGCTCCGCTCGTCAATAACAAGCGGCTCTGGCTCATCTCTGGTCACTGGGCACATTACCTGAACAACATGTTCATCGTTCCGGGTATCGATGGCTACACAACCGCGGATGCCGATGTAGAGAATGTGGTAGAGGACTTCAAGGATGAGAACGCCGCAAAGAAGGTGGCGAAGATCCAGGCAGGCTCCGTGATCTACAATCGTGAGAACCTCGACACCATGGCCGCAAAGCCAATGAACTGCCCGAACGCCATGATGACCTTCAAGCGGAAGCTTCGTTCCTATAAGGAGCTGCCGATTCGTTATTCAGAGTATGATGTCCTTCATCGGAAGGAGAAGTCCGGCCAGATGAACGGACTCTTCCGTGTACAGGAATTCCGTCAGGACGATGACCATACCTTCGTTATGGAGTCGCAGATCAAGGATGAAATCGCGGATGTTATCTCCATTGCCGATGAGATCTATAAGACCTTCGGTGTAACCTACCGTGCAGAGCTCTCCACAAGACCGGATGATTTCATGGGCGACATTGATGTATGGAACAGCGCAGAAGCATCCCTCAAGTCCATTCTTGATGAGAAGTATGGGGAGGGCGGCTATGAGATCAATGAAGGCGACGGTGCCTTCTATGGCCCGAAGATTGACCTGCAGATCAAGGATGCACTTGGACGTGAGTGGCAGTGCGGTACCGTACAGCTGGACTTCCAGCTTCCGCACAACTTCGGTCTTACCTATACAGCAGAGGATGGCTCTCAGCAGATGCCGGTGGTTATTCACCGTGCCATCTATGGTTCCCTCGAGCGTTTCATCGGTATCATCATCGAGAACTTCAAGGGCAACTTCCCATTCTGGCTGAATCCATATCAGGTTGCGCTTGTACCGATTCGTGAGGAGCACAATGCCTACGCAAAGAAGGTCGAGGAAGCGCTGCTTGCAGCCGGCGTTCGTGTCGAGGCGGATTACAGCGACAAGAACATGAAGACGAAGATCAAGGGCTTCAAGAACTATAAGGATCCGTACATCCTGGTACTTGGTGATCATGAGGCCGAGGAGAATACCGTTTCCATCAACGTACGTGGCTCCAACAAGCAGATTCAGAACGTACCGCTCGACAAGTTCGTTGCCTTCTGCCAGAAGCTGAACCGTGAGCATACCCTGGAGCTTCCGGACGAGATCGACTAAAGGAAAGATACACTATGAAATCGGCGATATGCGCGTAGGCGAAGCCGAGTTGCAGCCCGCGGATTTCCGGATGGAAAAACGAGGCGCACGAAATTCCGGTTGATTTACGCTTTATTTCCATTAGAATAGAAGACAGAATACGCATGATGCAGCATCTCGTAAGAGGTGCTGCATTCTTCATGCCTGAAAAAGAGCGGAGAAAAAGATGAGCTTTGATACAGTGATTTTTATCCTTGAAATGATTGGCACAGTGGCGTTTGCCATTTCCGGTGTCATGGTTGCGAAGGAGCGGAAGATGGACATCTTCGGTGCCATCGTGCTCGGCTGTGCGACGGCCGTCGGTGGCGGTATGATTCGAGACCTGATTCTCGGTCAGATTCCTCCCGTCATGTTCACGAAGCCGGTGTACGTGACCGTTTCCTTCCTGACCTGCGTTCTGGACTTCCTCTTTGAGCGGAGCCAGCGCAAAGAAACGTACATGGATAAATTTGACCATAACCGTATCCGCTCGAACTTTATTCTGAATGTAGCCGATTCCGTAGGCCTGGCCGCCTTTGTGGTCGTGGGCTGCCGTGCGGCGGTCAATGCAGGCTACAGCAGCAATACCTTCCTCGTATGTTTCGTCGGCGTGCTCACCGGTATCGGTGGCGGTATCCTCCGCGATATGTTCGCCGGGCAGATGCCGCTCATCATGCGAAAGCGTGTCTATGGCTTCGCGGCGATTGCAGGTGCCATCGTCTATTGTGGCATCTCCGTCCTTTCGCAGCCGGCCGGAGCCTTTGGCAGCCCAATGATCGCCGCTGTGGTCAGCATGACTGTAACCGTTCTGATTCGTTTCCTGGCCATTCACTATCGCTGGAATCTGCCGTCATTTCAGTAAGTCTGGAAAGGAGTGCAATGAAAACAGCAATCATTACCGGAGCCTCCCGCGGCGTGGGAAAAGCCGTGGCGGAAGCATTGGCAAAGGAGGACTGGCGACTGATCGTCAACTGCCGGTCCCGCTTCGACCTTCTGGAAGCAGAGGCGGAGACGCTTCGGACCTGGACGGAGGTACACACGGTGCATGGCGCCATCACAGAGAATGTACTGACCACGCTCCTTGGAAATCCAGATGAAGGCAGCCTTCCGCTTCTCACGGAAGAGGAGCTCGAAAATCCGGCGCTTCAGCGACGCACCCATATCGACGCACCGGAGGACACCCTCCTGCTCGTAAACAACGCCGGGATTTCGACCTTCAACCTCGCGCAGGACGTGACAGAGACAGAATTTTCGGAGATGCTGGACGCCAATGTCCGAGATATGTTCCGCTTGACTCGGGCCGTCATTCCCTACCTCCTGCATGCTTCCGAGGGGCGGATCCTCAACATCTCCTCCGTCTGGGGCGAGGTGGGCGCATCCATGGAGTCGGTCTACAGCCTTACGAAGGGCGCGGTCAATGCCTTCACGAAGGCACTGGGGAAGGAGCTCGCGCCGAATCATATCCCCGTGAATGCCCTCGCCCTCGGCTGCGTGGACACCGACATGAATGGCTGGATGAGTTCGGAGGACCGCGCACAGCTGGAGGATGAAATCCCATATGGCCGCATGTGCACGCCAGAGGAGGTGGCAGAATTTGTAAAGCTCCTTGCAGTGGCACCACGCTATCTTACCGGACAGGTTCTTCGCTTCGATGGCGGCTGGATTTAATGCCGCAGCCTGCACCCTGAAAAACGTGTACTGGATTCGTCAAGATAAAATCGCACGGAGCAGTCGTAAGCAATTCGTAATAGAAAACATAAGGAAACGAAACGGCGTTTGTGCTAAAGTGAAACTGTTTGAAAAATTCAGCAGCTAAAGTAAAGAAAACAGTTTGGAGACATTGTGAGCAGACCTGGAAGTAAACGTATTTTCAATAGAAACGAAGAGAAGAGGGAAGGCCGGAGCGCTTCCTCTGTTTATACGGGGCGGAAGCTTCGGAAATGTGCGTGGAAGCTTGCGCTGCTTCTCATGCTCAGTATGACGACGACTACGACCGCCTGGGCAGATGAAGTCCTGATCGGTATTGACGACGGCCCGGTATCGGATGAGGAGCTCGGCATCACGGATCAGGATCTGACCACCGTGACCGACGGTTCGATGATTCCGGAATATAAGATTTCAAATATTTCAGAAACCAGTGCCAATGTCGTAAGCGATCAGTATACGGTGGCACAGGATTCCGCAGCGACCGAAACCACGAAGGAAGCAGCGGCCTCCACAGCGGGAAAGGAAACGCTTCTGGAGGTAGCCGATACGGTCGATGATTTCGCTGCATTTAAATCCGGCAGCAGCTCTGCGTCGAGCAGTACAAGTACATCCTCGAGCATGGTCGATACAGTGAAGAAAAATGTCGTGCATGCGGCGACCAGCATTTTAAATAATGTGAAATCCACGACCCAGAGCGGCACGGCCGATGCGGGCAGCACGAAGAGCGGAGCGGCGGTGACCGTTGCAAATTCCATTCTTTCCGCCGCAGGCAATGTCATCGAAGCTGCAACCAGCAAGGGACCAACCGGGACCTCGCTGCCAGTCATTGCGACAACCGCATCTCGGCAGGCACTCATCCAGTACGCAAAGCAGTTCCTTGGAAATCCATACGTCTATGGTGGAACCTCGCTGACGGACGGTGCGGACTGCTCCGGCTTTGTACAGCAGATTTTCAAGCACTTCGGCATTGATACCGGGCGCAGCTCCCGTGACCAGTATGCGAAGGCACAGTCGATCAGCTTCTCAGAGCTCCAGCCAGGCGATCTTGTATTCTATGGCTCTGGAGATTATATCAACCACGTGGCGATTTATGCGGGTGACGGTGTCATCATCCATGCCGCAAACAGTCGTACCGGCATCTGCACCGGCCGCTACAATTACCGTGAGCCTGCAGGCTACGGACGGTTTTTACAGAACTGAGTGTAGCATCTTTGCCGAAACCGACAGAAGAGCCGGACACCATCGGAACATCCTGGATTCTCAGACCTGTAAACTGTAAAATGGAAGAGCCCCTTCAGCGAAACAGCTGAAGGGGCTCTTCTTTATGGAGTTAAGATGACAAATGGATCCATGATCAACGTCCGTGTCCGCAGGACCTTCTGCGATCGAGCGTCACGCACATGAAAAGGAGAATCAGTACTCCGGCTCGATGAGTCCGTAGCTTCCTCCCTTTCGTTTATAAACAACGGCGACATTGCCTGTATCGCCATTCTGGAATACGAAAAAGGTGTGGCCCACCAGCTCCATCTGGAGACATGCCTCCTCTGGTGTCATTGGCTTCAGATCAAAGTGCTTCGTACGCTCGATGAGGATCTCATCCTCCTCTGCATCCTCCGGCTCCTCGACAAAGGCCTCCGAAAAATCACCTGCGAGCTTTCGATTCACGAGCTTCGTGCGGTACTTCCGAATCTGACGCTCAATCACATCGACAACGATGTCCAGCGACTGGAACTTGTCCGGAGAAGATTCCTCGGCACGAATCACGCCATCCTTTACCGGAATCGTAACCTCAACCTTGTACTTGTTTTTCTCCGTGGAGAGAGTGACATTACATGGGGTGTCTTCCTTGAAGAACTTGGATAATTTGCCCAGCTTACGATCGATCTGGTCCTTCATACCCTCGGATACAGTAACATTTCTTCCTGTGATGTTAAACTTCATAGAATCACGCTCCCTTAAAAAGATTTCCCATGGTGTTTCTTGGGATACTTATAGTATACCATATATAAAACTAATTTCCATAACAATATAAAAAAGCAAAAGAAAATCCGCCCCCTGAAAAATACAGAATGTGAAGGGCCGGAGGCGAGCAGGCATCGGAAGCCAGTATTCCGAGGCCGATAAAATCACAAATCGAACCTTAAGAACCACTAGGCTCCTTCCAATCGACGAGTTTTCTTTATGAAAACGTCGTCGTTGGAAGGAGTGCTAAGGAAAAAGTTCTCCAAGTGGTTCTAAAAAGGTTCGATTTGGATTTTAAAGCGGCCTCCACATATGGCTTCCGATGCCTGCTCGCCTCCGGCCCTCCGCCTTTTTGCGTCTTCCGCTCAGTATTTATGAATTAAATGTTAACAATCAAAAGCTTCCTTGAATAAAAAAGGGTTTAGTGATAAGATTCTAGAGTTATAGCCGAAAGTAGAACGAAAGCTGCGTATGGGCGCGTTTAGAGTGCATACAAACAATAAGGAGTACTAGATCAAATGAGTTTTTTTGAGAAGGTTTTTGGTAGCCATTCTGATCATGAGCTGAAGCGGATCGATCCGATCATTAAGAAGATTCTTTCTTATGATGAGACCATGTCGAAGATGTCGGATGAAGAATTAAAGGCACAGACAGGGAAGTTCAAGGAGCGCATCGCACAGGGCGAGAGCCTGGACAGCATTCTCCCGGAGGCGTATGCGACGGTACGTGAAGCCGCATGGCGTGTCAATAAGATGAAGCACTTCCCGGTACAGCTGATCGGTGGTGTCGTTCTTCACCAGGGGCGTATCGCAGAGATGAGAACCGGTGAAGGTAAGACCCTCGTATCGACCTGTCCGGCATACCTGAATGCACTGGAGGGCAAGGGCGTCCATATCGTTACGGTCAATGACTACCTCGCAAAGCGTGATGCGGAGTGGATGGGCCGGATTCATGAGTTCCTCGGTCTCAGCGTCGGCGTCGTACTGAACTCCATGACCACCGAAGAGCGTCAGGCAGCCTACAACTGTGATATCACCTATGTGACAAATAATGAGCTTGGTTTCGATTATCTCCGTGATAACATGGCCGTTTACAAGAACCAGCAGGTGCTTCGCGGTCTCCACTACTGCATCATCGATGAGGTCGATTCCGTTCTGATCGATGAAGCCCGTACACCGCTCATCATTTCAGGTCAGTCCGGCAAGTCCACCAAGCTCTATGAGGTCTGTGATGTGCTGGCGCGCCAGCTGCAGCGTGGTGAGGAGTCCGCAGAGTTCAGCAAGCTCGATGCCATTCTCGGCGAAGAGATTGAAGAGACCGGTGACTTTATCGTCAATGAAAAGGAGAAGACCGTCAACCTTACCCAACAGGGTGTTCATAAGGTAGAGCAGTTCTTCCATATTAAGAACCTGGCAGATCCGGAGAACCTGGAAATCCAGCACTGTGTGATTCTCGCCCTTCGTGCCAATAACCTGATGCACCGTGATAAGGACTATGTCGTAAAGGACGATGAGGTCCTGATCGTCGATGAGTTCACCGGCCGTATCATGCCGGGCCGTCGCTACAGCGATGGTCTCCATCAGGCTATCGAGGCAAAGGAGCACGTGAATGTCAAGCGCGAGTCGAAGACGCTTGCAACCATCACCTTCCAGAACTTCTTTAACAAGTTTGATAAGAAGGCTGGTATGACCGGTACGGCGCAGACAGAGGAGAAGGAATTCCGTAACATCTACTACATGGATGTTATCTGCATTCCGACCAATAAGCCGGTACAGCGTATCGACCTCGATGATGCTGTTTACAAGTCCAAGAAGGAAAAGTTCCAGGCCGTGGTGGATGAAGCCGTTCGCATCCATGAGACCGGAGCACCGGTGCTGATCGGTACGATCAACATTGATACCTCGGAGCTCATCAGCGGCATGCTGAAGCGCCGTGGCATTAAGCACAATGTCCTGAATGCAAAGTTCCATGAGCTGGAGGCTGCAATTGTTGCGGACGCAGGACATCATGGTGCGGTTACCATCGCGACGAATATGGCAGGCCGTGGTACCGATATCAAGCTGGATCCGGAAGCACTGGCTGCAGGCGGACTGCATATCATCGGTACGGAGCGTCACGAATCGAGACGTATTGATAATCAGCTGCGTGGACGTGCAGGACGTCAGGGTGACCCAGGTCAGTCCCAGTTCTTTATCTCTCTGGAGGATGACCTGATGCGTCTCTTCGGTTCGGAGCGTCTCATGAACATGTTCGAGGCCCTGGGCGTACCAGAGGGAGAGCAGATTCATCACAAGATGCTGTCGAATGCCATTGAAAAGGCACAGGAGAAGATTGAGCTCAACAACTACGGCATCCGTGAAAATCTTCTCAAGTACGATGAGGTTAACAACGAGCAGCGGGATGTCATCTATGCAGAGCGTGAGAAGGTACTGAATGGAGATAATCTTCGTCCGACCATCATCAACTTCATCCAGGACATCATCGAGAATTATGTCGATGCCAATGTGCCAGAGGATGCTACTGCGAAGGACTGGGATCTCAGCGGTCTCAATGATACGCTGATGAGCATCATCCCTCTTCCGAAGCTGCAGCTGACCGAAGAGCAGTTCGAGAAGATGACGAAGAATGAGTTTAAGCAGCTCCTGAAGGAAGAGGCCATTAAGCTCTATGAGCAGAAGGAAGCCTCCTTCCCGAACCCGGAGCAGCTCCGTGAGGTTGAGCGTGTCATTCTTCTTCGTGTAATTGACCAGAAGTGGATGAATCACATCGACGATATGGATATCATCCGGGACGGAATCGGTCTCCAGGCCTACGGTCAGAAGGATCCGCTCGTTGAGTATAAGATTCAGGGCTACCAGATGTTTGGCGATATGACGCGTGCCATCAAGGAGGACACCGTACGTATCCTGTACCACATTCAGGTTGAGCAGAAGGTAGAGCGTGAGCAGCAGGCCCAGGTGACTGGCACGAACCGCGACGATACGGTGGCGCAGGCACCAAAGAAGCGCTCCATTCGCAAGATCTATCCGAATGACCCGTGTCCATGTGGATCCGGCAAGAAATACAAGCAGTGCCATGGCCGTGACGAGTACCAGAAGATGATGGAGCAGAAGGTTTCGGAAGCACAGGCAGAAAAAGCACAGGATGCGATGCTTGACAGCGCCGGCAAAAACTAAGTAAGCTTTCCCGCTTCGGCGGGAAGAAGGCCGCGGATCATCATTGCATGTTCGCGGCTTTTTATATACCGGATCGCTGCAGCGGGTTCGAAGAGCCCTTGCACAGCGGCAGACAGAAGGAATCACCCATACAAGGAAAGGAACACACATGATTATAGAGTTAGACCAGTACAAGTATGAGCTTTCGCAGAAGGAGCAGGCACTCAAGGATCTGGGTGCATCGCTGGATCTCGAAAATAAGAAGAAGCGCATCGCCGAGCTGGATCGTATGATGGAGGAGCCGGATTTCTGGACAGATCCAGAGAAAGCCAATCAGTATTCAACGGAGGATCGTCGCCTGAAGGACGATGTCAAGGGCTATGAGGACCTTGCACAGTCCTATGAGGACATCGGCGCACTTATTGAGATGGCACAGGAAGAGGAGGATCAGGATTCCGTGGCCGAGGTAAAGGCCATGCTTGATGAATTTACGGAGCGCCTCGACCAGATGTCGACGAAGCTGCTTCTTTCCGGCGAGTACGACAGCATGAACGCCATTCTTCGTCTCAATGCAGGCGCCGGTGGTACCGAGTCGAACGACTGGGCCGGGATGCTTTATCGCATGTACACACGCTGGGCAGAGCGCCATGGCTTTACCATAAAGGTGCTGGACTACCTGGAGGGAGACGAGGCCGGCATCAAATCGGTCACCATTGAAATCGACGGCGAGTACGCCTACGGCTACCTTCGCTCCGAGGCCGGAGTGCATCGCCTCGTACGTATTTCTCCATTCAATGCACAGGCGAAGCGTCAGACCTCCTTCGTTTCCTGTGATGTCATGCCGGATATTGAGACCGACATTGATATCGAGATTCGCCCGGAGGATATCAAGATGGAGGTTTTCCGTGCATCCGGTGCCGGTGGACAGCACATCAACAAGACGTCGTCCGCAGTACGTCTCATCCATATTCCGACGGGCATCGTGGTGGCCTGCCAGGAGGAACGTTCACAGCTACAGAACCGGAACAAGGCCATGCAGATGCTGAAGGCAAGACTCTACCTGAAGGAAAAGGCGGAGCAGGAAGCCATGCTGGCAGGTATTCGAGGCGAGGTAAAGGACAACGGCTGGGGCTCCCAGATCCGTTCCTATGTCCTGCAGCCATACCGTATGGTCAAGGATCTCCGCTCGGGCGAGCAGACCTCCAACACCGATGCGGTACTGGATGGAGACATTGACCGGTTCATCACGGCCTACCTGAAGTGGATACAGCTGGGCTGCCCGGACCGCCGTGTTCAGGGAGAGGATTAAGGAAGGATTTTCCCTGCGAACGGGCAACAGCGATCAGATGAAAGAGAGGATTCAGTCGACGTATGAGTAATCCATCCGAGTATTTCGTTGTCCGGACGAAGGCATTGCCCGAGGTCCTGAAGAAGGTCGTGGAGGTGAAGCGCCTCCTCGAGGCGGAGAAAGGGCTTTCTGTCGCGGAGGCGGCCGATCGTGTCGGCATTTCCCGGAGCTCGTTTTATAAGTATAAGGAAGACATCCTGCCTTTTTACGATAATTCGAAGGGAAAGACCATTACACTGATTGTGCAGATGCGGGATGTGCTTGGTAATCTCGCGAAGATCTGCTCCACCGTTTCCTCCTACAATGCAAATATCCTGACCATTCATCAGTCCATTCCCATCAATGGCATCGCTACGCTGACGCTGTCCATTGAGGTACGGGAGGACACATCGGATATCAATGCGATGATTCATGAAATCGAAGCGCTGCCGAACATCCAGTACGTGAAGATCCTTGCGCAGGAGAGCATGCCGGGATAGCTGCGGCGCATCGGGATGAAACCATGGACGACCACACGCGGATCAGACGGGCCGCATCGGGCTCGCAGCCGCAGACAACCATTCACTACGACTCACCACCACATAAAGAGAAGGGGATAATATGAAAATTGCAATTTTAGGCTATGGCACCATTGGCTCTGGCGTCGCAGAGGTTCTGCGCATCAATCAGGAGCAGATCATGAAGAAGGTCGGCGAGCCGGTCGAGCTGAAGTATGTCCTGGACCGTCGTACGGACATTGGCGAAGACAACGATAAGCTCGTTGCGGATTTTTCAGTGATTGAAAATGATCCGGAGGTGAAGCTTGTGGTTGAAACCATGGGTGGCATTCATCCGGCGTATGAATTCGTAAAGGCATGCCTCGAGAAGGGCAAGCATTGTGTCACCTCCAATAAGGCCCTCGTGGATGCCGTTGGCTCGAAGCTCATCAGCATTGCCCGCGAGCATCATTGCAATTTCTATTTTGAGGCTTCGGTCGGTGGTGGTATTCCGGTCATTCGGACGATCTACCATAACTATGCAGGGGAGAATCTGACCGAAATCACCGGCATCATGAATGGTACGACGAACTTTATTCTTACCAAGATGCGTGAAAAGGGCGCCGATTTCGATGAAACACTGGCAGAGGCACAGCGTCTCGGCTATGCAGAGCGCGATCCGTCCTCGGATATCGATGGCTTCGACACGTCGCGTAAGACGGCGATCCTTCTCAGCATGGCCTCTGGCAATCGCTGCCGGCATGAGGACATCTATACCGAGGGGATCCGCACGATTTCAAAGCTCGATTTCCTGTATGCTCGAGAGCTCGGGATGACCATCAAGCTGCTGGGGTCCGTACAGCAGGTGGAGGACAAGTACTTTGCGTATGTTGTGCCAATGATGATTCCGAAATCGGATCCGCTGTTCAGCGTCGATGGCGTTTTCAATGGCATCCGTATCGTCGGGAACTGCCTGGGCACGACCATGCTGTACGGCATGGGAGCTGGAAAAATGCCGACGGCCAGCGCCGTTGTGTCCGACATCATTGCGGCCGTACGCCATCAGAATGACTTCCAGGGCATCGGCTGGACAGAAAAGATGCTGCAGATCGAGCCGATGAGCTCGAATGCCTTCGCCTACTTCGTTCGCGTTGAGGGCACACCGGATGCAATTAAGAAGGATCTGCGCGAGCTTTTCCTGGAGGACAGCTCGAAGCTCGTTCCGATTGCACTGGGTGGTCGGATTGATGAATTCGGCTTTATGACGGATGTCATGTTTGAGGGAGATTTCCTTCAGAACGTACGGGAGTTTGAAGAAAAGACCGGACGTCGCATTTTCCATTACATTCGTACCGAAAAGGAACAGGACGCATGATTTTTGAAAGTCATTCTGCGGAGGATACCTTCGCGTTTGGAAAGAAATTAGGGGAAGCTGCAAAGCCGGGAGATATCCTGTGCCTCGATGGTGATCTGGGGGTGGGAAAAACAGTCTTCACCCAGGGCTTTGCGGCCGGTCTTGGGATCGAGGATTATGTGAATTCCCCGACCTTTAATATCGTAAAGGAATATGAGGGCGGACGGCTGCCACTCTATCATTTCGATGTCTACCGCATCGGCGATCCTTCAGAGATGGAGGAAATCGGCTATGAGGACTATTTTTATGGCCACGGGGTCAGCATCATTGAGTGGCCAGGCCAGATTGAAGAGCTGATTCCGAAGGAGGCGCGATGGGTACGCATTCGGAAGGATGTGGAGAAGGGCTTTGACTATCGCCGGATCGAATACGATGCCTGAGTGTCGTGAGAAGTCCCGCTCCTTTGGCGCTTGCTGTAGCACTCGAAGAAACGGCGCTGCGTCAGCTCCTCCGCCTACGACAGCAAAAATGAATGGTATGCGCGCGGAAACGCGCGCTCTTTTAGAGATACACAGGATAGAAGATTATGTTGATTTTAGGCATCGATTCATCTGGACATACGGCAAGTGTTGCCTTATATGAGGACGGCGTCGTTCTTTCAGAGTATTCTTGCAATATCGGACTTACCCACTCTCAGACACTTTTACCGATGGTGGCTGAGATTTTTTCACGTACAGAGCGGAGCGTGGAGCAGCTGGACGCCATTGCCGTGAGCGCGGGCCCGGGCTCCTTTACCGGTCTTCGCATCGGTGCCGCAACCGCGAAGGGCCTGGCCCTCGGGTATGACATTCCGCTCCTGGAGGTCAGTACGCTGGAAGGGCTCGCCATGAATGTGCGGGATACGGTCAGCACTTTTACAGAGCCTGCGAGGGCGATGACCATCGATCCGGCGGATCGAATCTATGTACATCCGATCATGGATGCCCGCCGCAGTCAGGTGTATACAGCCACGTTTCTTGATGGGGTACGACAGGGTGAGGAGGAAGCCATCGGTATCGATGCGCTGATTGCTAAGATCAATGCACTGCCAGGCCGACATTTCTTTTTAGGCGATGCAGTTCCGGTTTATCGGCATCTTCTGGAGGAGCAGCTTCAGGTGCCTTTCCGATTCGCAGCTGCCGGTCATCTTCTGCAGCGGGCCTCGTCGATTGCCATGCTTGGCGCAGAACAGCTTGCAGCCGGAAAGAGTGTGCATGGCCGGGATTTCCATCTGAGCTATATACGAAAGCCACAGGCAGAGCGGGAGCGGGAAGCGTCGGGGCTCCGTGAGTATGACATCACCCATGAGGACCCGGGCCTCTTAAAGAAAAAAGAGGCGGAGGACCGTCTCGCAGCGCGAAACTATAAAATTGATGCAGGGCCGGGCTACGAGGACGCAAGCGTCCCGGAAAATCTGTAAAAGCCCGGCGCCTCCAGGCACCACACAGCTTCGAACACGGTACAAGAGGCCCATGGAAGGGTGCGAATGATAAACGAATGCCATGAATGAAACGAAACGTACAGATCATCGAATTGAAAAAATGCTTCTGACGGATGTTCCAGAGGTCGCTTCGCTTGAGCGCGCGACCTTTGGACAGATGGCGTGGCATGCACAGGATTTTGAAGCTGCAATTTCGTCCAGCTGCGACCATCCGCTGGTGCTGCGCGCTTCAGAGGACCCTCACATCATCGGCTATGCGGTTTTACGCATTCTGGCGCCGGAAGCAGAAATCGAGGACATCTGCATTGCACCAGCGGCTCGACGGAACGGTGCAGGAACTGACCTTATGAAGCACATGCTGGGGCTTGCTGAAGCAGAAGGCGTGACGCGTATCTTTCTCGAGGTGCGGGCACACAATGACGCAGCCCGGGCACTCTATCGCAACAACGGATTTGTGGATTCCTATGTACGGAAGGCCTATTATCAGGCACCGACGGATGACGCAATCATCATGATGAAGGAAATAAACCATGCTTGATATTTGTTTACTCGGAACCGGCGGCATGATGCCACTTCCGAATCGCTGGCTGACAAGCCTGATGCTTCGCTGCAATGGCAGCAGCATGCTGATTGACTGTGGGGAAGGCACACAGATCGCCATGAAGGAAAAATCCTGGTCCCCGAAGCCGATTGATGTCATCTGCTTCACTCATTACCATGCCGACCACATCTCCGGACTTCCGGGCATGCTGCTCTCCATGGGCAATGCGGAGCGCACGGAGCCCCTCCATATGGTGGGGCCGAAGGGCCTAAAGCGCGTGGTGGATGGTCTTCGCGTCGTGGCGCCGGAGCTTCCCTTTGAAATCGTCTATCACGAGCTTTCGGAGTCTGTAGAGCAGCTCACGTTCGGCCCGTTTGTGCTGGATGCCTTTAAGGTAAATCATAAAATCACCTGCTACGGCTATCGTGTCAGCATTCACCGGCTCGGAAAGTTTGACGCTGCCCGCGCACAGGCACAGGGGATCCCGCTTCGCTGCTGGAATCGTCTCCAGCACGGCGAAACAGTGGTGGAAGACGGGGTGACCTATACCCCGGACATGGTCATGGGCGCGGCACGCCGTGGCCTCTCCGTCACCTACTGTACGGATACCCGTCCCACCCCGATGATCACCGAGATGGCGACGGATGCGGATCTTTTTATCTGCGAGGGAATGTACGGCGAGCAGGAGAAGCTGGACAATGCAAAGAAGTATAAGCATATGATGATGACGGAGGCCGCCCACATCGGTGCGGAAGCGAAGCCGAAGGAGATGTGGTTTACCCATTACTCGCCGAGCGAAATGAAGCCGGACATCTATCGTGAGGAAATCTCGAAGATCTGGCCGGTCAAATTTGCACGCGATGGCTGGACGAAGGACCTCGTGTTCGAAGATCAATAATTCTGGAGTACCTATGGCAGATATTACAATCCTTGGAATTGAATCCAGCTGCGATGAAACCGCAGCCGCAGTCGTACGAAATGGACGGGAGGTCCTGTCCAACATTATTTCATCGCAGATTGCGATCCATACCGAATATGGCGGCGTCGTACCAGAGATCGCTTCACGGAAGCATCTTGAAAAAATCGACGACGTCATTGAGCTTGCCTTGAAGGAGGCACATTGCAGCTTTTCGGACATCGATGCCATTGCGGTCACCTATGGTCCGGGACTCGTGGGCGCACTTCTCGTTGGCGTCGCGGAAGCAAAGGCCCTCGCCTATGCGCTGAAAAAGCCGCTCATCGGTGTGCACCATATCGAGGGGCATGTCAGTGCAAACTACATCGAGAATAAGGACCTGGAGCCGCCTTTCGCCTGCCTCATCGTCTCTGGCGGACATACGCATCTTGTCGTCGTGCAGGATTATGGGAAATTTGAAATCGTGGGTCGGTCCCGCGACGATGCGGCGGGCGAAGCCTTTGACAAGGTGGCACGGGCTGTGGGCCTCGGCTACCCGGGAGGTCCGAAGGTAGACCAGGCCGCAAAGACCGGAAACCCGAAGGCCATCGAATTCCCACGTGGAGCGGTCACGGATCATCCGTATGACTTTACCTTCTCTGGTATTAAATCGAATGTCCTGAACTATATCAATAAAGCAAAGATGATGGACACTCCGATCAACGTCCCGGATCTCTGCGCCTCCTTCCAGGAGGCGGTTACGGATTCGCTGGTTTCGCGTGCCATCATGCTCTGTAAGGAGCGCGGGTACCAGAAGCTTGCCATCGCCGGCGGGGTCGCCTCCAACAGCCATATCCGGGCACGAATGGAAGAGGCGTGCGCGCAGAATGGCATCCGCTTCTATCGCCCAAGTCCTGTCCTCTGTACGGACAATGCTGCCATGATCGGCTGCGCGGGCTACTATGAGTACCTCGAAGGACGACGTGATGGACTCGATCTCAACGCCTGCCCGAATCTGAAGCTCGGTGAACGCTGATATTCGAATCGAATCCTGGCTCTGTAACACATGTCTTATGGAAGCTTAAAAACTGTCGGGTCTTAAAGGATCCGGCAGTTTTTATATTGCGCGCGTATGCTATAATAAACGTACACGATTTCAGGTGAATCTGAAGAATTCATCGCAGGAGGAGAGCATGTATCAGGGTAGAAAAGCGTATGCGATCGTGCTGGCAGCAGGCAGTGGACGCCGGATGCACAGTAAAACGAAAAAACAGTTCATGGAAGTCCTTGGAAAACCTCTGTTTGCGTGGAGCGCAGACTGCTTCGATCGCCATCCATCCATCGATGGCATTGTTCTCGTAACAGGAGAAGAGGATGTGTCATATATGGAGGCATTGACCTCCTCGGAGGGCGCGTGCACACTCGAGAAGCTGGTGGCCGTGATTCCGGGCGGAAAGGAACGCTATCACTCCGTATATGCGGGCCTCAGAAAGATTGCAGAGCTGGAAAACATGACCATGGAGACCGTGGATGATGAAGGCCCCGGTCAGAACGGTTGCGGAAAAGCACCAGCGTCAGAAGCATCAGGCGAAGCGAAGTCTCTGGATCCACTCATCCTGATTCATGATGGGGCTCGTCCAATGCTGACGGAAGCCATGATCGATGATGCGCTTCGCTATGCAGAGAAGTACCAAGCGGCCGTGATCGGCATGCCGGTAAAGGATACCATCAAGATTCTGGATCCGGATCATTTTGTAAAGGAAACCCCGGAGCGAAGCTCAGTATGGCTAATGCAGACCCCACAGAGCTTTGATTTTTCACTTATTCATCGTGCCTATACGGCACTCATCGAGCAGGAGACGCGAGGACAGCTCATGATTCCGGTAACCGATGATGCCATGGTGGTGGAAGCCTTTACGGGCCAGAGAGTAAAGGTGATCCCGGGGAGCTATCAGAACATCAAGGTCACGACACCCGAAGATCTCAGGATTGCAGAGCTTTATCTCTCGTGATTCCGAAAAAAGTTCAGAAAACAGTTGACAAACATGGGCTTAATCGATAATATATCTAAGTCGCTCGACACGAGCGAAGAAAAGTGCAGAGGTATCGAAGTGGTCATAACGAGGCGGTCTTGAAAACCGTTTGTCCGCAAGGGCACGTGGGTTCGAACCCCACCCTCTGCGTTTGAAATCGGATTAAAAAAGATTTCAAAAAGTGCTTGACACAAGCGAAACAGTTTGCTAATATATACAAGCTGTCGCGAG
>ERZ808240.502-NODE-502-length-51510-cov-5.118103_pt1 | contig 51510 bp, 45 predicted proteins | sample MGYA00521084_ERZ808240 | MGnify/ENA primary metagenome ERZ808240 (study PRJEB31516, sample SAMN03275571) | gut metagenome | biome: mammalia-associated habitat; material: feces | host: Papio cynocephalus | place: Kenya | collected 2012-08-06 ...
ACTGGGACCACTACAAGGACAACATGTACTCCACCGTCATCGACGACGAGGAGTACTGCATCAAGCCGATGAACTGCCCGGGCGGCGTGCTCGTGTACGCCTCCAAGCCGCACTCCTACCGTGAGCTGCCCATCCGAGCGGGCGAGATCGGCCTCGTTCACCGCCACGAGCTTCGCGGCGCCCTCCACGGCCTGTTCCGCGTGCGCTGCTTCAACCAGGACGACGCTCACCTGTTCGTGCGTCCCGACCAGCTCACCGACGAGATCGTGGGCGTCGTGAACCTCATCGACTCCGTGTATCAGAAGTTCGGCTTCAAGTATCACCTCGAGCTCTCCACGCGCCCCGATGACTCCATGGGGTCGGACGAGGACTGGGAGCGCGCCGAGCAAGGCCTGCGCGACGCCCTCGAGCAGCTGGGCAAGGACTACGAGGTCAACGAGGGCGACGGCGCCTTCTACGGCCCCAAGATTGACTTCCACCTCGAGGACTCGCTCGGCCGCACCTGGCAGTGCGGCACCGTCCAGCTCGACTTCCAGATGCCGCTGAACTTCAACCTGGAGTACACGGACGCCGACGGCTCCAAGAAGCGCCCCATCATGCTGCACCGCGTGTGCTTCGGCTCCATCGAGCGCTTCATCGGTATCCTCATCGAGCACTACGCCGGCAAGTTCCCGACGTGGCTCGCGCCCGTCCAGGTCAAGGTCCTGCCCGTCTCCGAGAAGAGCCGCGCCTACGCAGACGAGGTCACGGCCAAGCTCGATGCCGCCGGCATCCGCGCCGTGTGCGATGACCGCGACGAGAAGATCGGCTACAAGATCCGTGAGGCCCGCTCCATCGACCGCGTGCCCTACATGCTCATCCTGGGCGAGAAGGAGGTCGAGGCCGGCAACATCTCCGTCCGCGACCGCTCGAACGAGACCGTCCAGCGCGACCTCGACGACTTCATCGCCGATGTCAAGGCCGAGATCGCGGCCCGCGCGTAGTAGACGTGCTCAATATCGTCGATATTCCCGAGGGGCTTCTCGTCGCTTGCGCGGCGGGAGGCCCTTCTTTGCAGGGGTTGCTCGGGATGCAGGGCGCGATGGATGCGGGGGAGTGGCGCGCGTGCTCGGACAACGCGCAGGTCGCGGCCAACTTCCTGTGTTGCCATCCGGCCGTGGCCGAGGTGAGGTACCCCGGCCTCACGCGCGACCCCGACTATCGAGAGGCGAGCTCGACCCTGCGCGGCGGGTTCGGGCCGCTCGTGCGGATGCGGCTCGCGCCCGCGCGTATACCGGCGGCCGCCCCGACCGAGACGGGCTGGCTCGAGCTCGATGCGCGCAAAGGCCCGTCCGACGCGCGCGAGCTCGTGCTCATCCTTGAGGATTGTTTAAGCCATTCGTTCGTTGGTTGAGAGTTTCTGTGCTTATGACCTGCGGTGGTATCATACCTAGCGCATAAGTACCCCCTCTACCAAAGAACCGAGCTATTGGAAGTCCTTCTCACCGGAAACATCGCCTACGTCACGAGGGAGCTCCTCGACGAGGCGTTCCCTGACGACCACGTGGTCGTCTTGCGGGACAACCTCGCCGTTGCGAGCGACCCGAGGGTGGAGTGCGTCGACATCAAGGACGCAGGCCTCCTGAGCACGCTCGGCGAGGGGTACGACTTCGAGCGGGTCGTCTTTTTCTCGGATTACCTGACGCCCCATAGCGACCGTGAGGGCGAGGTCGACCGGCTGCGCCAGGTGCTCCGGAGCTGCACCTCCCCGAGCGTCCAGTTCGTGTATGTGAGCGGCCCTGCGGCGATGGGCATGGTCGACGGCCCGCGCGACGCCACTGGCAAGGCCATCATCGCCCACGCCGCCGAGGAGCTCTGCTTCTTCTATGCGCAGAAGAGGGGCTTTGGCCTCAAGGTCCTGCGCTGCCCCTATCTCTATGCGAACTGCGACGCGTTCACGACGCCGTTTCTGGACGGGTTCTTCTCGGAGGCGTCGGGCGGCGCCTTGGCGCTGGGCGGTACCCCCGACTCGTCGCTCGCTCTGCTCTGCGTGGACGATCTCGCGCGCCTCTTGCCGCGCATCTTCGAGTCGTGGACGCCGGACGACGAGGTGCTGAGCGTGCCCGACGTCTTTTGCCACACCCTCAAGGACATTGCCCAGGCGATTCTGGACGTGGTCCCGGAGCTCGATGGCGAGCACGTGGGCTTTGGCGACGGGCCGGGCTTGAGCATCGCCCCCGACGACCATATGCTGCGCCGCCGCTACGGGTGGTTCCCGCGCTTCGACTTCATAGACGACGTGCCGGCGCTCTACGCGTCGTGGAAGTCGCGCCGCGAGGCCTCGCAGTCGAGGCTCCGCAGGCTCCTCGACGCCCTGAGGTCCCAGCGGGGCTTCTTGCCCATCCTCGAGGTCGCCCTGGTATGGGTCGCCTTTGAGCTCCTGGAGCGCGCGCTGGGGTCTTCCTCTCAGCTCTCCGTTATCGACTATCGGCTCGTCTACATCGTCATCTGTGCCACGGTCTATGGACTCGACCTGGGCGTCTTCGCCGCCGTGCTCGCGTGCGCGGGGCTTGCGTTCTCGTACTTCTCGACGTACGGCTACACCGTGCAGACGCTCTTCTACGAGCCGAGCAACTGGCTGCCGTTCCTCGCGTACCTGCTCGTGGGCGCGGTCTGCGGCTACGTACAGCTGCGCAACAGCGAGGGCATCAGGTTCCAGCGGGACGAGAACTCACTGCTCAGGGACAGGAACTCCTTCATCGAGCGCCTCTATCGCGACGCGCTCGAGGACAAGCGCATGTTCCGCCGGCAGATCGTGGGGCGCCGCGACAGCTTTGGCAAGATCTACGAGGTCACGCGCGAGCTCGACGACGTGAACCCGCGCGAGATCTATCGCAAGTGCTGCCTTATCTTCCAGGACATCCTCGAGAACGACTCCGTTGCCATCTACCACGTGACGGGGGAGGGGTCGTTTGCCCGCCTCGTCGCCGCGTGCCCGGGCGCCGCCGCGAGCTCGCCCCGCTCTATCCCGCTCGACGGGATGCTCGACGTGCTCTCCGCCATCGACGCGTCCGGCCTGTGGGTCAACCGGACGCTCAAGAAGGACGAGCCGATGTATGCCTACGGCGTAAGACGCGGCGAGTATCTCGCGGTCCTCATCGTGCTGCGCGAGGCGACGCCCGACCAGCTCACGCTCTACTACGAGAACCTCTTCAAGATCCTCTGCGGCCTCACCGAGACCTCGCTCGTGCGCGCCTTCGAGTACGAGGACGCGGTCAAGGACGCGCGCACCGAGCCGGGCAGCACGGTCCTTCTTCGCGGGCCGTTCCTGGACGAGCTCGCCGGCTCGTTCGCCCTCAAGGAAGCCAAGATGAGCGACCACCTGCTCCTGCGCGTGTGCGCCGAGGGGCTTTCCTACGGCGAGACGGTGCGGCGCGCTCTCTCTTGTGTGCGCGACTCCGATGCCGTCGGCAACCTCGGCGACGGCCTCTACCTGCTCATGGCGCAGGCGGGGGAGGCCGAGCTCCCGATCATCGCACGGAGGCTTGAGCACGCGGGGCTATCCGTCGAGCGGGTGGGCTCGGAGGACGAGTACTCGCTCGTGAGCGCGCGCAAGCTCGAGCTCGCCGAGGGTCGTAGCCTTGCAGGCGCCGATAAGGACGGTGAGCGCCCATGACGACCACGTGCGTCGCCGTGGCGCTTCTCGCTCTTCACATTCTTGCGTGCCTCTTCGTGTGGATGCTCGTGCGCGTCGGTATCCTGAACGTGAAGGGCCACTTGCTCGTCTTCATGCTGCTCGTTCCGGCGTGGGGACCGCTCTGCGTCCTCGCGCTCGAGGTCAGGGGGCTTCTTCACGGCGACAACCTGAGGGCTTCGACGCTCGAGGCGCTCCGCAACAACGACCGCGTCCATCGCCAGCTCCTCGTGGAGGGGCGCGAGGGCGATGCCGAGACGGTTCCCCTGGAGGAGGCCCTCATCGTGGACGCCGCACATGACCGTCGCCGGCTCATGCTCCAGATCCTGAACGACGACCCCGAGGGCTACATCTCGCTCCTCAAGGGGGCGAGCCTGAACGACGACGCCGAGGTCGCCCACTACGCCGCCGCGGCGATGTCGCAGATCACGAAGGAGGCCGACGTCAAGCTTCAGCGCCTCGAGCAGGCCTACGCGGCCGACCCCGCAGACGAGGCGGCCTTGGCCGAATACTGCGATTACCTGGGGAACTACCTTGATTCCGGCCTTGCGGAGGGCAAAGCCGCCCAGCTCCAGCGCGACCAGTATGCCCGCCTTCTCGAGCGGCGCCTCTCGCAGGTCCCCGACGACGCCGACCTCCTGCGCAGGGCCGCTGCCGCCCGGCTGTGCCTCGGCGACTACGACGCTGCCGACGCGCTCATCGACCGCCTGCTCTCGGCCTCCCCACAGGACGAGGACGGTTGGGTGCTGCGCCTACGCGAGGCTGCGGCGGCGCGCGACGGCGAGCTCCTGGGCGAGACCCTCGAACAGATGGACTCCGAGCACGTGTATCTGGGCCCGGCTGCCCGCGAGGCCGTCGACTTCTGGCGCGGGTCCTCGACGCCCGATGCCTCCCGCGTGCCGTCGCAGTCGGCGGCCCCGGTAGGGGGTGAGCCCGTATGACAAGAAGACCCGTTGCTTGGCTCAAGCGCTTCCGGTGGAGCCGCCTGCTCCTCATTTGGGGCGCTTTCATCGCGATCGCCCTCGTGCTTTTTGCCGAGCGCGCCGGCATCCGCTATGCCTCGTCCCCGCTCAAAGTGGGCTACCTCGACGATTCCCAGGCGATTCCCGCAAAGACGGCGCTCTTTGGTCAAGAAGCGCAGACGCTCGTCCTCTACGACTCCTCCCAGGCGGGCGTCTCCGAGGCGAAGGAGCAGTTCGACCGGATTCTACTGGACATGAAGCTCGCGACGACGGAAGTCGACGTCGCTGAGGGTGCTCCCTCGCTCCCGGACCTCGGGTCTTACCGACGCGTCATCGTCCTCATGCCGAGGCTCGATGCCTTGGGCCAGGGCCTCGTCGACCTTATGAGCTGGGTCGACGCGGGCGGCTCGGCTCTCTTTGCCATGACGCCCGAGTACTCGTCCTACCTCACCGCCTATGCCTCCAAGCTCGGTATCAAATGGGTGGCCGGAGGTTATTCCGTCGCGGAGAGCATCGTCCCCTCGGACGGCTTCATGCTGGGGGCGGGGGAGCGCTACGACTTCACCGACCCCTTCGAGTCCTCCCTCACGGTCTCTCTGCGCGACGACACCGAGCTCTGCGCCCAGACGGGGGACGCCGGCGTGCCCCTCGTCTGGCGCGCGCATCCCGGCTCGGGCACGGTCGTCTGCTGCAACATCGGCATCTACGGCAAGGTCATGCGCGGCTTCTACGCAGCCGCCGTGAGCCTGCTCTCGGACGCCTGCGCCTACCCGGTGATCAACGGCGCGACTTTCTACCTCGACGACTTCCCGTCCCCCGTGCCCGGCGGCAACGGCGACTACGTCTACCGCGACTACGGCCTTTCCATCGCCGACTTCTACGCTAAGGTCTGGTGGCCCGACGTCTCGCGCATCGGCGAGAAGTACGGCATCAAGTTCACCGGCGTCATGATCGAGAACTACTCCGACGACACCGAGGACGAGCCCGAGCGTCAGACGGACTCCGCGCAGTTCCGTTACTACGGCGGTATGCTCCTCTCGCGCGGCGGCGAGGTCGGGTTCCACGGCTACAACCATCAGCCCCTCTGCCTCGGCGACACCGATTACGGCGGCGAGTACTCCTATAAGACCTGGCCCGACGCGCTCTCGATCGCCTCGTCGCTCGATGAGCTCGCGAGCTTCAAGGACAGCGTCCTGCCCAACGCGACCTCGACGGTCTACGTCCCGCCCTCGAACATCCTCTCGGCTGCCGGCCGCAAGGTCTTCTCGTCGCATCCCGACGGTATCAGGACCATCGCGAGCACCTACTTCTCGGACGGCACGAGCTACCCGTACGTGCAGGAGTTCGGCGTCTCCGAGGACGGCATCGTGGAGCAGCCGCGCATCGTCTCGGGCAGCGTCGAGGGAGACTCCTTCATGCGGCTCGCCGCCGTCTCGGAGCTCAACATGCATTACGTGAGCACGCACTTCATGCACCCCGACGACCTGCTCGACCCCGACCGCGGCGCCGTGGAGGGATGGGAGAGCTACAAAGAAGGGCTGACGGGCTACCTCGACTGGCTCGAGTCCTCGGCCCCCGACATCCGCAAGCTCACCGGATCCGACTGCTCCGGCGCGATCCAGCGCTTCAGCTCCGTGACGGTCGACCTCAAGACGGGCTCGGACGCCTGGGAGCTCGACCTGGGCAACTTCGTCGACGAGGCGTGGGTCTTCTTCCGCGCGAACGACGGCGACCCGGGCACGGTCGAGGGCGGCTCGCTCACCCGCCTCACCGGCAACCTGTACCTTCTCCACGCGACCTCTGGCCATGTCCGTATCGCGAGGACGGGGGCTTCGTCATGAGGATCTGCCTTGTGCTCGAGGGCTGCTACCCGTACGTCCACGGCGGCGTCTCCACGTGGATGCACGGCTATATCCAGGCCATGCCGCAGCACGAGTTCGTGCTGTGGGTCATCGGCGCCCACGCCGCCGACCGCGACAAGTTCGTCTATGAGCTCCCGCCAAACGTCGTCGAGGTCCACCAGGTCTTCTTGGACGACGCGTTGAGGCTTACCGGCGAGGCCCGCGAGGCCACGTTCTCGGACGCCGAGCTCGCGGCGTTGGGCGAGCTCGTGAGGCTCGGCAGCCCCGACTGGGACGTGCTGTTCGACCTCTTCAACCGCCGCGGCGTCCACCCGCTCGCGTTTCTCCAGAGCCGCGAGTTCATGGACCTCTTCACGCGCGTGTGCCGCGAGGAGTACCCCTACGTCCCCTTCGCTGACGCCTTCCACACCATGCGATCCATGCTCCTGCCCGTCCTGTACCTGCTCTCGGGCGAGGTGCCCGAGGCCGACTGCTTCCACGCCATCTCGACCGGGTACGGTGGCCTCTTGGCCTGCCTCGGCTCCAGCGTGCGCAAGCGCCCGGTGCTCCTGACCGAGCACGGCATCTATACGCGCGAGCGCGAGGAGGAGATCATCCGCGCCGATTGGGTCGCGCCCACGTTCAAGCCTCGCTGGATCCGCTTCTTCTACATGTTGAGCGAGGAGATCTACCGCCGCGCCCACCGCGTGACGAGCTTGTTCCACGGCGCGCGCCAGACGCAGGTCGACCTGGGGTGCGACCCACGCAAATGCCTCGTCATCCCCAACGGCATCCAGTACGAGCGCTTCTGCGACATCCCGCTCAAGCCCGAGGACGGCTGGGTCGACATCGGGGCAGTCGTGCGCCTCGCGCCCATCAAGGACGTGAAGACCATGATCTACGCGTTCTTCGAGCTCGAGCAGCGTGTCCCGAACGTCCGCCTGCACATCATGGGCGGCGTGGACGACGAGGGCTACGCCGCGGAGTGCCATGCGCTCGTGGAGCAGCTCGGGGTCGAGAACCTCCTCTTCACGGGTCGCGTGGACGTGACGAAGTACATGGAGAAACTCGACTTCACGATCCTCACGAGCATCTCGGAGGGGCAGCCGCTCTCGGTCCTGGAGTCGCTTGCGGCCAGGCGCCCCTGCGTGACGACCGATGTGGGCTGCTGCCGGGAGCTCCTCGAGGGCGGGCCCTACGACGACCTCGGCCGCGCCGGGTACGTGAGCCCCCCGATGTACCGCCGCGGCCTGGCCGACAACATGGAGCTCATGTGCGCTTCTCGGCAGCGTCGCGTCGAGATGGGCGAGATCGGCCAGCGGCGCGTGGCGGGGAGCTTCCTGCACCGGACGATGCTCGACCGCTACGAGGCGGTCTACGACGAGACGGCTCGGGCGTTCGGGATCGACGGTGATTGCCAAACGAGCGGGAACGAAGACTTGCACAAAGGCTTGCACCAAGCGAGCGACGAGAAGGGAGGCGACGCCTGATGGCGGGCATAGGCTTTGAGCTCAAGCGGCTCTTTAGCAAGAAGGGCATCCTCTCCACGATGCGTGCCTACGGCTACGCGGGCATCGTCTGCACGGGGCCCATGCTCCTGGGCGTCCTTCTCCAGCTCGGCATCCTCGTCTTGTGCGGGGCGTGGGGCGTCGCCCGCGCCGAGCAGGACCTCCTCGTGTGCATGGTCACCTACACGCTCCTCGCGTCGCTCACCCTCACGAGCTTCTTCTCGATGCCGCTCACGCGCTTCCTCGCCGACATGATCTACAGCGAGGAGCCCGAGCGAATCTTACCGTCCTTCTGGGGGAGCTCGAGCCTGATGCTCGCGATCGGCTCGGTACTCTACGGCGTCTTCCTGCTCTTCTCGGGGGCGACGCTTGCCCAGGGGCTCCTGTGCCTGTGGCTCTTCGACGTCATGGTCGTGAACTGGAACGCGATGAGCTACCTCACGGCGATCAAGGACTACCGCTCCATCCTCTATTCGTTCCTGTGCGCGATCGGGGTGGCGCTTATCGTGGGCGTTCTCGCGCTTTGGCTCGGGGCGCCCGCCGTCGAGGGGCTGCTGCTCGCCATATCCGTCGGCTACGGGGCCATGCTCGTGTGGGACGTGGTGCTGCTCCACCGCTACTTCCCGCAGTCGGGCTCCACGCCGTGGCTGTGGCTCAAGTGGGTCGACGAGTTCTTCCCCCTGGCCTTGACGGGCCTCTTCACGAACCTCGGCCTCTTCGCGCACCTGGTCGTTATCTGGGCGGGGCCCATCGGCATCGAGGTCAAGGGCCTCTTCTACGGCGCGCCCTACTACGACGTGCCCGCCCTCATCGCCTTTCTCACCATCCTGGGGACCACGGTGAACTTCGTCGTCTCGGTCGAGGTGAACTTCTACCCCAAGTACCGCGCGTACTACGGGCTCTTCAACGACGGCGGCGTCGTGGGGGACATCGTGGCCGCCGAGGAGGAGATGCTCGACGTCCTCAACCGCGAGCTGCGCTTCTGCGCGATCAAGCAGCTCTTCGTGACGGGCGCCGCCATCTCGCTCGAGACGACGGTCCTGGGTGCCCTGCCCCTGGGGTTCAACAACCTCATGCACGGCTACTTCCGTGCCCTGTGCGTGGGCTACGGGCTCTATGCCGTGGGCAACACGATCCTGCTCATCCTGCTCTACTTCGCCGACTACGAGGGCGCGGTCAAGGTGAGCGGCGCCTTCGCCCTCGTGGCCTCAGGGCTCACCGCCGCGTCGCTCCTCTTCCCCGAGACCTTCTACGGGTTCGGCTTCATCCTGGGTGCGGCCGCCTTCTTCCTTGTCGCGCTCGTGCGGCTCGACCGCTTCACGTCGAACCTCCCGTACCGCATCCTCTCGCGGCAGCCCATTGTGGCCGAGGACAAGTCGGGCCGCTTCGCCAGGCTCGGCCTCGCGCTCGATCGCGCGCAGAGGGACCTCGACGCCCGCTACCCGCGCGACCCGCGCTGGCCCATCGAGCGCGCCGCCTACCGCCTCTTCCAGAAGAAGGGATCTTCCCATGAGAATTAGGACGTGCCCCAGCATGACCAGGCGAGACGCCCTTCTCGGTGCCGTCGCCGCGGTCTCGACGGCGACCCTCGCCGCCTGCGGCTCCGGCGAGTCGGGGGAGGGCGACGCCTCCTCGTCCGAGGTCCAGAAGAAAGATGCCGGCTCCATCGACGACGTCCACCTGCGCGACAAGGACGACCTCTACACCGTCTACGACGACTCCGGCATCGTGACGATGTGGCTCACCGTCTCGCGCGGCAACCCCGCCGAGAACACCGACTACTCCTGGGCCGAGATAAACACCTACTCCGTCTACGACTACGCCGCCATGGGTGTCAAGCGCTACCAGGTCTGCGGCCTTTTGCAGGTAGGGGACGACGACGGCCCCTCGGCCTCCGAGGTCGGCTACGGCGCGCAGGCGCCCAACGCCACGGTGCAGGTCCGCGGCCAGACCTCGAGCCGCAACGCGCAGAAGAACTACAAGATCGAGCTCAAGAAGGGCAAAGGCACCTGGCGCTCGCAGCGAAGCATCGCCTTGAACAAGCACATGGGCGAGGGGATGCGCTTCCGCAACAAGCTCGCCTACGACCTTATCCGCGGCATCGACCAGATGATGGGGCTGCGCACGCAGTTCGTGCATCTCTACGTGAAGGACGAGACCGGGGGCGCGACCGAACCGGCCTTCGAGGACTACGGCATATACACGCAGGTCGAGCAGCTGAACAAGACCGCGCTCAAGGCCCACGGCCTCGATGCGAACGGGCAGCTCTACAAGGTGAACGAGTTCGACTTCCAGCGCTACCCCGACATCATCAAGCTCGCCGACGACCCTGCCTACAACCTCGCCGAATTCGAGGGACTCCTTGAGGTCAAGGGCAGCTCGGACCACCAGAAGCTCATCGACATGCTCGACGAGCTCAACGACGAGAACCACGACATGGAGGACATCCTCGCCAAGCGCTTCGACGTGGAGAACCTCACCTATTGGCTCGCCTTCCAGATGCTCACGGGCAACTGCGACACGCAGAACCGCAACTGCTACCTCTACAGCCCCCTGAACTCCGACGTCTGGTATTTCCTGGACTGGGACAACGACGGCATGCTGCGCAAGTACGAGATGCAGCTCACCGGCTTTACCGACTACCAGAGCTGGGAGCGGGGCGTGAGCAACTACTGGATGAACCTGCTCTTTCGCCGCGCGCTTCTGTGCGAGAGCTTCCGGGACGCGCTCGACGAGGCCGTCGAGGACGTGCGCTCGACCCTCGAGGACGGGCGGCTCCCACAGATGATCGGGCATTACCGGTCCGTGATCGAGGAACGGCTCTACGAGCTCCCCGACTCGCTGAACATGCCCATCACCCACGACCAGTACGGGGCCGTCGCCGCGGCGATCCCCGACGAGGTGGAGGAGAACTACCGCTCCTACAAGGAGAGCCTCCAGAAGCCCATGCCCTTCTTCATCGGCGTCCCCGTCGCCTCCGGCAGCCAGCTCAAGCTCAACTGGGACGCCTCCTACGACTTCCAGGGGCGCGACATCCGCTATACCGTGGAGCTCTCGAGCGACTACGCCTTTGGGACGCAGCTCTTCTCGCAGCAGGACGTCGTGATCCCCGAGGTCACGTGCGACCTGCCCGCCGCGGGCCAGTACTTCGTGCGCGTGCGTGCCCGGACCGCCGACGGCGCCGAGCAGGACGCCTTCGACTACTACGTGACCGACGAAGGCAAGCATTACGGCATGAAGTGCTTCTACGTGGGTGCCGACGGCTCGATCGCGGAGGACACCTATGAGGAATAAACCACTGGTAGACGAGTCCGGGTCCGCCGTCGCCAGGATGGGCGCGGTCCTGCGCGGCTTCGTCCTGGGCCCTCCTGCGAAGAACGGCGTCGAGAAGTACCGCCACGAGCTCAAGTACCTCATCAACTACGGCGAGAAGGCCGCGCTCACCTGCCGCATGGCGCCCATCCTGAAGCTCGACCCCCACGCGACGTCGGGCGGCTACTGCATCAGGAGCCTCTACTTCGACGACTACTGGAACTCGGCCTACGAGGAGAAGGACGCGGGCGTGCTTCTTCGCAAGAAGTACCGCATCCGCATCTACGACTACTCGGACCGCGTGATCAAGCTCGAGCGCAAGAAGAAGTTCGGGCAGTGGATCCACAAGGAGGACGCCTCCCTCACGCGCGACGAGTTCTACCGGATCCTCGACGGCGACTACGGGTTCCTCCTCCGGAGCGACCAGCCGCTCTGTCGCGAGTTCTACACGGAGTGCGTCTCGAACGTCATGCGCCCCCGGGTCATCGTGGACTATGAGCGCGAGCCGTGGATCATGGACGCGGGCACGGTTCGCGTGACCTTCGACATGGGGATGCGCGCCGCGGTCCAGGGCTTCGACGTCTTCGACGAGAGCCTGCCGACGCTTCCCGTCATCGAGCCGGGCAAGCTCATCATGGAGGTCAAGTTCACCGAGTTCCTGCCCCAGGTCGTGCGCGACCTCCTGCCGCCCAAGTCGAGCGAGATCACGTCCTTCTCCAAGTACGCCCTGTGCTACGAGAAGACCGCCTACCTTCACGGTTTCGAGTATTGGAGCGACTCGTTCGCCCCAGAGAGGATGTAGCCCATGAGCACCAGCGACGTCATAAAGAAATCGGTCATCGAGGCCTTTGGCCAGGCCGACCCCGGAAAGATCGCCCTCGGGCTCATCGTCTCGCTCGTGATGGGGCTCCTCATCTATTGCGTCTACAAGTGCTTCTACACGGGCGTCGTCTACTCGCGCAGCTTCGCGGTGACGCTCGTGGGCATGAGCGTGCTCACGTGCATGGTCACGCTCGCCATCAGCACGAACGTCGTCATCTCGCTCGGCATGGTGGGCGCCCTGTCCATCGTGCGCTACCGAACGGCCGTCAAGGACCCGCTCGATCTGCTCTACCTCTTCTGGGCGATCACGACGGGCATCACCTCGGGCGCGGGGATGTACCTGCTCGTGGGCATCTCGGCCGCCATCATCATCGCCATGCTCTACGGCTTCTCGCGCCACCAGGAGAAGGGCCGCATCTACATCATGGTGATCCACTACGACGGCGAGCAGACGGGCGACGAGATCGTGAGGTGCTTCGGGCGCACGAGGTTCACGCTCAAGTCCAAGACCCTGCGCGGCTCGGGCGTCGAGATGGCGTGCGAGGTCTTCTGCTACGGCCCCGACATGCCCTTCGCCGAGAAGATCCGCGAGCTCCCCGGCGTGAGCGACGTCACGCTCATCCAGTACAACGGCGAGTACCACGGCTAGGCGGCTCTCCCAGGTGCCGAGAAGCCCCTCGTTTCCGGTTGGGAACAAGGGGCTTCTCGGTGCGTGAGGATATGGTTACGCGCCCGTTGCGCAGCGGGGGGGGAGGGCTACAGCACCTCCACCCCGGCCTCCTCGCAGCCCTTGAGGAAGTGCTCGGAGTACTTTCCGTCGCCCACGACGACGTCGATGTCCTGGAGGCCGCAGATCTTGAACGTGCTCTTCTTGCCGAGCTTGGTGGAGTCCATGAGCACGACGGTCTTCTCGGCGCGCGCGATGAGGGCGCGCTTGAGCGAGGCCTCATCGTCCGAACCGCAGGCGAACCCCGTCGAGGACTGGAAGGACGTCACGCCGAGGAACAGCACGTCGAAGTTGAGGCCGCCGATTTCCTCGATGGCACGGCCGCCCTTGAGGCTCATGCTGTAGCGGTTCAGGCTCCCTCCTATGACGATGGTCTCGAGCTGCTCGAGGCGCGCGAGCTCGGCGGCGCAGGTGAGGCTGTTGGTGAAGGCGATGGCGCGCGTGTCCTGCAGCTCCTTGGCGAGCTCGGTGGTCGTCGAGCCGGAGTCGAGGAAGAGGGTCGTGTTCGGGCGGACGAGGCCAGCTGCCTTCTTGGCGATGACGGCCTTCGCCTCGATGTTCCTGCCGGAGCGGTTGAGCAAGAGGTCGTCCGTGCCCACGACGTACTCGACCGAGCGCGCCCCGCCGTGGGTGCGCACGATCCTGCGCTCGGCGTCGAGCGTCTTCAGGTCCGTGCGCAGCGTCATGTCCGATACGTCGGAGAAGCGCTCCTTTATCTGCGAAAAGCTGACGTTCCCGAGCTCGCTCACCATCTGTACGATGCTGTCGCGCCTTTGGTTCATGCTAGTGGCCACGCGTGCCTCCTTCGGTTCCTCACAGCGATTGTAACCAAAGGCGGCATCGCCGCGTCGCCGCGATGTCGCCTGCTGGCTCCATGGTTTGGCTGGGGCTGCCTGGCCGTCGACGAGCCGCGTCCCTTGCGGGCCGTCTTTACCCCTAGGCCTCCGCGATGGGGTCGAAGTTCGCGAGCAGGTAGCGCTCGGCCTCCGGGCACCACAGGCCCTTGTTGGCGTCCACGATGTCGGCGAGATTGGCGTAGCGTTCGTCCTCGGCGCCCTTCGCGCGCAGGTCGGTGAGGGCGACGAGCGGCATGGAGATGTGCGTGTAGATGAGCTTCTTGCCGCCCGGGATCTTGGGCAGGTTGAGCGTGGTCTCGGCCGCGGCGTCCAGGCCGCCGACGTGGGTGACCATGACGGCGGGGTCGATGCGACCCGCGGCGGTGAGCTCGAGGGACTCGACCTCGTCGGCGGTGTTGCCGCCCGTGGTGCCCATGACGTGCGTGGAGCCGTAGTGGACCTCGTAGAAGTTCATCTCGGCCGAGAACTTCTTGTCGGTCGGGCCGGCAAAGAAGTTCAGGCAGCCATCGCGGCCCAGGATGGCCGAGGACAGCGTGACGACGGGCGCGACCGGCGCGTAGCAGAAGACGTCGTCGAAGCCGGTGCCGCCGGTGAGGGCGCGCAGGCCTTCGGCCGGGTCGTCCATCTCGCCGTTGTTCGCGAAGACGAGCTCGATGCCGGTCTCGGCCTTGACCTCCGCGGGCGGGAAGAGGTGCGCCGCGCGGTCGAGGCGGTCCTGGTTGATGTCGGCCACGACGACCATGCCCGGGCGACGGTCGCAGTGCAGCGCGTAGGTGAGCGCGCCCAGGCCCATGGGGCCCGCGCCGGCAACGATGGCGAGCTTGCCGCCCTCCTTGATGCCCATCTCGTGGGTGTAGACGCCCATCTGGGTGTGGTAGGCGGCGTGGAAGGCGCCGATCGAGCAGCTCATGGGCTCGGCAAGGGATGCCTGGTAGTAGGCTTCGCCGGTGTACTCGAGGAGGCACCCGCACTCCATGACCTCGGCGGGCAGGATGCAGTAGGTCGCGTCGCCGCCGCAGAACTCGTAGGAGTAGCCGGGGCTCCACATGGTGCCTTTGTAGTTGAGGGCAGGCTGGATGGTGAACTTCATGCCCGGCTTGAACCTATCGGCCCACTTGGAGCCCACCTGGACGATGTCGCCCGCGAACTCGTGGCCGGTGATGGCGGGGTGCTCGGCCACGTCGGGGTGGACGCGCTTGTGGTCGACGCCCAGGATGGCGCACTTGTAGGTGGACATGCAGATCGAGTCCGAGACGACCTTGACGAGGACCTCGTCGTCCTTGATTGGGGGGAGCTCGAAGTCGTCCATGCGAAGGTCGTTCGCCGCGTGGAGTCTGACTGCCTTTGCCTTCATGATCGTGCCTTTCTTCTTGCGGGGTGTATGCTTTCCTGCTCGGCAATAGCGCCGGGCGCGTTGGTCCTAGATGCGTTCGACCGAGACCTTTGGGCTCAGCTCCTCGATGACCTCGACCTCTGCGGGTTGGGTACCGGAGCACATGACGTTGGCCGAGCCCGTCGCGACCGCGAGGCGCGCCGTCTCCTCGAAGCTAAGGCCGGTCAGGGCCGCGTGCGCCATGGCGGCGACGATGGAGTCGCCCGCGCCGACGGTCGAGCCGACCTTGACCTTGGGGGCCTTTGCGAAGAGCGTCTCGCCCTTCCGGGCAAATGCCGCGCCCTGCGCGCCCATCGAGACGACGACCGTCTCGATGCCCTGGGCCACGAGTTCCTGGGCCGCCTCGGCGACCTCGCCTGCGCTGTGCAGCTCCTTGCCCAGCAGCCTCGAGAGCTCGATGTCGTTGGGCTTGATGAGGCTCGGGTGGGCTTTGAGGGCTATGCGGAGCGGCTCGCCGTCGGCGTCGACGAAGACCTTCGCGCCCGCGGCCTTGAGCACGACTGTCATCTGGGCGTAGGTCTGGGGGGAGATGCCGCGGGGCAGGCTACCCGAGACGACCACGACGTCGCCCTCCCGGACCTGCTTCTCGAGCGCCTTCGTGAGCCTCATCACGTCGTCTTCGACGACCTCGGGGCCGGGCTCGTTTATGTCGGTGTTCGTGCCGAGCTTCGTATCCACGACCTTGAGGTTCGTCCTCGTCTCGCCCTCGACCGCGGTGGCGACGAGCTCGATGCCCCCGTCCGCGAGCATGGAGGAGATCTTCTCTCCCGTGGCGCCGGCCACAATCGCGTAGGCCTTGGAGGGCGTGCCGAGCTTCTTGGCGACCTTGCTTACGTTGATGCCCTTTCCGCCGGGGTCCTGTCTCAGCGAGACGATCCTGTTCACCTGATCGACCGCGAACCCGTCGATCTGCGCCGTCTTGTCGAGCGCGGGGTTCAGGGTAACGGTGTACAGCATGTTCACTCCTTTCGAATCGATATGCGAAACTGTTGAAGCGAAAGTCACCTTCGATAATATTCGGGACTGAGTTTTTGTCAAGAAAACAATCGGATTATCGTTTGAAAAGACCAATTAGACCGCTCACCTGGCAATAACAGCCGTTTGCGGCATATTTTGAGCGTTCTGAATACTGTTGAAACAAAAGTCAGTAAAGTAGGTGCCACCGAAGCGAAAGTCACCCGCGCCTCTGCGCGACGCTACGGACAACGACCCGCGTGCGAGCCCTTCTTATATGCTCCGCGCGGCACCAAAGAGAAGGAAAGGCCATGTCATCAATTCGAGACGGTCTCTCTAGGTTCGGAAAGTTCCTGAGCGGCATGGTGATGCCCAACATCGGCGCGTTCATCGCCTGGGGCCTCCTCACCGCGCTCTTCATCCCCACCGGTTGGCTTCCCAACGAGCGCTTCGCGAGCATCGCCTCGCCCATGCTCACCTACCTGATCCCGGTCCTCATCGCCGCCCAGGGCGGCTACCTCACCGGCCAGGACCGCGGCAGGATCGCGGGCGCCATCGCGGTCATCGGCTGCATCGCCGGCGCCCCCGACACGACCATGCTCATGGGCGCCATGGTCATCGGCCCCTTCGCCGGCTGGGTCGTGAAGAAGTTCGACGAGTTCATGGACGGCAAGACCCCCGCGGGCTTCGAGATGCTCGTGGACAATTTCTCCGTCGGCATCCTGGGCATGCTGCTCTCCATGCTGGGCTATCTCGTCATCGGCCCCGTCATGGACGCCATCCTTGCCGTGCTCATGGCCGGCGTCCAGGTCCTCGTGACCTACGGTCTCATGCCCCTTCTCGCCGTGTTCATCGAGCCGGCCAAGGTCCTCTTCCTGAACAACGCGATCAACCACGGCATCTTCACCCCGATCGGCATCGCCCAGGCCCAGGAGACCGGCCGCTCGATCATGTACATGCTCGAGGCCAACCCCGGCCCCGGTCTTGGCGTGCTCCTCGCGTACTGCTTCTTCTGCAAGGATAAGAAGACCCGACAGTCCGCGCCCGGCGCCGTGATCATCCACTTCTTCGGCGGCATCCACGAGATTTACTTCCCGTACGTGCTCATGAACCCCAAGGTCATCGTCGCCCCCATCGTGGGCAACGCCTGCGCCATCGCCTGGTACAGCCTCACCGGCTGCGGCCTCACTTCCGCCGCGTCCCCCGGCTCCATCATCGCGTTCCTCTCGATGGCTCCCCACGACTGCATGCTCCAGGTCATCATCGGCGTCGTCATCGCCGCGGGGGTCTCGTTCGTCATCGCGACCCCGATCGTGCGCGGTGCCAAGGCCGGCGACCTCGAGAAGGCCAACGACCGGATGCGCGAGATGAAGGGCTCCGCCGAGGCCGCCGTCGTCTCCGACACCCAAAACGGCCTCATCGTCTTTGCCTGCGACGCGGGTATGGGCTCCTCCGCGATGGGCGCCACGCGCTTCCACAACCGCATCAAGGCCGAGCGCCCCGACCTCACGGTCAAGCACTCGAGCGTCGACACCGTCCCCGCCGAGGCGAGCATCGTGGTCTGCCAGCGCGTCCTCTCGGAGCGTGCGCGCAAGAGCGCCCCGCAGGCCTACATCATCACGATCGACAACTTCCTGGACGACCCCGCGCTCGACGCGCTCTACGACTCCCTGACGCACCTGCCCAAGGCCTCCGAGCTCATCGAGCAGCCTACGCCCGTGCCCCCCGCGCCTGCGGAGGACGACAAGCCCCGCCTAACCATCTCCCGCGAGGACATCCAGCTGGGTTGCGAGAGGACCGGCCGCGTGCAGTGCATCCGCGATTCCGGCGAGTTCCTCGTGAGCCGCGGCTACGTGGATAAGCCCTACGTGGACGCCATGGTCAAGCGCGACGAGCTCACGAGCGTCTACATCGGCATGGGCATCGCGATCCCGCACGGCACGAACGAGGCGAAGAACAGCGTGGTGCGCACCGGCGTCGTTTTGCAGCAGTACCCCGAGGGCGTCGACTTCGACGGCGAGAAGGCCCAGCTCGTCTTCGGCATCGCCGGCAAGGGCGAGGAGCACCTCGAGGTCCTGGCGAACATCTGCAGGATCCTCGAGGACGAGGAGGTCCTCGAGAAGATGAAGACCACCGCCGACGTCGATTGGGTGCTGAGCGTCCTGTCCTAAGGCCGCTTTCGGGCGATAAAAGCCCAGCTAGGACATACCGACTTGTGCTGGAGTACCAAACTTTGCCCGCGGCGTGAGCCTCAGGATTCACCCCCGTTGGCCGTTGCTATACTACCGTTAGGCGAAATTGGTTGGTCGCCCGTGTTCTTTAACCCGTCTTCTGTACGACCTGGATTCCATCAAATCCGGGCCTAAAGAAATTGGAGGAAGCATGGCAAAGAAGACCGTAGCCGTCATCGACAGCGTCGAGGCGCTGCAGGAGCGCTTGAAGACTATGCGCGCCGCGCAGGCCGAGTACGCCAAGTTCACCCAGGAGCAGGTGGACAAGATCTTCTACGAGGCCGCCATGGCCGCGAACAAGCAGCGTATCCCCCTTGCTAAGATGGCGGTCGAGGAGACCGGCATGGGCATCGTGGAGGACAAGGTCATCAAGAACCACTACGCCGCCGAGTACATCTACAATAAGTACAAGAACATGAAGACCTGCGGCGTCATCGAGGACGACCCCGCCTTCGGTTACAAGCGCGTCGCCGAGCCCATGGGCATCGTGGCCGCCGTCATCCCGACGACGAACCCCACGTCCACGGCCATCTTCAAGTGCCTGATCGCGCTCAAGACCCGCAATGCCATCCTGATCTCGCCGCACCCCCGTGCCAAGAAGTGCACCGCCGAGGCCGCCCGCATCGTCCGCGAGGCCGCCGAGGCCGCAGGCGCCCCCGCCGGCATCATCGACTGGATCGACACCCCGTCCCTCGAGCTCACGAACGAGCTCATGCGCGACGCCGACATCATCCTGGCCACCGGCGGCCCCGGCATGGTGAACGCCGCCTACTCCTCCGGCACCCCCGCCCTGGGCGTCGGCCCCGGCAACACCCCGGCCATCATCGACTCCTCGGCCGACATCAAGCTCGCCGTCAACTCGATCATCCACTCCAAGACCTTCGACAACGGCATGATCTGCGCCTCCGAGCAGTCCGTGACCGTCCTGGCGGACGTCTACGACGCCGTGAAGGCCGAGTTCAAGGCCCGCGGCTGCTACTTCCTCAAGGGCGAGGAGCTCGATAAGGTCCGCAAGACCGTCATCATCAACGGCTCCGTGAACGCGAAGATCGTGGGCCAGTCCGCCTACACCATCGCCCAGATCGCCGGCGTCGAGGTGCCCAAGTCCACGAAGATCCTCATCGGCGAGGCCACGTCCGTCGAGCCCTCCGAGGCCATGGCGCACGAGAAGCTCTCCCCGGTCCTGGGGATGTACAAGGCCAAGACCTTCGACGAGGCCCTTGCCAAGGCCGAGCGCCTCGTCGCCGACGGCGGCTACGGCCACACCTCCTCGCTCTACATCGACGTGAACGAGAAGGAGAAGATCCAGAAGCACTACGAGGCCATGAAGACCTGCCGCGTGCTCATCAACACGCCTTCTTCCCAGGGCGGCATCGGCGACCTCTACAACTTCAAGATGGCCCCGTCCCTTACCCTCGGCTGCGGCTCCTGGGGCGGCAACTCCGTCTCCGGCAACGTCGGTCCCCAGCACCTGCTCAACATCAAGTCCGTTGCAGAGAGGCGAGAGAACATGCTGTGGTTCCGTACCCCCGAGAAGATCTTCTTCAAGAAGGGCTGCATGCCCGTCGCGCTGCGCGAGCTCAGCGAGGTCTACGGCAAGAAGCGCGCCTTCATCGTGACCGACTCCTTCCTCTACACCTCCGGCTTCACCAAGAAGATCGAGGCCTCCCTCGATGAGCAGGGCATCGTCCACGCGAGCTTCTGGTCCATCTCGCCCGACCCCAAGCTCCAGGACTGCCTGAAGGGCCTCGAGCAGCTCCGCGCCTTCGAGCCCGACTGCATCATCGCCATCGGCGGCGGCTCCGCCATGGACGCCGGCAAGATCATGTGGTCCATGTACGAGAACCCGGACGAGAAGTTCGAGGACATGTCCATGGACTTCATGGATATCCGCAAGCGCGTCTACACCTTCCCCAAGATGGGCAAGAAGGCCTTCTTCGTCGCCATCCCGACCTCCTCGGGCACCGGCTCCGAGGTCACGCCGTTCTCCATCATCACCGACGCGAACACCGGCACCAAGTGGCCCATCACCGACTACGAGCTCATGCCTAACATGGCCATCGTCGACACCGACAACATGATGACCCAGCCCAAGGGCCTGACCTCCGCCTCCGGCGTCGACGTCCTGACCCACTGCCTCGAGGCCTACGCCTCCGTCATGGCGTCCGACTACACCGACGGCCTGGCGCTGCGCGGCATGAAGCTCGTCTTCGAATACCTGCCCCGCGCCTACGACAACCCGAACGACGTCGAGGCCCGCGACCACATGGCCAACGCCTCCACGCTCGGCGGCCTCGCCTTCGCGAACGCCTTCCTGGGCGTCAACCACTCCATGGCCCACAAGCTCGGCGCCTACCACCACATCCCGCACGGCTGGGCCAACGCCGTCATCCTCACCCGCATCCTTCGCTACAACGCGGCTGAGCGCCCGACCAAGATGGGCACCTTCCCGCAGTACGACCACCCCAAGACGCTGCACCGTTACGCCGAGGCTGCCCGCTTCTGCGGCGTGACCGGCAAGGACGACCACGAGGTGTTCGAGAAGTTCCTGCAGAAGATCACGGAGCTCTTCGACCACGTGGGCGTCAAGCACACGATCGCCGAGTACGGCGTCGACGAGAAGTACTTCCTCGACACCCTCGACGAGATGTCCGAGAACGCGTTCAACGACCAGTGCACCGGCGCGAACCCGCGCTACCCGCTCATCTCCGAGATCAAGAGCCTCTACCTCGACGCCTACTACGGCCGCGAGCCGAGCTCTTACGAGGACTAGTCCCTCAAGCGTTGCGCGATGGGGCAGGTGGCGGCCTGCCCCATCCGGTTTTGTTCGGCATGGCAGGTTTCAGCACGTTGCCACAAAGGAGGCAGCACTATGGAACTTTCTGAGAACAAGGTGGCCCTCGTCGAGCGCCACAACAAGACCGTCTATCAGGACGGCGACCGCATCGTCAAGGTCTTCAAGAAGGGCAAGCCGGCCGGCGACGTCTTCAACGAGGCCATGAACATCGCCCGCATCGGCGAGACCGACATCAAGCACCCCCATGTGCTCGAGGTCTCCCAGCTCGCGGACGGCTCCTGGGCACTCGCGACCGAGTACGTGCCCGGCACGACTCTTCGCGCCCTTCTCGACGAGGCCGCCGGCGACGCCGCGAAGACCTCCGAGCTCATCGAGAAGTTCGTCGACCTGCAGGTCGCGGTCCAGGGCACGAAGGCCCCTGACCTCCTGACCAAGCAGAACATGAAGTTCGAGAACATGATCTCCGGGCTCCAGGGCGTCGACCCCACGGTCCGCTACGATCTCCAGATGCGCGCCGCCCGCATGAACCTTGGCACCGCCATCTGCCACGGCGACTTCAACCCGAGCAACGTCATCGTCGCCGATGACGGCAGCCTCTACGTCTGCGACTGGGCGCACGTCACGCGCGGCCTTCCCGAGGCCGACGCCGCCCTTACCTACATCCTCTTCAAGATGTACCACGAGGAGCAGGCCGACCTCTACCTCGACCTCTACTCCGTGAAGGCGGACGTGCCCAAGCAGAAGATCATGTACTGGGTGCCCGTCGTGGCCGCCGTCGAGCTTTCCCGCGGCCGCAACGACGCCGACGACATGCTCTCGAGCTTCGTCGACGCCGCGAACGACTACGAGTAGTGTTCTTCTCGCATAACGCGGTCCGGTTTGGATGCGCCCCGTTGGTTTTGCCGACGGGGCGTTTTTTGCGCTGGGGTAGTATGGGGGTGTTGAATCGATAGGGGAGTTAGGTATGAGGCGTAGGCTCGCAGGTATTCTTTGCACGGTGGTGGCCGTGGTCGCGCTGCTCGGGACCCTGGGGTGCAAATCCGAGGCAGACGGTGTCAAGGACATCGTCTCAAAGCAGCTCGACGCATACACGGCCTTCGCCTTGGGCGAGGAGCCCAAGGAAGGGGAGCCTCAACCGGTCTTCGATGACGACGATACGGCCCAGGTGCTCTCGGGCTACGGGATTGACGTGGACGAGTACCACCGGCATCTCTACAAGAACTTCTCGTACAAGATCGACGACGCCACGGTCGACGGCGATTCAGCGACGGTCTCGGTTGACGTCACGAACGCCTCCCTCGACGCGGCTCTCTCGGCTGCTTCCGCGGACTATTCCGCTTGGCAGGAAACCGACGAGGCGCAGTCGGCCTATGCCGATATGGGCCATCAAGCCCTCTTGGAGAAGCTCATGCAGTTCCTCTACCAGCACCTCGATGCCAATGAGTCTCCCGAGACGACCACCGTCGACATTCACCTCTCAAAAGCCGATAACGGCGCCTGGCAAATCACTCGCTAGCAATTTGGGGTCCGACCCCAACTTAACTTGGTATCCGACCCCAAATTGCTACCGGTGGCGGTAGGTGACGAAGCGGTAGGGGATACCGGCCTTTGTCTCGCCCTCGCCATCGACGGACTCGATGGCCCAGCTGGGTTCCTCGTCGAGGTTCGGGAACCAGGCGTCGGCGCCGCAGGTCGTCTCGTTCATGGTCACATAGGCGCGTTCGCACCTGTCCAGGAGTGCGCGGTAGAGCGACTCGCCGCCGATGAGCCAGACCTTCTCGTCGCCGGCCACGGCCTCGAGCGCCGCATCTATCGTCGAGAAAACCTCGACCCCTTGGGGCGCATAGCCCCCCTGCCGAGAAACGACCACGTTTCGCCGCCCCTTGAGCGGGCCTCCCGGGAAGCTCTCGAAGGTCTTGCGGCCCATGAGGACCGTGCTGCCCATGGTGAGCGAAACGAAGCGCTGCATATCGGCCTTGTTGCGCACGAGCAGCCGCCCGTCTTTGCCGATGGCCCAGTCGGAAGTGACGGAAACGATGGCGTCCATGGGGTCTCCTAAACGGCGATGGGGATGTTTTTGACCTGCGGCCCGTGCTCGTAGCCCTCGACGATGAGGTCGTCCGTGGTGAAGGCGTAGAAGTCGTGCACCTCGGGGCTCAGCGTCACCTTTGGCGCGGCGTAGCGCGGGCGCTCTATGAGCTCCTTCACGATGTCCACGTGACGGTCGTAGATGTGGGCGTCGGCGATCATGTGCACGAGCTCGCCCGGGATCATGTCGACCGTCTGGGCGACCATCATGAGCAGGATCGCGTACTGGCACACGTTCCAGTTGTTCGCGGCGAGGACGTCTTGGCTGCGCTGGTTGAGCAGCATGTTGAGCGTGGGCTTCTCATCGCCCTTGCGCTGCGTAACGTTGTAGGTCACGGAGTAGGCGCAGGGGTAGAGGTTCATCTCGGAGAGGTCGTGGAAGACGTAGGTGTTCGTCATGATGCGGCGGGAGTACGGCGTCTCGCGCAGGTCGTAGAGGACCTTGTCCATTTGGTCGAAGTCTCCCTGGGGGTAGTGCGACTTCTGTGCGATCTGGTAGCCGTACGCCTTTCCGATCGAGCCCGTCTCGTCGGCCCACTCGTCCCAGATGTGGCCCTTGAGGTCTTGGATGTTGTTCGATTTGCGCTGGTAGATCCACAGCACCTCGTCCATGGCGGTCTTGAGCGCCGTGCGGCGCAGCGTGAGGGCGGGGAACTCCTCGCGCAGGTCGTAGCGGTTGCAGACCCCAAAGCGCTTGATCGTGTACGCCGGGGTGCCGTCCTCCCAGTGGGGGCGGACCTTCTGCCCCTCGGTCGTGGTGCCGTTCTCGATGATGTCGCGGCACATGGCCACGAAGATGTCGTCTGCCTTGCTCATGTCTCTCCTGACTTCCTTAGAGGAGCTCTGCCGAGAAGTACTCGTCCCAAAAAACGCCGATCGATTTCGCGAGGTGATCGTCGGCCGCGAGCCAGTCGACGCTCATGAGGTCCGCCTGCGAAAGCCAGCGGAGCTCGGCATGCTCGAGCGCCTGGGGCTTCGCCTCGGGCGCGAGCGTGCAGACGAACGCCTCCAGGCTCAGGTGGAAATCGTGGTAGTCGTGCTCGACGGTGTCGTAGGGGTAAACGAGCTGCAGCTCACAGCCCAGTTCCTCGCGGATCTCGCGCCGCAGGGCCTCCTCCGGCGCCTCTCCCTCCTCGATCTTCCCTCCGGGAAACTCCCAGCTCGCGCCCTCGCCCTTGTCCGCTCGCTTCGCGGCCAAGAGCCGGCCGTTGTCCTGGATGAGCGCCGCGGCGACCCGAATGGTCTGCATCTTTATGCCTCCTGCATCTTCACGACGGCGTAGACGCCCTCGCCGCCGTCGCCCAAGACGACCGTCCGGCCGTTCTCGCACTCGTGCACGACGGGATGGATGGTGTCGCCCGGCCAGGCCATGGTGCGGTACTGGACGCAGAGCCGCTTGAGCTCGAGGTCGATCCCGAGCTCCTTGAGGGCCGCCTGCGCGAAGAGCACGTACTGGGCGTTGTTCACGTGGCCGTTCGTGTCGAGGTGCTGCTCGGTCACGTGGATGGGGCCGCACGCCCGGCCCTCTCCCTCCACGGCGATCCTGCGTTCCATGGGCGGCAGGTCGACGCGGGGCTCGTCCGTGAGGTAGATCTTCTGGGACTCGGGGACGCGGACGACCTTGCCGGCGTTCAGGTCGTAGACGAACCACTGGGAATCGGCTTTTACGAGCGGCTGGCCCTGGGCGTTCTCGATCTGAAAGCACCTCTGCGCGTGGAGACGCTTAAGCTCGTAGCTCCAGGTCGAGGTCGTGATCGTCTCAGCGAAGTCGGGAAGCCGTTCGATCTCTATCTCCCAGGCGGCGAGGATCCATCCGAGCCCCTCGGCCTTGAGGCGACCGACCCCGTATCCCAGGTCCTCGGAGTGGAACGTCGAGCAGTCTTGCAGGTAGTTCATCATCGAGACGAGCGAGAGCCGCCCGTTCTCGTCGCATTCGCTGTAACGGACGCGGCTTTGGAACGAGTACATGTGACCTCCTAGTTTCATTGCCTTTGACCTTATCAGCATTTGCGTTGCGGGGTTGTTGATAGAATCGCGATAACAATGAATCTACGGCCCTCGGCCGGGGAAATCGCGGGAGGTCACATGGAGAACGTGAGGTTTGCCACCATCGGCACGAGCGGCATCTGCGAGCGGTTCATCGATGCGCTGCAGGGGGAGGCGCGCGCCCGGCTCGTGGGCTGCTACTCCCGCGACCTCGCTCATGCGCGGGAGTTCGCGTCCGCGCACGGCGCCGGGCTCGCGTTCGATTCGCTCGATGAGCTCGCCGCGAGCAAGGACGTCGATGCGGTTTATGTGGCGAGCCCCAACGCCCTGCATGCCCCTCAGGCAAAGAAGCTCATCGCCGGCGGAAAGCACGTGCTTGTGGAGAAGTCCTTCGCGTCGAACGAGCGAGAGGCCCGCGAGGTCTTCTTGTCCGCCTCTGAGCAGGGCGTCGTTGCCATGGAGGCCATGCGCAACATCCACACGCCGACCTTTGCCGCCATCCGTCGCGAGACCTCGAAGCTCGGCGAGGTGCGCTTGGCGAGCTTCGGCTTCTCCAAGGTGACGTCGCGCATCGCCGCCCTCCGCGCCGGCAAGAAGACCAACATCTTTGACCCGCGCCTCGCGGCAGGAGCCCTTTGCGACATGGGGATCTACTGCGTCGCGCCCGCGGTCGCGCTCTTTGGCAGGCCGCGGAGCGTCTCGGCGAGCGGGGTCACGGTCCCTGCCGTGGGCGTGGCCGCCGGCGACCCCTGCGGCACTATCGACCTCGCGGGCGTCGTCGCCTTGGGGTACGACGGCATGGCGGCGAGCCTCACGTACGGCAAGGTGTCCGACGATTACCTGCCCTGCCAGGTCGCCGGCGAGCTTGGGACGCTCCAGTGGGAGCAGATGGGCGCGCCCGAGAACCTGCGCGTCTTCGACCACGAGGATAAGGGCCTCGTCTTCAAGATGCAGAGGCCCGAGGGCCGGCTCGTCCCCACGGACGCCCCGACAAACGACATGCTCTTCGAGGTCGAGGACTTCGTTTCCGCGGTCTTGGGCGATGAGGAGGCGCTCGAGGCTGCCGACCGCTATCGCCGCATCACCCTCGACACCGCCTACGTCCTGGACGAAGCGCGCCGTCAGATGGGCGTCGTCTTCCCCGCGGATCGCTAGCATCGCGCGCCAAAAGCCCCTTGAGTTTGGGAAAACAGCGAGGCGCGGAACCCTTGCTCTGGGTTCCGCGCCTCGTGTCTCTCGGCCCGCAATCATAAATGAACGCCTGGTCGAATACCTAGCTTGGGTAGGCGACGTCCTCTGTCCCGCCGAACTTGGGCTCGCCTTCGTCCTTCTTGCCGTAGCTGCTCATGGCGTCCACGATGAGGCGCGCCGCCCCGGGGAGGACGCTCGCCTCATAGTGTTTCGTGAGCACCGTTTGGGTCTCGCCGTCGACCTCGATGGGCACGGGCTCGGTGGTGTCGACCGAGATGCGGCGGCCGCGGTAGCTCACGATGTGGGGCCGGCCGATCTTGTTGCCCTCACGGTCGACGAGCGCCATGAAGATAGGGCCTATGAGCTGGGCGGGGTTGCTCACCTCGACCATGATCACGTTGAGAAGCCCGTCGTCCATGCGGCAGTCCCCCACGATGCAGATGTCGTTCTGGATCATGGCGGTGTTCGCCACGAGGCACATGATCCCGCGGCGCTCGTACACGGTGCCGTCGACGTCTATGCGAAAGCCGACGACCTTGGGACGGGGGTTCGCGAGCGCCGCCGCGTAGTAGGCCGCCTCGCCCATCATCTTCTTGTTCGGCAGGGCCGCCTGCATGAGCTGGGCGTCGTAGCCCGTGCCGGACATGAGGGCGAACCCGCGGCTGTGCGCGCCGCCGTCGGTTCCCGTCCAGCTCATGGTGCCCAGGTCGATGTCGGCCGTGGCGCCTATCCTGCAGGCGCGGGCGAGCGACTGGGGCTCGGGCGTGTTGCCGAGGTTCGCGTTGAAGAGGTTCGCCGTCCCGGAGGGGAACGCGCAGACGGGTATCCGGGTCCCGGCGAGGGCGTGGAGGACCGATGAAACGGTGCCGTCGCCGCCCGAGGCCACGACCACGTCGAAGCCCTCGGCGCCCCTCACGGCGTCCTTGGGGTCGAAATCGTCCTCCAACAGCCTGAACACGCATTCGTCGCCTTGTCGGACGAGCGATCGCTCGAACTGGTAGATGGCGTCCGACCCAAAGCCGGACTTGGGATTGTGGACTATGAGCGTGCGCACACGGCCCTCCTCGCACATGGTCTTCTTGCGTAATCTGTATGATGTATCAGTCCTCACGGCTCTTTGCCGCGTGGACGGATGTTACCCAAAACCTGCAAAGAATCGAGCTTCCTGTTGTTTCTTTCTACCCAAGAAGAGCTCAACGCCTTTTGCGAGCGGGCATCGGCGAGCCGCGTCATCGCCGTGGACACCGAGTTCCTCCGCGAGAAGACCTATTACCCGCGCCTGTGCCTCGTCCAGGTGAACACCGGCTCCGAGATCGCCTGCGTCGACCCCATCTCTATCCCGAACCTCGACCCTTTGGCCGAGCTCTTTGAGGACCCCGACGTCGTGAAGGTGTTCCACGCGTGCTCCCAGGACCTCGAGGTCATCTACGACGCCATGGGCTGCGTCTGCGAGAACGTCTTCGACACGCAGGTCGCCGCCGCTTTCCTGGGCTTGAGGCAGCAGATCGGCTACGGACAGCTCGTCGAGTCGTTCTGCGGCGTCCACCTGGCCAAGGCCGAGGCTCTCACCGACTGGTCGCGCCGCCCGCTCGACCCCGAGCAGCTCGTCTACGCCGAGGACGACGTGCGCTACCTGCCGAGCATCTACGAGCAGATGATTTCCAAGCTCATCAAGCTCGACCGCCTCTCCTGGGTGGGGCCCGAGATGCGCGAGGTGAGCGACCCCGCGCGCATAAAGAAGGACCCGCTCGACGCCTACCTCAAGCTCCGCCGCGCGAACTCCCTCACGAGGCGGCAGCTCGCCGTGGCCCGCGAGGTATGCTGTTGGCGCGAGGAGGCCGCCGCGGCGCGAGACGTGCCCCGCAAGTGGCTCTTGTCCGACGAGGTCATCGTCGAGATCTGCCGCAGGACCCCCACGGCCCTGCCGCGCCTCCGCCGCGTCCGCGGGCTCGAGAAGACCCCCGAGGCCGAGGCGCGCGCCATCATCGCCGCCGTCGAGAAGGGCCTCGCGTGTCCCGCGGACCAGTGCCCCGTCCCCGTGAAGCGCCCCAAGCCCTCGGCCGACTCCGAGGGCGCCGTCGACCTCATGATGGCCGTCGTCAAGGTCGTCGCCGACAAGGCGGGCCTCGCCCCGCAGGTGCTCGCCACGAAGGACGACCTCGTGGAGTACCTCGCCGCCGCCGAGGGGTCGCGCCTCTCGAGCGGCTGGAGGGGGGAGCTCGTGGGCAAGCCTCTCTCGCGCCTGCTCGCGGGCGAGCTCGGCCTTACGCTCGTCGACGGCAAGATCGAGCTCCTTTAGTACTTCCTACCTGCGGATATATTTTTGTCCGATGCGTGTTGTATGTTTAGTCGCACGCAGGGTCGGGGTATAAGCGGCCCTACACGTAAACGAAGGGAGCTTCCATGGGCTATGGGTATTACGGCTACGGGTACGGCATGGGTATGAACGCCTCGTACCTCCTGCTCGTCATCGTCTCGCTCGTGCTCGGCCTGGGGACCCAGGCCTACATAAAGAAGACCTATCGCAAGTGGTCGGGGGTGCCCGCTTCCATCCGCGGGACCGGCGCCGAGGTCGCGCGCAGGATGCTCGACGAGGGCGGCGCCGGGAGCGTGGGGATCACGCGCATCGCGGGCGAGCTCACCGACAACTTCGACCCGCGAGACGGGCAGCTTCACCTTTCCGGCGACAACTTCGGCGGCGCGTCCGTGGCCTCCGTCGCCGTCGCGTGCCATGAGGCGGGCCATGCCGTGCAGGCGGCCAAGGGCTTCTCGTTCTACCGGCTCCGCGCGAGCCTCGTGCCGGTCGTGAACTTCGCCTCGAACGCGTGGAGCGTCCTTCTCGTCCTCGGCGTCTTCATGAACACGATGGGCCTCGTCAAGGTCGGGATCTTGCTCTTTGCCGCGACGGTCGTCTTCTCGCTCGTCCCCCCCCCGGTCGAGATAGACGCTTCCCGCCGCGCCGTGGCCTTCCTTGCCAAGAACGGCGCGGGCGTCGACCAAAAGGGTGCCCGTCAGGTACTCACGGCCGCGGCACTCACCTACGTCGCCGCGGCGCTCGTCTCCATCCTCCAGCTCGTGTACCTCCTCGTCCAGTACGGCGGGGACCGCGACAGGAGGTAGGACATGCCGATCGGTTCAAAAGACGAGGCGTTGAGCGTCTCCGAGGCCGTGGGGCTCGCGAAGTCGAACGTCTCGGCATGGCCCGCGCTCACGGTCATGGGCGAGGTCTCCGGCTTCCGCGGTCCCAATGCGCGTAGCGGGCACTGCTATTTCGAGGTCAAGGACGACGGTGCCGCCATGAGCGTCATCGTCTGGCGCGGCACCTACGCCCATGCCGGGTTCGAGCTCAAGGACGGGCTCCAGGTCCAGCTCACGGGCAAGTTCGATATCTACAAGGGCTCCGGCAAGATGTCCTTTGTGGCGAGCCGGATCTCGGTCGCGGGCGAGGGCGTGCTCAGGCAGCAGGTGGCCGAGCTCGCGCGCAAGCTCGAGCGCGAGGGGCTTATGGACCCCATGCGCAAGCGGCGCATCCCCGCCTTCTGCACGAGGGTCTGCGTCGTCACGTCGCTATCCGGTTCCGTCATCGAGGACGTCAAGCGGACGCTCGCGCGGAGAAACCCGCTCGTGCTCATCGACGCCGTGGGTTGCAGCGTCCAGGGGACGGATGCCCCGACCACGATCGTGCGGGCGCTCGGCGTTGCGGCCTCCTATAAGCCGGACGCGATCCTCCTCGTGCGCGGCGGAGGTTCCTTCGAGGACCTCATGTGCTTCAACGACGAGTCCGTCGCGCGCGCCGTCGCAGCTTGCCCCGTCCCCGTGATCACGGGCATTGGCCACGAGCCAGACACCTCGATCGCCGACATGGTGGCCGACAGACGCTGCTCGACCCCGACGGCTGCCGCCGAGTCGGTCGCGCCTGCCATCGACGAGGTCGAGCGTCAGATCTCTCAGCGCCAGGTTCGCCTGGGCCGCTCGATGCAGGCGCTTCTCGCTTCCTGGTCGACGGAGGTGGAGTCGCTCTCGCAGCGCTCCTCCACGGCCGAGTCGACCTATCTCTCGCACCTGCGCGCCGCGGTCGAGGCCCTGGGCTCGCGGCCCTGCCTCTCGAGCCCGACCGCCGGTCTCGAGGAGCGCGCTGCGGACCTCGAGCAAACCGCCGAGCGCCTGCACGAGGCCCTTCCCCGCGTGCTCTCCAGGCGCCGGGACGAGGTCTCGCGCTACGCGAGTTCGCTCGCCTCGTGCGGCCCGCGCCTCATGCGCGGTCCCGAGTCCGAGCTCGCCCGCCTCGCGGCGACGCTCGATGCCCTTTCGCCTCTCAAGGTGCTCGGGCGCGGCTACGCCATCGCCCGCGGGCCGGAGGGCAAGGTCCTCAAGAGCGTCGAGGGCCTCGCGTCGGGCGACCGCGTGAGCGTGCAAGTGGGCAAAGGCTCGTTCGACGCGACCGTGGGCGACGTGCGGGCTTCTTAGCTGAATCGATCGGCGCCCCTGCGCCGGAAAGGAGGCCGTTATGGCCGAGAAGGACATTGACCAGATGACGTTCAAGGAGGCCTCGATCGAGCTCGAGCAGATCGTGCGCTCGCTCGAGGCGGGCGACCTCGAGCTTGAGGAGTCGCTCGAGCGTTACGGCAGGGGAGTGGAGCTGCTCAAGAGCCTTCGTGAGCGCCTCTCGTCCGCCGAGCAGAAGGTCCGCGTCCTCATAGACGCGGCCGACGAGCAGGCCCCTGAGGTCGACACGGCCTCCGCGCCCGCGACCGCTTTCATAGACGAGTAACCCGGAACGGCCGGCCTCAAGGCCGGCGCAAGGAGAGGATGAGACATGTCCGACTGCATTTTCTGCAAGATCGCGAACGGGGAGATCCCCTCGGACTTCCTGTACGAGGACGATCAGGTCGTCGCTTTCCGCGACCTCAACCCGCAGGCGCCCACCCACGTACTCGTGGTGCCCAAGAAGCACTATGCGAACATCGTCGACGGCGTCCCCGCCGAGACCCTCGAGTCCATGACGAAGGCCGTGGACGCGGTGACGCGCTCCGAGGGCATCGCCGAGAAGGGCTTCCGCTGCATCATGAACACGGGTTCCGCGGCCGGCCAGACCGTTATGCACCTTCACATGCACGTCCTCGGCGGGGAGCCCCTGGGCGAGGGCCTTCTCCCCAAGGAGGCGTAGCCGATGGACTCGAGGGTTTCCGATTGCGCCGCGCTCCACGCGAAGGGCTATAACTGCGCCCAGGCCGTGGCCTGCGCCTACGCCGACCTCGTGGGCGCCGATCCCCAGACGCTCTTCTCGGCAACCGAGGGGCTCGGCCTCGGCATGGGCTGCATGGAGGGGACGTGCGGCGCATTGAGCGGCGCCTGCATCATCTGCGGCATCGCAAAGAGCTGCGGCGACCTCGATGCCCCTACTTCTAAGGGCGCGACCTACAAGGTCTCCCGCGAGATCGTCGAGCGGTTCCGCGAGGCCTCGGGCGCCACGCGCTGCCGCGACCTCAAGGGCATCGACACGGGCGAGGTCCTGTGCAGCTGCCCGCAGTGCATCGAGAACGCGGCCCGCATCCTCGAGGACGTCGTCTTCGATTAGGCGCCTGCGAGCGTTCTTTACGGCGCATCGACCATAAACGCGGCGCCGGCTTCTCGCCTGCGCCGCGTTTTTATGTTTCATTCGGTCGGAGGGTGACCGGAGACCCCGTTGGGGCTATGATTTATGCGTTTGCGGATATTCGCATCTGCGGGCACCGCACCCGCGCGAGAGGAGACTCATGAACGTCCTGGTCATCAACGCCGGCAGCTCTTCGCTGAAGTACCAGCTGCTCAACGTGGACACCCGCGAGGTCTACGCCAAGGGCAACTGCGAGCGCATCGGCATCGACGGCTCCTTCATCGGCCACGAGGAGAACGGCTCCGGCAAGCAGAAGCTCGAGGTCGCGCTTCCCGACCACAAGACCGCCATCAAGCACGTCTTCGAGATCCTGAAGTCCGTCGACGCCCCCGTCGACGGCATCGGCCACCGCGTGGTCCAGGGCGGCTGGTACTTCCCCGAGTCCAAGGTCGTCACCGACGAGACCCTCGGCTGGGTCCGCGAGGTCGCCCCGCTCGCCCCGCTGCACAACTACGCCGAGGCCGACGTCATCGAGATCTGCCGCGAGATGTTCCCGTCCATCGGCAACGTCATCGTCGCGGACACCTCCTTCCACTACAACATGCCCGAGCACGCCTGGCGCTACGCCCTCCCGCGCGACGTCGTGGACAAGTACCATGTGCGCAAGTACGGCGCCCACGGCACCTCTCACCGCTTCATCTGGCGCCAGACCAACCAGTTCCTGAACGGCGACGTCCACAAGCTCGTGAGCCTGCACCTCGGCTCCGGCGCCTCCCTGTGCGCCATCGAGGACGGCAAGTGCATGGACACCACCATGGGCCTCACCCCGCTCGACGGCCTCATCATGGGCACCCGCTGCGGCACCCTCGACCCCGCCACGGTCTTCTACCTCTCCCGTGAGGGCGGCTACTCCATCGACGAGATCGACACCATGATGAACAAGCAGTCCGGCATGCTCGCCGTCTCCGGCGTGTCCTCCGACTCCCGCGACATCGAGGCCGGCGCCGAGAAGGGCGACAAGAACTGCCAGATGGCACTCGAGATGTTCTACTACCGTACCGCCCAGCTCACCGCCGAGATGGTCGCGAGCATGGAGGGCGTGGACACCATGGCCTTCACCGCCGGCATCGGCGAGAACTCCGCCGAGATGCGCCAGGGCGTCGCCGACCGCCTCGCCTACATGGGCGTGAAGATCGACCCCGAGCTCAACGCGATCCGTTCCGACGACCCGCGCGTCATCTCTACGCCGGATTCCTCCGTCAAGGTGCTCGTCGTCCCCACGAACGAGGAGTACATGATCGCCCTCGACGTCAAGGAGCTCCTCGGCAAGTAATCGCTTGCGAGCTTCTTTCTTTGTGTCTTTCGAAGCCCCGCGGCCGTTCGCCGCGGGGCTTCTTCGTTTCGTGTATTTGTTACGTGTTTAAAACATACCTTCTTGGTGGGATTTAAACCGGCGCTTTAGCTGGGTATAGTGAAACCCGTTGTCCCGTCCCACGTGCTTTGGGACACGGTACAGGGAAGAAAGGATCCACCATGAAGAACCTTATGATCGATCGTCGCCAGGCCCTGGGCCTCGGCGCTGCCGCCGTCGCCACCCTCGGTCTCGCCGCCTGCTCCGACGGCCCCTCCGAGCCCAGCTCCTCCAACTCGAGTTCCAGCGACTCCTCGAGCGCCTCCACCGCGAACACCGACATCGACAAGGACGCCTTCGACGAGCTCGTGGGCACCGTCGAGCAGGCCGATGACGCCGTTATCGAGGCCAACTCCTGGGCGAAGGCCATCAAGGAGGCGGGCACGTTCCGCCTGGGCGCAACCCGCACCTCCGTCCTGTTCTCGCAGCTCGACGAGACGACTGGCCGCGTCTATGGCTTCGACGCCGCCATCTACCTGTCCCTCATCCGCTATATCCTCGGCGACGAGAACAAGTACGACTACACGCAGATGACCTCCGACACCCGCGAGTCCGTCCTGCAGAACGACAACTGCGACGCCGTCTTCGCGACCTACACCATCAACGACAAGCGCAAGGAGGTCGTCTCCTTCGCCGGTCCGTACTTCGCCTCTCACCAGGGCGTCCTCGTTTCCGCCGACAACACCGACATCAACTCCCTCGATGACCTCAAGGGCAAGAAGGTCGCTGTCCAGTCCGGCTCCACCGGCCCGCAGATCGTCGAGGAGCTCGTCCCTGACGCCCAGGTCCAGGAGTTCTCGAAGGACGACGAGTGCCGTGCCGCCCTTGAGCAGGGCCGCGTGGATGCTTACGTCGTCGACAACACCCTCCACATGGGCAACATCGTGAAGAACCCCGGCAAGTACCGCCTCGCCGTGGATTCCTTCGGCCCGGAGGACAAGTACGGCATCGGCCTCAAGCTGGGCTCCGATGGTGTCGAGTTCGTAAATGACTTCCTGAAGAAGTTCGAGGACGACGGCAAGTGGGCTAAGTTCTATAAGATCTGCATCGCGGACCGCACCGGTGCTTCCGCGGACGTCGAGGCTCCCGCCATCGGCGCGTAAACGCTCCTTTGGGCGCAAAAGCCCAGGAACCGAAGCAGCGGCTCAACGTCGCTCACGGGGCCTCCCGTCCCTTATGAGACGGAAGGCCCCTTGCCTGTAAGGAGGAACGATGGGGCTCTCCGAGCTTCTCACAACCTATGGGCCTAACTACCTGACGGCCCTTCTTACCACCTGGCGGATCACGGCCGTCTCGTTCGTGCTCGTCATGGTGCTCTCCGTCCTCATCACGGTGATGCGCGTGTGCCCCTTCAGGCCGCTGCGCGTCTTCGGCGATTTCTACGTCCAGGTGTTCCGCAACATCCCGGGCGCCGTCCTCATCCTCATCGTGGTGTACGCCCTTCCGCACCTCAAGCTCGTGCTCGACTACGAGCCGAGCGTCGTTTTGTGCACGGTGCTTCTGGGCGCGTCCTTTGGGTCGGAGAACTTCATGTCGGGCATCAACACCATCGGCGTGGGGCAGATCGAGGCGGCCCGCTCCATCGGGCTCTCGTTCACGCAGATCCTGCGCCACGTCGTGATCCCGCAGGCGCTGCGCTCGACGGTGCTCCCCATGACGAACCTGCTCATCGCCGTCATGCTCACCACGGCGCTCGGCTCGCAGGTGCCCATGTCTCCCCAGGAGCTCACGGGCCTCGTCTCATACATCAACACCCGTGAGTCCGCCGGCGTCGTGACCTTCGCCGTATCGGCCTGCGGCTACATCGCAACTGCGCTCGTGATCGGCTTCGCTGGCAACAAGATCGACCAGAAGGTCAGGGTGATGCGCTAATGGCAAAATCGTCGTCTTCCGCCCTCTCTATGCGCGACGCCCTTTACGAGGCGCCGGGTCCCAAGACCCGCAAGAAGATGCTTGTGGGCACCGTGGTCTCGCTCGTGCTCATCGCGGCCCTCATCGCCTTCGTCGTGTACCGCTTCTGGGTCACGGGGCAGCTCTCGTACAAGTACTGGCAGCTCTTTAGCTGGCGATCGACGTGGCTCTACTTGGGCAAGGGCCTCGTGGGCACCTTCGAGGTCGCTCTCACCGCCGGCGTGATCTCGCTCGTCCTGGGCATGCTGCTTATGCTTGGCCGCATCAGCCACATCAAGCCGCTCTCGGTCCTGTGCGCCGTCCTCACGAACTTCTTCCGCGGGGTCCCGAGCCTGCTGTTCATCTACGGTTTCTTCTTCATCATCCCGAACCTGGGCATGAAGATGGACTCGTTCTGGATGCTCACGATCCCCATCTCGCTCGCGGCCTCGGGCGTCCTCGCCGAGGTCTTCCGTGCCGGCGTGAACGCCGTCCCGCGCGGGCAGACGGAGGCGGGCCTTTCCATCGGCCTTTCTCGGTGGAAGGTCAAGACGAAGATCGTGCTGCCCCAGGCCATCCGCTTCGTCATCCCGTCGCTCATCAGCCAGCTCGTCGTCGTCGTGAAGGACACGGCGCTCGCCTACGTCGTCACGTTCCCCGACCTCATGCAGAACGCCCAGGTCCTGCGCACGAACTACGACGCGCTCGTCTCGACGTACCTCGTGGTCGCCGTTATCTACATCCTCATCAACTACCTGATCAACAAGGCCTCCGTGTACGTCTCGCACCGCATGGGCGTCAAGATCATTCGCTAGCTTCGCTTGGATAGGAGAGACATGACTCAGCAGAACCAGGCAAAAGAGCCCATCATCGAGCTCCGCCACGTGGAGAAGCACTTCGGCGACCTGCATGTGCTCAAGGACATCAACCTCGAGGTTGACCGCGGCGAGGTGCTCGTCGTCATCGGCCCGTCGGGCTCCGGCAAATCGACCATGTGCCGCACGATCAACCGCTTGGAGACGATCGACTCCGGCGAGATCCTCATCGAGGGCAAGCCGCTGCCGCAAGAGGGCCGCGAGCTCACGAAGATGCGCGCCGAGCTTGGCATGGTCTTCCAGAGCTTCAACCTCTTCGCGCACATGACGATCCTTGAGAACGTCACCCTGGGGCCGATCCAGGTCCTCGGCATGAAGAAGGACGAGGCCGAGAAGGTCGCCATGGACCTGCTCGCGCGCGTGGGCGTGGCAGAGCAGGCCAATAAGGTCCCGGCCCAGCTTTCCGGTGGCCAGCAGCAGCGCGTGGCCATCGCCCGCTCGCTTGCCATGCACCCCAAGGCGATGCTCTTCGACGAGCCCACGAGCGCCCTCGATCCCGAGATGATCAATGAGGTCTTGGACGTCATGGTCAAGCTTGCCCGCGAGGGCATGACGATGATCGTCGTCACCCACGAGATGAATTTCGCGCGCCGCGTCGCCGACCGCGTTATCTTTATGGCCGACGGTCAAATCGTGGAGACCGGCACGCCCGACGAGTTCTTCGACCACCCGCAGACCGAGCGCGCCCGCGACTTCCTCAACAGCATTAAGGGGCACTAGATTCATGGCTTCATGTGTTTCCTGCGATACCTGCAACCCCAACTGCCCGGTTCACGGCGGCGCGCCGCAGAATCGGCCGCTCATCTTCGTCGCGCCCCGCTTTGAGCCGGGCAAGATGTACGGCGAGGAGCACCTCGACCCCAACGAGGCGACGACGAAGTGCTTCGTCGACGCGATTTTTGAGGCGGGTGGGCTGCCGGTCATGATGAACCTCACGACCGATGCCGACCTCATCAGCGAGTACGTGCGCCGCGCCGATGGCATCGCGATTCCCGGCGGCCCCGACGTGGACCCGGTCGAGTGGGGCGACCGCTCCGGCTACGACCCCTCGAAGCTCTGCAAGCCGCGCGATGCCTTTGAGCTACCGCTTATTCGCGAGTGCATCCGTCAAGACAAGCCGCTCTTCACTATCTGCCGCGGCACCCAGGCCATGAACGTGGCGCTCGGCGGGACGCTCTGCATGGACGTGCCCAACTATCCGCGCAAGCCCGGCTCGCGCGAGTGGAACCACGTGAACCTTATGCGGACGACGAGCCACAGCGTGCTTATTAAGGAAGGGTCGCTCCTGGCGAAGGCCTCGGGCGGAAGCGACCCGTATGCGGTCAACTCCGCGCATCACTGTTGCCTCGACCGGCTGGGCAAGGGCCTCGAGCTCGTCGCCGAGTCCGACGACGGGGTCCCCGAGGGCGTCGTGTTCCCCGGGAAGCGCTTCGTCCTCGGCGTGCAATGGCACCCGGAGTACACCTGGTACGAGAGCGACCGCGACTTCAATATCTGGAAGGCGTTCGTCAAGGCCTGCCGCGATTAGCCTGCCGATTGCGACCTGGCGGCGCGCCCTTCCTGGCCTTTCAAGCCCGTACGCTAAGCCCCCTGCAATTTGAGACATTTCAGCACCGTTTTATGTCTCAAATTGCGGGGGGTTATTTGTTTTGGGATGCCGCGGGCACGCGTTGGTGGGGGAACGCGCCGTTTCTAGCGGGCGTGCGTTGCAAGGCGATGCAATTTAGTTAGCAATAAGCTCGTTCAGGGCGGTGAGCGCGTGGCCGATGTCCTTCTCGGTGTTCGCCCAGCCAAAGCTGAAGCGAATCGTGCCTGTGGGGAAGGTCCCGAGCGTGCGATGCGCGGACGGCGCGCAATGCAGTCCGACGCGCGTCTGAATGCCGTAACGCGCGTCGAGCGCATGGGCGACCTCGGCGAGCTCGCGTCCCGGCGTTTGGATGCTCACGACCCCTGTGCGGCCCTCGAGGGTCTTCTTTCCCACGATGCGAAGAAGACCGCGTTCCTCCATCGGCTCGAGACCTTCGAGGAAGCGTCCGGCGAGGGCGAGCTCGTGGGCGCGGATCGCGTCGATCCCACGCTGGTCAAGCCATTCGAGGCTTGCGCGCAGCCCTGCGATGCCGGGGAGGTTCGGCGTGCCGGCCTCCAAGTGGTCTGGCATGAAACTCGGCATTTCCTCGAGGTCGCTAGAGCTCCCGGTGCCACCTGCCACGAGCGGCTCGATTGAGGACGCGAGATCTCCCGTGAACACGACGCCCCCCGTTCCCTGCGGGCCCAGGAGCCCCTTGTGGCCGGTAAAGCAGACGGCGTCGATGCCCCAATTCTCGGCCTCTATGGGAATTACCCCCGCACTCTGTGCTGCATCGAGGACAAAGCGTATCCCATGCTCACGGCAAATCCGAGCCACCTCTTGCGCGGGCAGTATCATGCCACAGACGTTGCTCGCGTGGGTCATGACGACGAGCTTGGTTTGGGGCTCGATGAGCTTCTCGACGTCGTGCGGGTCGAGTGAGCCGTCGCAAGTGCATTGGGCCCGCGAAAAGCGAACGCCACGCTCTGTGAGCTGGTTCAGCGGGCGCATGACCGCGTTGTGCTCCATGCTGCTCACGATGACGTGGTCGCCGGGCTTGAGATATCCCTTGAGGACGAGATTCAGCGCCTCGGTCACGTTGCGCGTAAAGACGACCTGAGAGGGATCGCTCGCCCCAAAGAGCCGCGTGACTCGCTCTCGAGCGTCGAATACCAGGTCCTCCACGTCGAACACGCTCGAATACTCGCCGCGGCCAATGTTTGTCCCCGCGTTTGTCATGTAATCGACGACTGCCTGCGGCACGCAAGGCGGTTTGGGGTAGGTCGTGCTCGCGTTGTCGAGATAGGTCCGCTCACCCACGTTTTCGCTCCGTTCGTGCTATTGGTAATACATCTCAAAATATAACGGCTTACAAACTGTTAGAGTTACAAACATACTGTAAGGTTCCGCAAACGGTCGCGAAATATCGGCGGCGTACGGCGGATCGGGTTCAAGGAAAGAAGGAAACATGGACCTAAAGAAGGAAAAGGCCACGATTATCGTGGGCGGAGCCGTCATCGGCGTCATCGCCGCGATGCTCGTGTTCTTCGGCAACCCCGCGAACATGGGCTTTTGCGTCGCCTGCTTTATCCGCGATACCGCGGGCGGCCTGGGTCTTCACCGTGCCGAGGCCGTCCAGTATATCCGCCCCGAGCTCGTGGGGCTCGTCCTCGGCAGCTTCCTGCTCGCGCTTGCGAAGAAGGAATTCTCGCCCCGCGGTGGCTCGGCTCCCATGACGCGCTTCGTCCTTGGGTTCTGCGTCATGATCGGCGCGCTCATGTTCCTGGGTTGCCCCTTCCGCATGATCCTTCGCATCGCCGGAGGCGACCTGAACGCGGTCGTGGGTCTCGTGGGCTTCGCGTGCGGCATTCTCGCGGGCACGTTCTTCCTGAACAAGGGCTTCTCGCTTCACCGCACGTATCGCCTGCCCGCCTCCGAGGGCATCATCTGGCCCATTGTTCAGGTCATCCTCATCGCCCTGCTCGTCGCCGCGCCGGCGTTCATCTTCTTCTCGCCCGAGGGTTCCGGCCCTGGCGCCAAGCACGCCGCCATCGCGATCTCCCTTGCTGCCGGCCTCATCGTGGGCGCGATCGCTCAGCACACCCGTCTGTGCATGGTCGGCGGCATTCGCGACCTCGTCCTCTTCCGCGAGAATAAGCTGCTGCTCGGCTTCGTGGCCATTCTCGTTGCCGCGCTGGTCACGAACCTTGTGCTGACTTTCGGTTTCGGCGGTTCCTATTTCAAGCTGGGCTTCGCCGACCAGCCCATCGCCCACTCCGATGGCCTCTGGAACTTCCTCGGCACGCTTCTCATGGGTTTTGGGTGCGTCCTTCTGGGCGGCTGCCCGCTTCGCCAGATGATCCTCTCCGGTGAGGGCAACGCCGACTCCGCCGTCGCTATTCTCGGCCTCGTCGCCGGTGCCGCATTCGCGCACAACTTCGGCCTGGCCTCCAGCGCGAAGGGCGCGACCCCGGACGGACAGGTCGCGGTGGTCGTCTGCCTCGTGGTCGTCTTGGCCATCGCTTTGTCCAACACTTATGGCAAGAAAACTGCATAACCGCAGCTAATATCCTATGGAGGTAGATCACATGCAGACTATCGATGCCCGAGGCCTCTCGTGTCCCGAGCCCGTCGTCCTCACCCGCAACGCCATGGCGAGCAAAGAGGACGCCTACGAGGTCCTCGTCGACGCCGCCGCCGCCCGCGAGAACGTGACGCGCTATGCGCAGAACCAGGGGTATAAGGTGAGCGTTGCCGAGAAGGACGGCGAGTTCACGCTCAGCATCACGAAGTAGATCCGTCCGCGCGTTCGTCGCCGGGGGCTTCCGGCGACGAACGCGCGCATTTGTTTTCTTGGAGGCAGCCTTGAGCTTCATCGCGACCTTCTTTTCTCACTTTGGGGCGACCAAGTTCCGGCGACTGTGCCGGTCGCGCGGGGTCGAGGTGGAGCTCATGCCCGTCCCGCGCGCTATCTCGAGCAGTTGCGGTACCTGCGCGAGGTTCGATTCCTCGCCCCTGACCCCTGATGAGGCGTGGCCCGATGAGGTGGAGCTCGTCGTCGAGTCGTGCGACGGGGCGGGTACCGTTTCCTTCTCAGAGGTGTATCGTGCAGAGGGTGCCTAGCAATTTGAGGTCCGACCCCAAATTCAATCCGAAAGGGCTGGTAGATATGGCAGAAACGATCAAGGTCGACGCGATGGGCGACGCATGCCCCATCCCCGTGGTCAAGACGCTCAAGGCGCTAAAGGAGCTTGCGGGCCCCGGTAGCGTCGAGACGCTCGTGGACAACGACGTGGCCGTCCAGAACCTCACGAGGCTTGGGCGCGACAAGGGCTGCACCGTCTCGACCGAGCAGCTCACCGAGAAGCAGTTTCGCGTGACGCTCGCGACCGAGAAAGGCGTCGAGGTGGGGGAGTCCGAGGCCGATGAGGCCCAGTGCTACGTCCCTGCCAAGCGCAACCTCGTGATCCAGGTGAGCTCGGACGCCATGGGCGCGGGCTCGGATGAGCTTGGCCGCAACCTCATGAAGGCGTTCATCTTCGCCGTGACGCAGCAGGACGAGCTGCCCCAGACGATGCTCTTCTACAACGGCGGGGCGCACCTCACCTGCGAGGGCTCCCCGTGCCTGGAGGACCTTAAGGCCCTTGCCGACCAGGGCGTCGAGATCCTGACCTGCGGGACCTGCCTCAACCACTACGGCATCGCCGACAAGCTCGCCGTGGGCGAGGTCACGAACATGTACGTCATCTGCCAGAAGCTCGAGCAGGCGTCGAACATCGTCCGTCCGTAGCTTGGTCGCGTCATGAGGGTCAAGAAGGACTTCCTCGTCGTGAGCTTCCCCACGACGGCCGCGGCCATGGCATGCGAGTCGCTTTGTGCCGAGAAGGGGTTGCCAGGGAGGACGATACCCGTCCCCTCGCAGATCTCTGCCGGGTGCGGCCTTGCCTGGCGCATCCTGCCGGAGGAGGGCGACCGCATTCGCGATGCCCTTGACGAGGCCGGGGTTCCCGTCAGCGGCATGGACGTCGTGCCGTTGTGGGTCCTGGTGAAGGAGTAGCGCAATGATCTACCTCGACAACGCCGCCACGAGCGTCATGCGCCCGCCTTGCGTCGTGGACGCCGTTTGTTGCGCGCTCACGAGCATGGGCAACCCCGGCCGCGGCGCGACGTCCGAGTCGGTCGATGCCGGGCGGGTCGTGTGGGCCTGTCGCGAGAAGGTCGCGGCGCTTCTTGGCTGCCCCTCTGCCGACCATGTGTGCTTCTCGGCGAACTCGACGGCGTCGCTCAACACGGCCATTCGTGGCCTGGTAAACCCTGGTGCGCGCGTGGTTACGACGGTCATGGAACACAATTCTGTTTTGCGGCCTTTGAACGCGCTCGTGGATGAGCAAGGCGTGGAAGTGGGCTACGCGGGTGTGGACGGGCTGGGCCGCTTGGATTACGACGACCTTGAGCGCCTGTGTGCCGGGGGTTGCGACGTTGTCGTGTGCACCCATGCCTCGAACGTGACGGGAAACGCGGTCGACCTCGCCCGCGTTTCCGCCATCGCGCACAACGCCGGAGCGGTTCTCGTCGTGGACGCCTCTCAGACGGCCGGCTGCATTCCCATCGATATGCGCGCCATGGGTATCGACGTGCTGTGCTTCACGGGTCACAAGGGCCTGATGGGGCCCCAGGGGACCGGTGGCCTTGCAGTTGCCGAGGGCATCGACGTGCGTCCTTGGACCGAAGGCGGCACCGGGGTGCATTCCTTCGACCGCCGGCAGCCGCTCGATTGGCCCACGAGGCTCGAGGCCGGCACCTTGAACGTTCACGGGATCGCGGGGCTTTCTGCCGCGCTCGACTATATTTCCGAGCTTGGCGGCCCTGCTGCGATCGGGGCCCACGAGCTCGAGCTTGCCGGCTTGTTTTCTCATGAGGTAAGCGATATACCCGGCGTCAAGCTCTATGGCGACCTCGATCAGCGCCCGCGGGCGGGCATCGTCTCCCTGAACGTTGCCGACCTTGATTCCTCCGAGGTGTCCGCGATGCTCTCCGAGGGCTTCGGCATCGCGACACGCCCCGGTGCCCACTGCGCGCCGCTTATGCACAAGGCGCTTGATACCGTTGAACAGGGCGTCGTTCGCTTCAGCTTCGGTTGGTTCAACACGGCCGACGACGTTGCGGCCGCTGTTGAGGCAATGCGCGAGATCGCTTCTTAGCCGCACCTTTTGCGGGTTGTATTATTGCGAGATTTATTCGTTTCCCTGAATGGAGTCACTATGGACATGACCGGCGTCAAGCTGACCGAGCTCGTGGAGGCCGCCGGCTGCGCGGCAAAGCTTGCCCCGGGCTACCTCTCGCAGGTGCTCGCCGACCTGCCGCGCCTCGAGGACGAGAAACTCCTCGTGGGCTTCGATGAGTCCGACGACGCCTATGTCTACGACCTGGGCGACGGGCGCGGGCTCGTGGGAACGACGGACTTCTTCCCGCCGATGGTCGACGACCCGTATCTCTTTGGCCAGGTGGCGGCTGCAAACGCTCTTTCCGACGTCTGGGCCATGGGCGGAAAGCCCATCCTCGCGCTGAACCTTCTCTGCTTCCCCAATTGCCTGGGGCTCGAGGTCGCCGGCCAGATTCTCGCCGGAGGGGCCGATAAGTGCCGCGAGGCCGGCGTCATCGTCGCGGGCGGTCACTCGATCAACGACCACGAGCCCAAGTTTGGCCTGGCGGTCACGGGATTCGTGGAGCTCGACGGCCTTCTTGCCAATAGGAGCGCCCGCGAGGGCGATGCGCTCGTGCTCACGAAGGCCCTTGGAACCGGTGTCATCACGACCGGCTACAAGGGCGGCGTGCTCGGGGAAGAAGACCTCAAGGTCGCGACCGACTCCATGGTCACGCTCAACAAGCTCCCGGTCGAGCTCTTCTCCGAGCTGGGCCTCGAGGTACACGGCTGCACCGACGTGACCGGGTTCTCGCTCATGGGGCACTGCTGCGAGATGGCCGAGGCGAGCGGCCTCACGGCCCATATCGACGCCGCGAGCGTCCCGGTGATGCCCCGTGCGCGCGAGATGGCGTCGATGGGTATGATCCCTGCCGGCGCGTACCGGAACCGCGACTACTTCGGCCCTCGCGTGGAGCTCACGGACGACCTGCCGCTCGACATGAGCGACGTGCTCTTCGACCCACAGACCTCCGGCGGTCTTCTCGTTGCGCTGCCCGACTCGGACGCGGCAAAGCTCGTTTCCGCCCTTCGCGACGAAGGCGCCCCCGCCGCGGTCGTCGGTCACATGACCGCCCGCTCAACCCACTCGGTCCTCGTCGCCTAGCCTCAATTTGGGGTCCGACCCCAAATCGCTATCGGTGAGCGGTAGACGGCCATTTGCGAAAGCATCGCTGCCGTTCGACCCCCTTTGGGCAGTAGTCCAAAGGGGGTTCGTGCGTTTTACGTCTATAAATGGGATTACGCAGCTGCATACAAATAGTCAGTTGTGCAAACAATCCGTTAGAGCTTGCCGTTGAGAGGGGAGATTCCTATGGCAAGACTCCATGTTATGGAGAGGAGCCGCGCCCAGGTCGTCATGGACGACCTGCACGACGCCTTGGGGAGGCGCCTGGCCGTGAGCTCGCTCGCGCCGTGTCCGGTTGAGTTCACGGCGGCGCTCGTCCGTCTTTGCGCCACGCAGAGCTGTGGCAAGTGCACGCCGTGCCGCGTGGGCCTGCGCGCCTTGGACGACCTGTTGCAAGACGTCCTTGAGGGGCGCGCCGACGACGAGACGCTCGAGCATATCGAGGAGACCGCGCGCACGATCTATCTCTCGAGTGACTGCGCCATCGGCTTCGAAGCGGGCGAGATGGCGCTTACCGCCATCCAAGGCTTCCGCGACGACTTCGAGCACCACATCCGCGAGCACGCCTGCGGCTTTGAGCAGCGCGCCGAGCAGGCCCCCTGCGTGAGCGGCTGCCCGGCTCACGTGGACATCCCGGGCTACATCTCGCTCGTCGAGGACGGCCGCTACACCGACGCAGTGAAGCTTATCCGCAAGGACAACCCGTTGCCGCTCGTGTGCGGCCTCGTGTGCGAGCACCCCTGCGAGATGCACTGCCGCCGCGGCATGGTCGACGACCCGCTGAACATCCTCGAGCTCAAGCGCTTCGCCACCGAGCACATGGAGAGCGACTACCGGCCTTGGTTCGCGCCGGCGACGCACAAGAACATCGCCGTCGTGGGCGGCGGCCCTGCCGGCCTGAGCTGCGCGTACTACCTCTCGATCATGGGGCATCACGTGACCATCTTCGAGCAGCGCAAGCACCTCGGCGGCATGCTCCGTTACGGCATTCCGAGCTATCGCCTGCCCCGGGAGCGCCTCCAGTCCGAGATCGACTGGATCCTGGACTGCGGCATCGACGTGCTCTACGAGCGTTCCGTCGACGGCCCTGAGCTCAACCGCCTGCGCGAGGAATACGATGCCGTCTACCTCGCTATCGGCGCCCATTTGGACAAGAAGCTCGGCCTTCCGGGCGAGGAGGCGCCGGGCGTCGAGTCCGCCGTCCAGATGCTTCGCGCCATCGGAGACGAGGAGATGCCCGACCTCTCCGGCCAGCGCGTGGTCGTGATCGGCGGCGGCAACGTCGCCATGGACGTTGCCCGCTCGAGCGTTCGTCTTGGCGCCGAGAAGGTCTCCATCGTCTACCGTCGACGTATCTGCGACATGACGGCCCAGGACGCCGAGATCGCGGGCGCGCAGGCGGAGGGCTGCGAGGTCCTCGAGCTGACGGCTCCGCTCTCGATCTCTGTGGGGGAGGACGGGCGCGTGAACGGCGTCCGCGTCCAGCCGCAGATCATCGGCGAGCCCCGCCGCGGCCGCCCGGCGCCTCGCGCTTCCCAGGACCCCGAGCGCGTCATCCCCTGCGAGCGCGTGTATGTGGCCATCGGCCAGGACATCGACTCCGCGCCCTTCGAGGCGCTCGGCATCGAGTGCAACCGCGGGAGCGTCGTCACGAACCCTGACGGCACCGTCCCCGGCTTCGACGGCCTCTTCTGCGGCGGAGACTGCCAGACGGGCCCCGCGACCGTCATCCGCGCCATCAACGCGGGCAAGGTCGCGGCGGCGAACATCGACCACTTCCTCGGCTTCGACCACAAGGTCGGTATCGACTGCGAGCTGCCGCCCGTTAAGCTCAAGGGCCTTCGCCAGTGCGGCCGCTGCGAGCTCAAGGAGCGGGAGGCCGGCGAGCGCACGAGCGACTGGGAGCTCGTCGAGCAGGGCCTCACATGCGAAGAGGCGCACCAGGAGGCGAGCCGCTGCCTGCGGTGCGACCACTTTGGCTACGGGGCGTTTAGAGGAGGGAGGATCGAACAATGGTAAAGCTCACGATAGACGGCCTCGCCGTTGAGGTCCCCGAGGGCACCTCCATCCTCGATGCAGCCGCAAGCGTGGGGATAAAGATCCCGACGCTGTGCTATTTCAAGGACCTGAACGAGGTCGGCGGCTGCCGCGTCTGCCTCGTGGAGATCGAGGGCGCCGACCAGCTCGTCGCCGCATGCAACAACACCGTGCTCGAGGGGATGTCCGTGCGCACGAACAGCCCCAAGGTGCGGGAAGCCCGCCGCGTGAACGTGCAGCTTCTTCTTTCCCAGCACGACTCCTCGTGCACGAGCTGCGTCCGCTCCGGAAACTGCTCCCTGCAGACCATCGCGAACGACCTCGGCATCTATGAGCAGCCGTACCACAAGCACGTCGAGCAGGACGACTGGGACGTTACCTACCCGCTCATCCGCGACAACTCAAAGTGCATCAAGTGCCTGCGCTGCGTGCAGGTCTGCGAGAAGCTCCAGGGGCTCGGTGTCTGGGACCTCACCAGCCGTGCCACGCATGCCTCCGTGGGCGTACGCGGCCGCAAGCCCATCCGTGCCGTGGACTGCGTCGCCTGCGGCCAGTGCATCACGCATTGCCCCACGGGCGCCCTGCGCGAGCGCGACGATACCCGCCACGTGCTCCGCGCGATCGCCGACCCGCACAAGGTCGTGATGTTCCAGCTCGCCCCCGCGGTCCGCACTTCTTGGGGCGAGGAGTTCGGCCTCTCGCCGGAGGAGGCGACGATCGGGCGCCTTGCGGAGATTCTGCACGTCATGGGAGCGGATTACGTCTTCGACACCGATTTCTCGGCCGACCTCACGATCATGGAGGAGGGCTCCGAGCTCCTCGAGCGCATCGCTGCTGCCGATAAGGGCGGCGATGGCGCGCCTAAGCTCCCGCTCATGACCTCGTGCTGCCCCGGTTGGGTCCGGTTCGTCAAGGAGCGCTACCCGCAGTTCCTGCCCCAGGTCTCCACCTCGAAGTCGCCCCAGCAGATGTTCGGCGCCGTGGCAAAGACCCACTACGCCGACGTCCTCGGCGTGGACCCGGAAGACGTTTTCTGCGTTTCGGTCATGCCGTGCGTCGCCAAGAAGGCCGAGGCGGCGCTGCCGACCATGGTGGGCGACTCGGGCAACCCTGACGTCGACGTCGCGCTCACCGTCCGTGAGCTCGTCCGTATGATCAGGGCCTCGCACATGGACCCCAGGAACTTTGATGAGAGGCCGCTCGACGCCCCGCTCGGCTTTGGCGGGACCGGAGCCGGCGCGATCTTTGGAACGACGGGCGGCGTCATGGAGGCCGCTCTTCGCTCGGCGTACTACCTCGTCTGCGGCAAGAATCCCGAGCCGGACGCCTTTAAGGAAGTCCGCGGCAACGAGGGATGGCGTGAGGCCACCTTCGACCTCAACGGCCGCGAGCTTCGCGTGGCCGTGGCCCATGGCTTGGCGAATGCCGGCCCCTTGCTCGAAGCCCTCGACAAGGGCCTGACCTACTACGACTTCGTTGAGGTCATGGCGTGCCCCGGCGGCTGCGTCGGCGGAGGCGGCCAGCCCATCCACGACGGCTGCGAGTACGCCGACCGCCGTGCGAAGGTCCTTCGTGGCATCGACGCCGGCTCTCAAATCCGCTTCTCACACGAGAACCCCGATGTCCAAGCCTGCTACCGCGACTTCCTCGGCGCCCCTCTCTCCGAGAAAGCCGAGCACCTCCTCCACACTCACCACTAAGTCACGTATTCACCCCCCCCATACAAAAAGGGCCCGTGCCTGCACGGGCCCTACTCATTTAGACCCCTTCATAGGCGCATCCCCGAGCCGACCACTTGAGAGGGGAGACTCCCGTCCCCGGCGTGTTCGCCACCGGCGCGGCTCCTTGTCATGGGCTCGGCGCTCGCTACGCTCGCTCGCTTTCGCGAAGTCGCCCATCGACAAGGAGCCGCGCCGGTGGCGAACGTCAGGTTCGAGCGATGGGCTGAGAAGACCTCAAGGAGCGATTTCGCGCAGCGAGCGAGCGTAGCGAGCGCTGAGCGGATTGAGGCCTTCTCTGCCCATCGCGCTCGATCGGGATATCGCTTAGAACGGCGTGATCGTGAAGGCGAGGGTGGTCGATTCGGCGGGAGCGAGCGTGATGGTGCTGCGTTTATCCTCGAAGTTGGGACCTTCGTCATAGGCGGAGGCGCATCCGTGCCACGGCTCCACGGCGATGAAGGGCGACTCGGTGTTCGCCGTCCACAGGCCGAGGTAGTCGAAGCCCGGGAACTCGAGCTCGACGCCGTGGTTGCTCTTCTTGCCCACGAGGGCCACGCGATTCTTGGGCACGTTGTGGAAGACGAGGGTCGCATGGCGGTCGATGAGCTCGTGAGAGAGGGGGAGCACGCGGTCGTTCTCCATCAGCTGGGTCGTGTGGGAGAAATCGTGGAGGCCTTTTTCGTCGATGACAGGTACTTCCGGGCTCCATTTCTCGGCAAAGACGAGGGCGTAGTCGTCGAAGCTTTCGCCTTTGGATCCGGGCATCGGAACGTTGAACGCGGGGTGTCCGCCAAGGGTAAAGGGAAGGTTTACGGTTCCGGTATTCGTTACCCTAAAGCTTTGCTTGAGGCTTGTTCCATCGACTGCGTATGACATGCTTAGTTCGAAATCAAAGGGATAGTTCTCCCTGGTAAATTCATTGGAAACAAGCTTGAAGGTTACTTGAGAGTCTGTCTTCTCTGCCACTTCGTGCTCGTTCGTGCGGGCGATGCCATGGCGTTTGAGGTGGACGGGTCCCTGAGCGCTCGGGAGCTCGTCGTTCGGCAGGCAGCCCACGATGGGGAAGAGCACGGGCGCCCTTCTTGGCCAGAACTTGGGGTCTCCTTGCCACAGATACTCGGCTTCCCCGACCTTCAATCTCATAAGTTGGGCACCCGTGGTGTCGATCTCGGCCGCCAAGCCGTCCTTCTCTATATGAATCGACGACATATTTGGTCCTCCTCGTCTTTCCCGTACAATCTCGTGCCTTCCAGAGAACTTTACCGTTCTGCAACATGACTTCGGGGCAGAATGACCCTTACGAGCGTAAGGGCGCCGCGGGCGGCCTTCGCCCAGAGGGGCTTCGCGCCCGCAGGCAGCCAATTGGAGGTACGCATGATTATCGAGGAACTTGCGCACTACGGTATTGCCCACACCGACGACATGACGTGGATTGATGCCTCACCGGCGGTTCTTATCGAGAAGGCCGTCGACCGCGGCGAGGGAAAGCTCACGAGTACCGGTGCCCTCGCGGTCGAGACGGGGCAGTACACGGGTCGTTCCCCTCATGACCGCTTTATCGTCGACACCCCCGACGTCCACGACAAAATCGCTTGGGGCAGCGTGAACGTTCCCATGAGCGAAGAAGACTATAAGCGGATCAAGGCAGAAGTCGTCGCGCACTTCTCGGAGCGCCGCCTCTTCGTCGTCCACGGGATTGCAGGCGCCGACCGCCGCTATGCCCGCAAGTTCTGCGTCATCACCGAGCTCGCGAGCCAGGCGCTTTTTGCCCACCAGATGCTCATTCGCCCGACCGAGGAGGAGCTCAAGGACTACGGCCTCGCCGATTTCGTCGTCATGGCCGCTCCCAAGCTCAAGCTCGACCCCGCCGTCCACCACACGAACTCCGAGGCCGCCGTCGTCATCAACTTCTCCGAGAAGGTCATCCTCGTTGCAGGCACGCAGTACTCCGGCGAGATCAAGAAGGCCATTTTCTCGGCGATGAACTATCTCCTTCCCGTCGAGGACGGCGTGCTACCCATGCACTGCTCCTGCAACATGAACCCTGTCTCCCACGGCACGACGGTCTTCTTCGGCCTCTCGGGCACGGGCAAGACCACGCTTTCCGCCGCCGAGAACCGCAAGCTCATCGGCGACGACGAGCACGGCTGGGCCGACGACTCCGTCTTCAACATCGAGGGCGGCTGCTACGCGAAGACGATCAACATCACCGAGGAGACCGAGCCCCAGATCTGGCACGCGATCCGCTTTGGCTCCATCTGCGAGAACGTCGTCATCGACCCCGCCTCGCGCAAGGCCGACTACTTCGACACGTCGCTTACCGAGAACGGCCGCGTCGCCTATCCCGTCGAGTTCATCGACAACGCTGTCCTCAAGGGCAAGGCCAAGCGCATCCCCGACGTCGTCATCTTCCTCACGGCCGATGCCTTCGGCGTGCTGCCGCCCATCTCCAAGCTCGACAAGAACGCCGCCATGTACCACTTCATGACCGGCTTCACCTCCAAGGTTGCCGGTACCGAGCGCGGCGTCAAGGAACCCCAGCCCACGTTCTCCTCGCTCTTTGGCGAGCCGTTCATGCCGCTCGACCCCATGGTCTACGGCAAGATGCTCGGCGAGAAGATCGAGCGCGGCGGTACCCGCGTCTATCTCATCAACACCGGATGGACCGGCGGCCCCTACGGCAAGGGCAGCCGCATCAAGCTCAAGTACACGCGCTTGATGGTCGACGCCGCGCAGTCTGGCGTCATAGACGACTGCGATTTCGTCCACGACGAGCGGTTCAACCTCGAGGTCCCCACGAGCTGCCCGGGCGTGCCGTCCGAGCTGCTGAACCCCAAGGCCACGTGGGACAATCCCGAGGCGTACGACGCGACCGCCGAGAAGCTCGCCTGCATGTTCGTCGAGAACGCCGAGAAGCGCCTGCAGTCGATGTCTCCCGAGGTCCGGGCTGCTGGGCCTAAGCCGCTGAACTGATCCCACCGCTTCGGAAAGGGGCCGGCCCCGCTGAGACAACTCGCGCATAGAGCGCGCTCAAATTGTCTCCGCGGGGCCGGCCCCTTTCCGAAGCTTCCGACCAGGACTCGGTTTCGTCCCGTAGCGGCACCTCGGGAGGCTTCGGCTGCAGAGCGGCTTCGCGAGCCGATCTCGAGCTGGAAGGGGAGGGCCGGGTTTGGCCACTTCTGGCGAAGTAACCAAACCCGGCCTCATTGATGTCTTCTCGCTGGCCGACTGGAATTATGCGGGTCATTGGAAGGCCGGGGTACTTCTTGCGAAGTACCCCGGCCTTTGCGGTTCATTGCGGGCTCGGTGCTGGTTGAGCCTCGTGTTCGACGGGTGAACTAGTTCTGCTCGGCCATCTGGGCCTGGACGGCGGTGATGGCCACGACGCCCACGATGTCGTCGGCGGAGCAGCCGCGGGACAGGTCGTTGACCGGCTTGGCGATGCCTTGGAGCACCGGGCCGTAGGCCTCGGCGCCGGCGAAGCGCTGGACGAGCTTGTAGCCGATGTTGCCCGCCTCGAGGTCGGGGAAGACGAGGATGTTCGCGTTGCCGGCGACCTTGGAGCCGGGGGCCTTGAGGTCGGCGACGGACTGGACGAGGGCGGCGTCGAGCTGCAGGTCGCCGTCGAGCGCGAGCTCGGGGTTCTTCTCGTTGGCGAGCTTCACGGCCTCCTGGACCTTGGTGGGCACGTCGCCCTTGGCGGAGCCCATCGTGGAGAAGGAGAGCATGGCGACCTTAGGCT
>ERZ808240.503-NODE-503-length-51440-cov-154.219636_pt1 | contig 51440 bp, 45 predicted proteins | sample MGYA00521084_ERZ808240 | MGnify/ENA primary metagenome ERZ808240 (study PRJEB31516, sample SAMN03275571) | gut metagenome | biome: mammalia-associated habitat; material: feces | host: Papio cynocephalus | place: Kenya | collected 2012-08-06 ...
GGCCGACGAGCTGGTCGCGGAGTTGAAGCGCAACGTCGAGGAGACGAAGACGCTCACCGCGTGAGCCGAACCATCAACGCAGCAATGCCGCCAGCGCGTCCTGCAACGTGTCCGTCTGCACGACGGCAAGCCCCGGAACGGGAACGTTCCTGCGCAGCGTCGGCACGACGGCGGTGGTGAACCCCAGTCGCGCCGCCTCGCGAAGTCGATATTCCAGACGCGGCACGGGCCGGACCTGCCCCGTCAGGGAGATTTCGCCGATGGCGCATGTCGTGCGCGCGATGGGCTTCGATTTCGCGGCGCTCGCCAGCGCCGCCACAATCGCCAGATCGCAGCCGGGCTCGCGCGCCTGGCCTCCGGCGATCGTGGAGATGTACAGGTCGTTCGACAGCAGATTGATGCCGCCATGTCGGTACAGCACCGCCACCAGCATGGCGATGCGATTCGAATCGACGCCGTTCGCGGCCCGTCGCGGTGTCGGCAGCACGGATTTGGTGACCAACGACTGCACTTCGATGGGGAGGCTGCGATGACCGTCCAGCGTGAACGTCACGCAGGTTCCGTCCACGGGGGCGGCGTTGGCCGCGCCTGTGGAAAGGAACAATCCCGAAGGGTCCGTCACTTCTTCGATGCCTTCGCCGCTCATGTCGAAGCATCCCACCTCATCGGTCGGTCCGAAGCGGTTCTTCACCGCGCGCAGCATGCGCAGCGCGGTTTCGGCGTCGCCTTCGAACTGGCAGACCACATCCACGAGATGCTCCAACGTGCGCGGACCCGCAATGGAACCGTCCTTCGTCACATGGCCGACAAGCAGCACCGGAATATCCAGCGTCTTGGCGGTGTCGATCAGCGCGCTCGCGACCTCACGCACCTGCGTCGAGCCGCCGGAGATGCCATCCACGTCCTGGGAGACGATGGTCTGCGCCGAATCGACGATGGCCAGCGACGGCGTGAACCGTTCGATCAGGCCGAGGGCCGTGGCGAGGTCCGTGGTCGCGGCCAGAAGAAGATTCGGTTCGATGGCGCCGATGCGGGCGGCGCGCATGCGCACCTGCGCCTGCGACTCCTCCCCGGAGATGTACAGCACGGTGTTCCTTTCGGCATGTGCCGCGCATAGTCTCGCGACGTTGCCCGCGGTCTCCAGCAGCAGTGTCGATTTGCCGATGCCGGGTTCGCCGGCGACCAGCGTCACCGATCCGGGCACGATGCCGCCGCCCAGCACACGGTCGAACTCCGTGAATCCCGTGCTGACGCGGACGGCGCTTTCATCGCCGCCCACCTCGGTGATCGGCTTGGCCACCGAATCCGATACCGTATGCGATTGCGTGCGGGACGTGCGTCCCGGCGCCGCGGTGCGCGACGAAGCAGCCGGACGCGCCTCGTGGAATTCCTCGATGGTGCCCCATTGTCCGCATTCGGGGCAGCGTCCGAGCCATTTCGGCCCGCTCCAGCCGCATTCGGAACATAGAAAATGTGAGGACGTCTTCGCCATACAGCCGACGATACGGGTGTTTTGGGACAAACCACGTCCGTGGAATGCGGCCGGACGCGGTTATCGGAGCCGTCGGACGCGTCTCATGGATGTGAAACAATGACAAACATGTCTGATACGCAAAATTCCTCTTCTCATGGCAAACTCGTCGTGGCCGTCGTGGCCGCGGCTTTGGTGATTGTGCTCGCGTTGGTGTCCGCGTTCATTTGGCCCGGCTGGGCGCTGAACAAGGATTCCGCTTCGCAGCAGACCGCGCAGGGGACTTCGCAGGGCGCTTCGAAGACCACCGAATCGTCCAAGCCGACCATCAATGCCACGCCATTGCCTGACGACGCGAGCGAATTGCTGAAGGCCATGCCGGATTCCGTGCTGAATTTCGCGCGTACGAAGGCCAGCGCATCCGCGTCGTGGTCCGCCGCGTCGCCGGTGGAGGAGTACACGCTTACGTATTCCACGGGCAAAAGCGATCAGGACGTCACTTTGGTGGTCGCCCAGTGGTCGGAAAAGGACGATGCGAAGGACCAGTATGACTCGCTTACCGGCGACATGTCGGGCAAGGAGCTGGGCAGCGGCAACGTGAAGGTCTCCGGCACCGCCACCGGCGCGTACACCGTCAAAACCGACTCGGATGACGAGAACAAGGCGATCGCCGTCTGGCAGAACGACACCGTGGTGTTCCAGGCGACCGGGGCCAAGGAATCCGTGCAGCGTTTCTACCAGCAGTTCCCGCTGTGAGGACCGACGGCGGATTGCTGAGGCATCCGTGGAAAACATCCGCGGAAAGCGGGATGAGAATGCGGTATTTCCACCATATGAGTATGGTCGGGTGCGTTCGTCCCCGAAACGGTGTAGTATTGGGCAAGTTGCAAACTTTTACCCTTTGAATTCAAGGAACGGAGGCTGAGATGGGCTCGGTCATCAAGAAGCGCCGCAAGCGCATGAGCAAGAAGAAGCACCGCAAACTGCTTCGTAAGACTCGCCACCAGCGCAAGTAGTCTTCAGACGCGGTTGAAGCGTCAACTAAACAAAATCCCGCATTCCTTTCGGAACGCGGGATTTTTGCTATCGGAATCGATGGAAGTCACTTGTTGGAGTTCGTCATGACGCGCGGTCCGTTCGGATCGCCGACGATCACCTGGTCGACCATGTGCAGGAAGAGGCCGTGCTCCACCACGCCGACCGTGGTGATCAGGTCCTGCGCCAGATCTTCGGGATGGTCGATGCGTTCGAGATGCAGATCCACGATGTAGTTGTTCTCGTCGGTGCGCACCGGCTTGCCCTCCGCGTCGAGACGCAGCGTCGGCTTGTATCCCCGGGCTTCGAACTTCTGGATGACGTGGCCGGAGCCGAACGGAATGACCTCCACCGGAAGCGGGAACCTGCCGATGGTGTCGACGACCTTGGATTCGTCCACGATCCACACGATCTTGTCGGAGTTGGTCGCCACGATCTTCTCCCACAGCAGGGCCGCGCCGCCGCCCTTGATGCCGTTGAAGTTCTTGTCCACCTCGTCGGCGCCGTCGATGGTCACGTCGATATGGTCGACATCGTCGATGTTCACGATTTTGATGCCATAGCTTTCGGCCTGCTCCTGCGTGCGGCGGGATGTGGTGACGCCGGTGAACCGGAGTCCTTCCTCCTGCGTGCGGCGTCCGAGCTCATCGACCAGGAAACGCACCGTCGAGCCGGTGCCCAGTCCGGCGACCATACCGTTGTGAATGATGCGCGCTGCCTCGACGCCCGCGGCCTTCTTCAAAGCATCCTGCTGTGCCTTATCCATAATCCTCCTTTGATATGGGATGAAGCCTTACTTCCATGGTATCGGATATGTCGAATTTTCGGACAATTTTCACCAAAAAAGTTGCAGAATTGAACATTCGGTTACATAAGGCGATTGGGGATCGATGGATATCAATCCCCAATGTGTTTCACGATATGTTTCACGGATTGGTGGCGTGGGCGTCTCCGCTTTGGATTGGCTGGGTCAGCTGTGTTTGACGGCGAACGGCGCCTCGTCCAAGACCAGGGTGCCGTCTCCCAGCACGTATCCCTCCACGGCGATGTAACCGCGGATAAGCCGCGGCTTGCCGTCGAACGTCGGACTTGAATCCGGCGGCGGGGAGAAACGGACCATGCCCGACACCGACAGGCCCGAAGGACTGGGGCGGTGGGGGAGTTTGGGAAGATCGGCCAGCTGCGCCCTGGCCTCGGCCGATGGCATGTTCGAATTCGTGGACGTATTGCCCGTCGTGACGCCGCTGCCGGACACGCTGCCCGTCGTGGAATGATCGGTCGTGGATCCATCGTCCGCCGTGGCGTCGCCGTCCATTGCGGTGCCGCCGGATGCGCCCGCATCCGTGGTCGGGTCGTTCGCAGTCGCGTCGGCGGATACGGGAGCGGTGCTGCCGGAACCGTCGTCATGCGCCGTTTCCGTGGGCTGTTGCTTGCCGGCATTGCCGATGGACTCAGTGGACTCCTTGCCCGCGTTTCCGCCATTGTCGGCATCGTCGCGCGACGACGATTCTCCGGAGTCCTCGGAAGCGTCGTCGCGGGGGAAGTAGTCGTGTTTGATCAGCATCTTCGCGTAGGATTCGTGCGGCGCATGCGTCGCGATCACCGTGGTCCGGTCATCGTCCTGCGTCTCGACGGCCATGGTCCGTTGTTCGTCCTGCGAAGCGGAAGCGCCTTGGCCGCGGCCCATATGGTATTCGGCCGGCGTGATGGCGCCGTCGAGCAGCATGCGCGCGTCCTCGGGTACGTCGGTGCCACGTGAGTATTCGGAAGCCAGCAGTGACTTCCATCCTTCGAGCGGCAGATACCCCTCACAGACCTTCGAACGGCAGTTTCCGGCATAGGTGCGGGCCAGGTCGTCCACCTTTTCGTTGCCGGCATTGCCCGCATGACCCTTGACCCAGACGAATTTCACCGGTCCGGGGCGTTTCGCGATCTCCTCGTCGATGGCGCGGATCACATCGGCGTTCTTCACCGGCTTCTTCTGCGAATTCCTCCAGCCGTTTCTCTTCCAGCCCTTCACCCACGTGGTCGAGCAGTTGATCGCGTATTGGGAATCCGTTTCGATGGTCAACGGCTCCGAACCGGGGTGCGCGCGCAGCGCCTCCAGCACGGCGCACAGCTCGCCGATCTGGTTGGTGCCGTTCGTGGCTCCGCCCGCGTCGCAGTCCCCATCATGTTCATGCCCTGGTTTTCCGCCTGCCGCCGGCTCGTGGTCGGCCCAGGCCCAGCCCATCGGGCCGTTCGGATTGCCCAGCGCGGAGCCGTCTGTAGAAACCGTAATCGTCATGCTTTCTACCCTACGAAAGCCGTGCGACGCTGAATCGGCGCGCGGACGGTATCGTGAACGGGCATGGAGACCGATGGTCGCCGGGTGACGGGCTTGGCTGCGGTGGCCCGTCAATCGGGCAGGCACAACATGACCGAGGCGCGGAACGTATCGCCGTCGTAATCGAATGCGGCAGTGCCATGATGGCGTTCGGCGGTCTCCCGTATGGTCGCGGTGCCCAGTCCGTTGCCGCTGTGCTTGGTGGAGGCGAACGCGTCGTCCACCTGTGTGACGGAGGAATCGTAGGAATTGTCGACCACGATGAACAGCGATGCCGGAGGACCGTCGTGGTACCGTATGCGCGCCTTGAGCGAACGTGGTCCCTCCTGCTGTCTGGAGATCGCCTCGCAGGCGTTCTCCAGCAGATTGCCGACCAGCGAACACAGTTCCGCGTTGTTGATCGCGATGTATTGCGGAACGGAGGCCTTGACGTCCACGTCGGCGCCTTTGTGTCGGATCCAATCGCAGTAATAGACCAGCACCGCGTTCAGCGCGGCATGGTCGCAGTACTGCATCGGCGCCGGGTCGAGCAGCGGATGCTCCGCCATCTGCCCAAGATAATCGCGTATGCCGTCCATGTCGTCGGCCGCGGCCAACGCCTGCAATGTCTGGATATGATGCCGCACGTTGTGCTTGATGGCCCGCGCCTCGTGGATGCGTTCGTTCATATGCTGCAACTGCAGGGTCTGCACATCCGCGTAATGCTCTTTGCGGCTGGCGAGCAGCAGCCGCTCGGACTGCCGGATCATATACCAGATGAGGGCGTATGCCAACGCCATGAAACAGGAATAGGCGATGTCGATCGTGAAGGCGATGCCGAGCATGCGGTTCATCAGCAGCGTATCGTTGTCGACGGGCAGGCACCATACGGCTATCGCGGCGGAAATGAACGGAAACAGCCAGATGAAGTTCCAGAATCTCCCATCGACCGCCGGTGAACCGAACGTTTTCGGTATCGAGACATGCAGCGGATGCCATAGCGAAACCGGTACGATGATGTCCATCAGCAGCAACGCGGTCCAACCCGGCCAGCCCACCCGCTGGTCGGTGGAACGCGCGCCGAGCGCGGCGACGTCGGTGAGCAGCGCCAGATAGTACACGGCCGCGACGATGTACGCGGCGGTAGAGACGACGATCAGCACCTGCGGCAGCGGAAGGTCGCTGATTCTGCCCAATATGGCGGCGATGATGACGGCGGTCGGCAGCACCGTCCACGTCGATGCCAGACCGGTGCAATGGCAGAAGACGCCGCACGACACGAACCAGACCAGGCCCACGGCGGCCAGCAGCGCGCTTTTGCGGTGGGGATTCGGCATATGGTCCCAGGCCATGATCAGGCACAGCAGCAGCCCCATCAAGGCGTTGATCTGCTCCGCGATGGCGAAGAACAGATCCGACGGATGGGTGGACGCGATGAATTCGATCATCGGACTATTCCATTCTCATTCTGGTGAAGGTGTATTCCGCGTATTTGCGGCATGTCGTGGTCACCGCGGTTTTCGTGATCGGAACGCGTTTGCCGCCCTTCATCACGAATTCCGCGTTGTTGATGCCGGCGACGTAGTCGAAATTGACGAGCACGCCGCGTGCGGTGCGGTAGAAGTTGTCGAATACGGTGAGCCGTCGCTCCACGTCGGAGAAATTGGTGCGGATCTTCGTGCGGGTGCCGTCGGCGAAGGTGAATTCCACATAGTGCGCGCTGGACAGCGCGTATGCGATGAGCCGCCTGTCCATGGTGGTCGCGGGGTTGCCGAAGGCCACCTGCCAGGCGGCGTCCGCCGCCCGCTTCGTGCCCGGCCGGTCCAGATGGGTTGCCGGAGCCCTGCCGTCGAGTTGCGCCGCAACGCGGTCCATGGTCGCGTCGAACGCCTTGCGGCTGATCGGTTTGAGCAGATAGCCGCTTGCCTGCACCTCATACCCCAGCACCGCGAAATCGGCGCTTGAGGTGATGAACACGATGGGGCAGTCGTCGTGCTGCCGGCGAAGCAGACGCGCGATGTCGAGTCCGGTGGCCGCGTGCGTCGCCTGTTCGTCATCCGTCAGATAGCAGTCGAGCAGCAGCAAATCGTAGCGGGCGGTTTTCCAGCTTTCGATGAAGGATTCGGCGTCGGCGAAGGTCACGCATTCCACACCGAGCCCGAGCCTTGAACGGAAATGATCCGCGCACATGGCGGCTATGAGCTGGCGCTCCACGGCGTGGTCCTCGACGATGGCGACACGCATGTTCCCTCCTTCGACAGGGCGTTGTGCCGATTGGCATGGATGCCGTCGTGACGGTTACCATTCAGCGTAATCGCGTGGGCGTCATGCGACGGGGCACATGACGGTGTTTCATGCCATGGAACCGTGTTTCGTGCCACGCGCGGAGACTGGCGCCTGCGGATGCGCGTTCGCTCTGATGCATGGATGCGTGACTGCCCCGTTGCGTGGACGCGCGGCATCATCCGCGCCCGCATGCCACGTCGCGTTCGGTGCGGAGCCATCGAACGGCACGGCGCCGATGCGGGGCGCCGTCGTTGCATCTGGACTTATGACGCGGCGGTGCGTCGGCAAGGCCGCGGCTATGGGAAAGGCCCGTTCCGGATGGGCGCGAACCATGTTCTCCGCCATGTGGTTTGCCCCACGCGGAAAACGGTTCGGGCATCGGAACGGGCCTTGGGCGCGCCCGCCTTGCGGCTCGGCGCGTCGGAATCGGATTGAATGTCGCTTGCCGGCTTATTCGGCCAGCGCCTTGTCCACGACCTCGGAAGCCTCGGTGAGCACCTTGTCGAGCGCCTCGGGGGAGTCGAAGGACTCGGCGTACACCTTGTAGATGTTCTCGGTGCCGGACGGACGCGCCGCGAACCAGTTGTTCTTGGTGGTGACCTTCAGGCCGCCGATCTTCGCGTGGTTGCCCGGGGCTTCGGTGAGCTTCGCGGTGATGTCCTCGCCGGCCAGCTTGGTGGCGGTGACGTCGTCGCCGGTGAGCTTCGCGAACTTCTGCTTCTGCTCCAGCGTGGTCGGGGTGTCGATGCGCTTGTACCAGCTCTCACCGAAGCGCGCCACCTGTTCCTGGTGCAGCTGCGCCGGGTTCTTGCCGGTCTTGGCGGTGATCTCCGCGGCCAGCAGGTCGGGGATCAGACCGTCCTTGTCGGTGGTCCACACGCGGCCGTCCTTGCGCAGGAAGGACATGCCGGAGCTTTCCTCGCCGCCGAAGGCCACCTCGCCCTTGAACAGCGGGTCGACGAACCACTTGAAGCCGACCGGGACCTCGACGAGCTTCGCGTCGATGGACGCGGCCACGCGGTCGATCAGCGAGGAGGAGACCAGCGTCTTGCCGATGCCTGCGTGCTCCGGCCAGTCAGGACGGTTGCCGCCGAACAGGTATTCGACGCACACGGCGATATAGTGGTTCGGGTTCATCACGCCCCAGTTCGGGCAGACGATGCCGTGGCGGTCGGCATCGGGATCGGTGCCGCCGACCAGGTCGTACTTGTCCCATGCGCCGTTGTTGAGGGAGTCGACCAGGCCCTTCATCGCATACGGCGAGCTCGGGTCCATACGGATCTTGCCGTCGTGGTCGATGGTCATGAAGCTCCAGGTCGGATCGACCTGCGGGCGCACGACATCGATGGTCAGATCGTACTTCTCGTTCATCAGCGGCCAGTAGTTCACGGACGCGCCGCCGAGCGGATCGATGCCCAGACGCACGCCGGAGGAGCGGATCGCGTCGAAGTCGATGACGTTCTCCAGGTCGGAGACGTAGTGCTCGCGATAGTCGAAACGCTCGACCAGATCGGATTTGACGGCCTGCTCGAACGGCACGCGCTTGACGTTGCGGAAGTCGCCGAGCAGCTCGTTGGCACGGTTCGCGATGGCGTTGGTGACGTCGGCCGGCGCCGGGCCGCCGGTGACCGGGTCGTACTTGAATCCGCCGTCGGTCGGCGGGTTGTGCGACGGGGTCACGACGATGCCGTCGGCGAGACCCTCGCCGGTGAAGCGCTGGGTGCCGTCGGCCGCGCGGTTGTGCGTCAGGATGGCCTGGGACACGACCGGCGTCGGGGTGAAGTCGTCACGGGAATCGATGCGTACGCGCACGCCATTGGCGACGAGTACCTCGATGGCGGTCTTCCAGGCCGGCTCGGACAGCGCGTGGGTGTCGCGTCCGATGTACAGCGGGCCGGTCACGCCGGCCTTCTTGCGGTATTCCGCGATGGCCTGGGTGATGGCGACGATATGGGCCTCGTTGAACGAGGTCTTCAAAGACGAACCGCGGTGTCCGGAAGTGCCGAAGGAGACGCGCTGCTCCGGAACGTTGGGGTCGGGGACGACGTCATAGTATTTGCCGATGACCTCGTCGACGTTGATCAGATCTGCTGGGGTGGCGGGCTTTCCCGCATTGTTTGCAACCATGCTCCCATTGTGCCACGTTTTTTCACCAAATGTGCGTAATTGTCAAATTATGTGCGAAGAATAGTTAATTTTGTGTGATGAATACGTTTCCCGATGATGGGCGTGTCGTAATGATTCCGTGAATGGGGCGGCGGGTCCGCGGATTCGCTCCCGGATGATTTGCATGGAATCCGGCGATGGTGTAATGTAGTGGGCATTCGACTAAGGCAGGGTTGCTAGTCAACTAATCGACGCAAGACCTGAGATGTGGCTTACTATGCCATATCTCAGGTCTTTTTTGTTGCCCGAGGCAGTGCCGCGCCGGGTCGGAAACGTTGTTGTGGAAAGAAAGGAGATCGAGATGGCCGATTCTCTCGCCTCTCAGATCATCGCTGCGATCGGTGGAGCTGAAAACGTTCGCAGCCTGACGCATTGCGCAACCAGATTGCGCTTCGAACTGGTCGATGCCTCCAAGGTGGACCAGAACGCGCTCGAACATATGAAAGGCGTGCTCGGCGCGGTGCCGCAGAGCGGCGACCGCTTCCAGGTGGTCATCGGTGGCGCGGTGGCCTCCGTGTACGACAGCATCATGCACCTGCCCGAGATGGCCGGCAACGGCTCCGGCGGCACCCGATCCGATGCCGGCAAGACGATGTCCGATGCCGACGTCAAGGCGGCGGCACGCTCCAAGGCCCGCGGCAAAGTGGCATGGGTCGATTCGTTCTTCGAATACCTCGCCGACTCCTTCCGTCCGATCATCGGCGTGCTGCTCGGCGCGTCCATCATCATCGCATTGGTCAACCTGCTGATCTCGCTCAACGTCATCCCGAACGACGAGGCGTCGGCCGGCTGGGTGTTCATCAAGGCGATCTGGAAGGGCGTGTTCTACTTCCTGCCGATCATGGTCGCCTACAACGCGGCCAAGAAACTCAAGGTCGACCCATGGCTCGGCGGTTCCATCATGGCCATATTGATGACGCCGCAGTTCACCAGCCTGATGGACACCAAGACCTTCTCATCCACGGTCTGCACCGAAAACGCGGCGCTCGGCACCACATCGTGCACGGCGAACATCTTCGGACTGCCGATGCAGCTGAGCGATTACAGCGGCAACGTGTTCGTGCCGTTGATGATGGCCGCGGTGCTCGCCTTGGTCTACCACGGATTGAAGAAGATCATCCCCGACAGCGTGCAGCTGGTGTTCGTGCCGTTCTTCTCCCTGGTCATCGTGGGCGCGCTGACCGCGTTCATCGTCGGACCGATCGGCGTATGGGCCGGAAACGCGCTGGGCGTCGGTCTGGCGTGGCTTAACGGACACGCGCCGTTCGTCTTCGCCATCATCATCCCGCTGCTGTATCCGTTCCTCGTGCCGCTGGGCCTGCACTGGCCGCTCAACGCCCTGATGCTGATGAACATCCAATCCATGGGATACGACTTCATCCAAGGGCCGATGGGCGTGTGGAACTTCGCCTGCTTCGGCGCGACCGCCGGCGTGCTGTTCCTCTCCATCCGCGACAAGGACGCCGATATGCGCCAGACCTCGTTGGGCGCGCTCGCCGCAGGTCTGCTCGGCGGCGTCTCCGAGCCGTCGCTGTACGGCATCCACCTGCGTTACAAGCTGATCTACAAGCGCATGCTGGTGGGCTGTGGCCTCGGCGGCGTCGTCATCGCGGTGCTCGGATGGCTGTTCCCGTCGGTCACCGCGGCAGGCCAGACCGTGCGCGGCGTGACCACCACCGCGTTCGCGTTCACTTCGCTGCTCACCATTCCGGTGTTCGACCAGATGTGGGTGTACGCGGTGTCCATCGCGGTCTCGTTCCTCACCTCCTTCATCCTCATCATCCTCTTCGACTACCGCACGCCGGAGCAGAAGGCCGAAGTGCTGGCCCGCGCCGCGGCGAACGGGCGGTCCATGGAGGCGTCCGAGGGGTCCGATAAGACCTCCGAAGCCAAGGAGACCGTCGTCGAGACCGTTCCTGCGGACATCGCTCCGGACGCGGCCGAAGAAACGGCTGACGGCGGCAAGGACGGCGCGGCCGCCGATGCCGTGGTCTCCGCGCCCGTGGCCGGCCACGTGATCGCGCTGGACGATACCGGAGACCCGGTGTTCGCCTCCCGCGCGCTCGGCGAGGGCGTCGGCATCCAGCCGGCGGACGGCCTTGTCGTCGCACCGGTCTCCGGCGTGCTGCAGACCGTCGCGGAAACCGGCCACGCCTTCGGCCTCAAAACCGACGACGGCGTGGAGGTGCTCGTGCACGTCGGCATCGACACCGTGAAGATGAACGGTGAGGGCTTCGACGTCAAAGTCAAGGCCAACGAGCGGGTGAACGCCGGTGATCCGCTGGTCGCCGTCGATTTTGATAAGGTGAAGGAAGCCGGATACAGCACCACGACGCTGATGACGGTGCTGAACACGGTCGCTTTCGCCGAAGTCGCCCCGAAGACCGGCATCGACGTCAAGGCCGGCGACGCGGTGATCGACATTCGGCGCTGACCCAACGATTATCCAAAGGAGAACCGGCATGGACGTTCTTCGTGTGTTCAACAACAACGTCGTTTTGGCGAAAGACGGCGATCGTGAGGTGATCCTCACCGGACGCGGCATCGGCTTCCAGGCCAAGCCCGGACAGCATGTTGACGAAGCGAAGGTCGTCCGCCGGTTCGTTCCCGCGGACGGCCGCGATCCCGACCACATGGCGCAGCAGGTGGCCGGGATCCCGCCGGAGATCATCCGATTGGTCGCCGATGCCATGAACCGCGTCGGTCTCGGTGATCAGGCCGACAGGCAGCCGGCGCTTGTCGTATCGCTTTCCGACCACGTCTGCGGCGCGATTCGCCGCGCGCAGCAGGGCCAATCCATCGAATATCCGCTGGAGGCGGAGGTCCGTTCGCTGTATGCCGACGAATACGCGAAAGGCAAGGCCTTGGTCGATGCGATGAACACCTACCTTGGCGGCTCGCTGCCCGACGGCGAGGCCGTGGCGCTCGCCCTGCATCTGGTCAATGCGGGATTCTCCACGGGCGACATGTCCGCCACCTACGCGATGACCGGCGTGATCCAGCAGATGATATCGGTGATCGAGGGCGCGTACGGCATCACCTTGGAACGCACCGGCGTCAACGTCGGACGGTTCATCACCCACCTGCGCTACCTGTTCGTGCGCATCCACCAGCACGAACAGCTCGATGACGAGCCGCAGCCCATCGTCGAATCCATCAAAGCGTCCTATCCGGAAGCCTACGACTGCGCCAGAAGGCTCGCGGTGATCGTGCATATGCGGTTGGGCGCGGAACTCACGGAGTCGGAGATCGCCTACCTCGCGCTGCACGTGTCCCGCGTGACCGCGCGGCATCCCGGTCGCGCGGACCGTTAGTCCGCAGGGGTTCCGGGCACTTCAGGCACGCGCACGCACAACGCCTGGCGCTCCACGCTGAAACGGATATGGCGCGTTTCGGGGAGCATGTCGCCGTCCACCTGCGCCAGAACGGGCTTCTCCAAAGTGATCTCCGCGCTGACGCCCTGAATCTGGTCGACGGTGGAATTCGTCGACAGCGGGCTTTGCTGCGCCTTGCCGGTGATCGTCTGATGCAGCACGTCTCCGAACAGGTTCGCCCAGCCGATCAGGCCGCCGGAGGTGTCGATGATCTCGTAGTCGAGGATGCCGTCATCGTAGACGGCCTCGGGCATCAGCGAGAACATCGGAATCTGGCCGCAATTGCCCGCCATGAACGTGCGGAACGTGAGCCCGCGCGTGGTGTGCGTGCTGCCGTCCGCGCTGGTGATCGTCACATCGCCCTTGTACTTCGGCGCGAACATGTTCTTCACGCCGGAAACGAAATACGCCAGCCAGCTGATGTTCTTCTTCAGCTCCGGATCGGTGTCGTCGATCATCAGCGCGTCGAATCCGATGCCGGCGATGATGAGGAACGCATGGCCATGGTCCGCGGTCTCGTCATCGAGCAGCGTCAAACGCCCCACATCCACATGGCGCGAGCCGTGCGAGGTGGCGACCGTCAGCGCCGCGTCGATGTCGTCCACGGGGATGCCCATATTGCGGGCGAACAGGTTGCCGGTGCCGATCGGCACGATGCCCAGCGCGTGGCCGGTGCCCGACAACGCGCTCGCCACCGTGCGCACCGTGCCGTCGCCGCCCACGGCCACGACCACATCCGCGCCATGCTCCAACGCCTCGAACGCGCACGCCCTGCCGTCCTTGTCGAGCTGCGTCTCGATGAATTCGACCTTCGTGAGACGCTTCGCCTCGCAGAATTCCCGGATATGCTTTTTGCGCTGCGCCGCCTGCGGCTTCGACGGGTTGACGATGAACGCGTAACGCACCTGGTCGCCATCGCGCCGGCCGAGCTGTTCGGCCAGCTTGCGCCGTCGATACGCACGGAACCCAAAGAACGCTGTGGCGCATGCCGCGATGACCGCCGCGACGATGATCAAAACGATGACATAGGTAGGCATGCTTCCTATTTTCCCCTGAACGCGGGAGAAAAAACGGATTTACGACGGAAAATTCAACGATTCCTGCACGGTGCGCCGAAAAAGCGGTTCAGGGAATCCGACGGGCCGTTCCATGTCGGGCCGTGGCGGCCGCTCGGTGTCGGCTTTCGGCACTAGGCTAAGAACCATGCTTGATATCCAATTCATTCGTGAACATGCTGACGTTGTCAAGGAATCCCAGCGTAAGCGTGGCGAATCGGTCGAACTTGTCGACGAGGTGCTGCGCTCCGACGAGGTTCGTCGTTCCTCTCTGAAGGAATTCGAGGCTGCCCGCGCGCAGCAGAAGGAAATCGGTAAGAAGGTGGCCGCGGCCCCCGCCGAGGAGAAGGCCAAGCTCATCGCCGACACCAAGGCGCTTTCCCAAAAGGTCTCCGAGTACAAGGCCGCAGCGGACGCCGCCGCGGAGACGTACACCACCGCCATGTGGAAGCTCTCCAACATCGTCGAGCCGGAAGCGCCGGAAGGCGGCGAGGACGACTACGTGGTCGTCAAGAAGGTCGGCCAGATCCGCGACTTCGCGGCTGAAGGCTTCGAACCGAAGGACCACCTGACCCTCGGACGCGGCGTCGCCGGCATCGACATGGAACGCGGCGTGAAGGTGGGCGGCTCCCGCTTCTACTTCCTGCGCGGCCAGGTGGCCCGCATGCAGATCGCCATGCTCACCATGGCCGTCGACCAGGCCGAGGAGCACGGATTCACCCTCGCCATCACCCCGACGCTCGTGCGTCCGGAAGTGATGCGCGGCACCGGCTTCCTCAACGCGCACGCCGACGAGATCTACCGTCTGCGCGAACCGGACGACCAGTACCTGGTCGGCACGTCCGAAGTGGCGCTCGCCGGCATGCACGAGAACGAGATCTTGGACTTGGAGAACGGCCCGCTGCGCTACTGTGGCTGGAGCTCCTGCTACCGCCGCGAGGCCGGCGCCGCAGGCAAGGACACCTCCGGCATCATCCGCGTGCACCAGTTCGACAAGGTCGAGATGTTCGTCTACGCCAAGCAGGAGGACTCCTACAAGGAGCATGAGCACCTGCTGGCCATGGAGCAGGAGATGCTCGGCAAGGTCGAGGTGCCGTACCGCATCATCGACACCGCCGCGGGCGACCTCGGTTCCTCCGCCGCACGCAAGTTCGACTGCGAGGCTTGGGTGCCGACCCAGGGACGCTACCGCGAGCTGACCTCCACCTCCAACTGCACCGAATACCAGGCCCGCCGCCTGAACATCCGCGAACGCACCGCGGACGGCTCCACCCGTGCGGTCTCCACGTTGAACGGCACTCTCGCCACCACGCGTTGGCTGGTCGCCATTCTGGAGAACCACCAGCAGAAGGACGGCTCCATCGAGATTCCGAAGGCCATGCGTCCGTACATGGGCGGCAAGGAAGTCATCGAGCCGACCAAGTGGGAGGCCTGATTCCATAGCCGTTCGGCATGCCTTTGGCGTGTCCGGCCATCAACGGGTCCGGATCGCGGATGTTCTCCGTGGTCCGGGCCCGTCGTCATTTCGGATGCGTTCATTGCGGACAAGCCCATCGAGGATACGTTCGGCTCGTGTGGACTCGCGTCCGCCCGCCGTCGATCGGGAATGGCGCGGTTCCGCACGGCATGATTGGAATTCCGCGCGCTGTGCTATATTTTCTTGTTGTGCACGCGCACGATTGGGTAGATGTCTGAGCGGTCTAAAGAGACGGTCTTGAAAACCGTTGAGGTGCAAGCCTCCGCGAGTTCGAATCTCGCTCTGCCCGCTTGCAGGGGCTTCGGATGATTCCGAAGCCCCTTTTGCATAAGGGGATGCGCTGCATAGGGTGTGCGCGGTGCATGGCGAAGATCGCCGACGATGGTGATGCGCGATGGCGCGAATCATCGGCGATTCGCATAAATCGCACAAAAACGCACATTATTTTTCTTGAAACACACGTATTGTGTGACAATATGTGCTACAATGATTCTTGAACGTAGGAAGAATCCTGACGAAGGAGACAACATGACCACAGTTCTGGTTACGGGCGGCGCCGGTTTCATCGCCACTCATACCGACATTGAATTGCTCAACAAGGGCTACGATGTGGTGACCATCGACAATTACGGCAATTCCTCTCCCGTCGCGCTGAAGCGCGTGGAGAAGATCACCGGCAAGCCGGTCAAGAGCTACGACGGCGATGTACGCGACCGTGAGCTGCTGGAGCGCATCTTCACCGAGAACAAGATCGACTGGGTCATTCACTTCGCCGGACTCAAGGCCGTGGGCGAATCCGTCGCCAAGCCGATCGAATACTACGACAACAACCTCTACTCGACGCTGGTGCTGCTTGAGGTCATGCGCGCGCACAACGTCAAGAAGCTGATCTTCTCCTCCTCCGCCACCGTCTACGGCGATCCGAAGGAACTGCCGATTCTGGAGACCACCCCCACCGGCGGCACCACCAACCCGTACGGCACCTCCAAGCTGTTCCAGGAGCAGATTCTGCGCGACGTGGTCGTGGCCGATCCGGAATGGACCATGGTGCTGCTGCGCTACTTCAACCCGGTCGGCGCCCACCCGTCCGGACTGCTGGGCGAGGATCCGAAGGGCATCCCGGCCAACCTGACCCCGTACGTGGCCAAGGTCGCCATCGGCGAACTCAAGGAAGTCCAGGTCTTCGGCGACGACTACGACACCCCGGACGGCACCGGCGTGCGCGATTACATCCACGTCGTCGACCTTGCCAAGGGCCACGTCGCAGTGATCGACCACATCGACGAGCCCGGCGTGTTCACCTACAACCTCGGCACCGGCCACGGCTACTCCGTGCTGGAGGTCATCAAGGCATACGAAAAGGCCGCCGGCCACCCGATTCCGTACACCATCAAGCCGCGTCGTCCCGGCGACATCGCCACCTGCTACTGCGACGCCTCCAAGGCAGCCAAGGAGCTGGGCTGGAAGGCCGAATTGACCATCGACGACATGGCCCAGTCCTCCCTCAACTGGCAGACCAAGAATCCGAACGGCTTCCGCGGTGCCACCGAGTGATGATTGCCTGACGACCACAGCTGATTGACACGCACCGCCATTGGCATGCGTCGCCGATTCGGCTCCATGGGATTCCTTTTTTCAATGGAAGGAATCCCATTATTTTTATTTGTTTGCTGTGCCTGTCGGCCACGTCGCGGCCGACGCTATGATCGTCGGGATTCACACGAATCGTCGGGATTCACACGATTCGCCGGTCGGCGGCCCAGCGGGTCAGCTCGGTGCGGTTCGACAACTGCAATTTGCGCAGCACGGAACTCATATGCGTCTCCACGGTTTTGATGGAGATGAACAATTCCGCGGCCACCTCCTTGTAGGTGTAGCCGCGCGCGATCAGCCGCATGACCTCCTGCTCGCGGCGGGAAAGCCTGTCGAGCTCGTCGTCATGAACCCGCCCGTAGGCTCCGGCGCCGTTTCCGGAAGATCCGTTCTGGAACGCGGACAGCACGAAACCCGCCAGTTTCGGCGAGAACACGGCATACCCTTCATGCACCTGCTTGATGGATGAGATCAGGTCATCGCCGGAAATCGTCTTGGTCACATAGCCCTGCGCGCCGGCGCGGATCACCGAGCCGACGTCCTGCGGGGAATCGGACACCGACAGCGCCAGAAACACGGTGTCGGGGGAGTAGACGCGCGAGCGCACGAGAATCTCGGCGCCGCCACCGCCCTCGCCGCCGGGCACATGCACATCGAGCAGCACCACGTCGGGCTTGGTCTGCGCGATCATCGTCACGGAGCCCTCCACATCCGCCGCCTGCCCGACGATATGGAAATGCGGCTGCAATGTGGCGATCACGCCCGCGCGAAACATCTCATGGTCATCGACGATGGCGATGCGTATTCCGGATGATTCCCGTTCGTTCATTGCTGCTCCTTCGATTGGCTTCCTTGATTGCCTTGCCGGGGATTTCGCCGGCTGCCTCATTGCCCGTCCTGTGCGGTTTGGGGATGTTCATGCTGACGGTGCGCGCCGCCTTCCGGGCCTCGCTGCGCCGTCGCCACGATCGGCATATGCATGCGCACCTCCGTTCCCCATCGCGGCCGCGATACGATTTCCACTGTACCGCCACGCCGTCTGATGCGCCCGACGATCGATTCGCGGATGCCGAGACGGTTCGCCGGCACCGCATCGACATCGAAGCCGTCGCCATGGTCGCGCACGAACACTTCGACGAGTTCGTCTCCGGCCTCGCAATACACGGATATCGGTTCTCCGCCATGCGTCACCGCATTGACCAGTGCCTGCTGCGTGGCGTCGAGCAGCGCATCCGTCTGCGCGCTCGGCCGCGCATCGCCCACGGTCACCACTTCGATCGGTTTGCCATGCGTGTCTTCGATATGTGCGGCGATCTCCTTCAATCCCGCGCTGACCGAACGGTCGGATGTGGTGCGTTCCTGATACAGCCATTCGCGCAATTCGCGTTCCTGCGAACGCGCCAGCGAGAACACGGTCTGCTGCTCGCTGGCGTGCAGTTGAATCAGCGCCAGCGTCTGCAGCACGCCGTCATGCAGATGCGCGGTCATATCGGCGCGTTCCTCCTCGCGTTCCTTCAACGCGCGTTCCGTGCCGAGATCGCGGATGATCGCCAGAATCCACGGCACGACCGTCAACGCGATGCCAAGCAGCAACACCAATCCGGCGATCACCAGACGGCTGAGATTCGCGAAGTCGCGCACATACGACGCAAGAAAAAGCGCATATGCGACGAATACCAGCGCCATGCCGCCGATCATCGTCCATAACTGGCCTTCCGCGGCGTTGAAGCGTAGCCAGGAGACGCCGACGCCGATGGCGGCGAGCAACAGGGGGAAAACGAGGTGCACGGTGATGCCGCCGGCCAGCATCGCGCCGCTGATGACGAGCGCGGCCAGTCCGGCCAGGGCGGTCAGCGCCGGTTTGGGCGCGTTGCGCAACACATGCTCCAGACTTTCCCCGGAGGTTTTCCGTGGCTCGTCGTACAAGCCGGCGTTCATGGCCGAGAACGCGGCGTCATCTGGCGCGGAGTCATTCGCACCCTGCGGAATGACGGAATCCTCCGGCATGTTCGTCCGGACGGTCGAAGCCGCATCTCCGGCCGTACTGCCGAAACGGAATGCGGAAGCGCTTGGAGCTGCCGGCGAGTCCGATGCATACGACGGTGCCTGCGTCGGCGCATATGGCGCGTTGCCCCGCGCGAGTGGGGTCTGGCCGGCTGGACGCTCGTCGGCCATCATGTACGCCTGCATGATCGGGTCGGCCGCGGGAACGGTGATCCACAGGAACAGATAAGTGATGATGCCCGCGCCGAAAACGAACGCGGATGCGGCGAAGGCCAACCGGACCAGCCATACCGGAACGCCCAGATGCATGCCGACCGACTTGCATACGCCCGCGAACCACCGTCCATAATCAGGACGTGCCAACGGCAATCGCGCCTGATTCGTCGGCATGGGACGTCCTGCGGCCAGTGCGGCGTCGTAGCAGCGACGCATATACAGCGCGCTGGCGGCGTCGTATTGCTCCTGCGTGTAACGTGGCTTCCCAAGGGATCTCATGGTTCCATTGTGCCCGTAGTGGTGACTGGAGCAAGGGGTTTCATCCTGTGTTCAGGGCATATTCAGGGTGTTCCCCGATACGTTCGCGGCGTCCTCGCTGCTGTAATGGAACCATGAACAACATGAACAACGATTCACAGGGCCCCTTCAACGGCCAGCAGCCGTATGAGCGGGGATGGCAGCCCGATTCCGGGCGCAACCAGCCGTCTCCGAATGGGCGATTCTTCTCGTGGATACGGTCCAGCCGGATTTGCCGCGGCCGGAACCGTTGGATTGGCGGCGTGTGCGAAGGCATCGCCAGCAGATTCGGATGGAGCGTGACGCTGGTTCGCGCCCTGATGATCTTCACCTCGCTGTTCTTCGGCGCGGGCGCGGCCTTCTACGGGTTGGCCTGGTTCCTGCTTCCCGACGAGTCCGACGACCGTATTCTGTGCGAGGACCTGATCCATGGCGAATGGCGATGGGGCGATTTGGGCGCGTTCATCTTCATGCTCATCGCCTTCTGCGTGGTCGGCCCGGGATGGCTGGCGTTCCTCATCGCGGCGCTCGTGCTGTGGATTCTGGTGAACAGGCTGTCGTATATGCCGGATTGGCGGCCGCAGACACCGCCATCGGGTCGGCCTCCGGCGAATGGGCCGACGTATGGGGCACCGTACGACGGGCAATATGCGGCGCCCGCCAATGGCATGCCGAACGACAGTCCGTACCCGAGACGGAATGGCACGAACGGCGGCGCGCCCGGCTATTCCAACGGCGCTCCGGGATATTCCGATGACGCGCAAAGATACGGACGATTCCAAACCGCGCCGTCCGCCCAGTCCCGGGCCCCGCAATCCCAGTGGGCGTCCGCGCCGAACGCCGGGCCTTTCGCCACGGCGCAGGTTCCTCCGACGTTCACCGCGCCGGCCGCATCCGTGGGACGTCGCCCACGCCGCGGCCGTCGCAAGCCGGCCGGTCCGTTGCTGACCCTGGTGATGTTCGGATTGACGTTCGTCGCCATCGCCGCATGGATAGGACTGGCATTGGGGCGGAACGGCAAAGGTGGCTATCTGGAAGACGTGATACGCTCCGGCACCATCTGCATCGGCCTCATTTGCCTGGCCGTCGGCGCGGTCGTCGTCATGCTCGGCTGCCGCGGACGGCGAACCGGCGGACTGCATCCCCTTGTGTGGATGGCGGTCGTCATGGCGATGGTCGCGGTGCCGTGCGCGGGAATGCTCACGTTGGCGAACAGCCGGATAAACGTTATCTCGTCCGGCTACCATCGAGTATCCGTCGATGGCACCGAAGTGCTGGGCTCGTCATCCGCGCAGATGCGCCAATACGAGCGGGGCGTCCACGTCAGTGGCGATGGCTACAACGACGATACGCTCCACATCGATCTGAGCGAATACGCCAAGGAACACGGCTCGCACCGCGTGAAACTGGCGGACGGAAGCTACGGCACCAGTTCCTGCCCAACCGGAACCCTGAACCTCGTCGTCACCAACGCGCAGGTGGTGGTGACCGTGCCCGACGGATGCTGGTGGTCCATCGGTTCGGACGATGACGATTACCATGATTACCGCTTCTCGTCCCTGGATTCCATCGGCGGCGCGGACCAGCTGACCTTGGACAACGGCGACATCGGAGTGTCCCTCGATTTCAGCAACGTCGACGAATCGGCTTCACGGGGAGTGCCGGCGTTCAGCACCAACAACAAGAACCTCGACTGCTCGTCCATGCGGTCGAAGGATCTCTTCACCGACGGCAACACCGATGAGGGCTTCAAACGCGTATACGACCAGCACCTGTTCTGGCCATGCTTCGTGGGAGACGACAAGGCTCCGGAAACGCCGGAGCTGGTCATCAACCTTGACGCATCCGTCAACGGCGGCGTCACCGTGCAATACGCATCGGACAGCACACTGCCCAAGTACGAGGGAAAGGAATCGAAATGAGCGACGACAAAACCCTGCGGATTCCCGTCGAAACGGCAGCCCCGACCGCCGCGCTGCCGGTGACGGCGAACGAAGACGCCACGGCCTCCACCACCGTGCTGCCCGAAGCGCAAACCGAAACCCTGCCGGCATACATGGAATCGGACGAACCGACCGTGCCCCTTTACCGGAACGCGGCACAGGAACCACGCCAAGACCGGAGCGGTTCGAACGATCGGCATGACTCGGGTGACTCCGATAATTCGGGTAATCCGGTCGACGCGAACCAGCCGAACGATTCCAACGATGCGCAGGGCAATCCGCATATGCCGACATCGACGGTACCACCGAACGGCGGTGGCATGCGGAACACGCGCGACGCCTCCCCGAGAAAATCCGGCAAATGGCGGGCGAACGGCACGGACGACGACCTGGTCATCCGGCCGACCGGTCCCAGCGTGCCGACCATCGTCCTGGGCGCATTGCTCTGCATCGTCGGCGTCGCCGTGTTGTTCAGCGGCATGTCCACACCGTGGAACTGGCTGTGGCAATGGGCGGGAAACCCCAGATTGCTGGTAGTGTGCACAATCGGCGGATTCGGCGTGTTCCTCATCGCCGTGGCCGTCGTCTGGGCGCTCGCCATCACACTGCGCAACCGGCATATGCGGCGCGATGAGATGGCGCAGACGCCGATGGAACGTTCAGACGAACAATCCCCAGAACGCCAGTAGCGCCAACGACAGCGCCGCCGACGACACCACGAATGTGGCCACCGCGACGTGGCCGGATCCGATGCCTGCTTTTCCATTCACATATCGGATTTCGGTCATGGCGCGGTGGCCCTTTTCCGTGACGGCCTTCGACGTGTTTGCCTTGGAAACACCATCTTTCGTGTGGCGACGTTCGAGGAACGTCGCCACGAGCTCGACCGCCAGCCATGCGAACGCGACGACGCCGAGTCGTGCCGCGGATGCGACGAAATTCCAGTTGCGCGCCAGCAATGTGGAATCGCTGGTCAACGCGATCGCATCGCGGATCACCGTGACGAGATACGCGAGGAAGACGCAGGTCGTGCCCACTGCCAGCACGACGTTGACGGACAATGCGGCGCGCAAGGCGGTGGGGAAACGGCGCGTTTCGAGCGGATTGCATGGATTGCGCGGGCCGCACGCCAAACCTTCGGCGGTGTTGGGATTGCCGGCTGGCATGCGGCTGGAACCGGTTCTTCCAAAACCGTCGCCGGAACGCAGCCTCCGTGTCAGACCGGCGCCCAACAGCATCAACGAACCGACGGTCGCCAGCGCGGCGAACAACAGGCATCCCGCGATGGCGGCGATGACCTCGTCAAGCGACGACACCAATCCGGGCTTCGTGCTGGTCGGCGCGGCGATTTTCTGGTCGGGACGGGCGCCCGCGACCATCGGCGTGGTCCAATCGGAAGCGCCTGTGCCATCGGCGACCGCATTGACCCAATCCTCAAGATCATGCGTGTAATGCCGTTCCAACGGCAATCCGGGAACGGTTTTGTTCGAACCCGTGCGCAACTGGTGGTTCGCATCGTAATAGCGCAGCGTCACGTTCGTGTTGCCGGCCTTGTTCGCGGCCCGTATCAGCAGACGCGCGCCCTGCTCGACCGGCATCGCGTTATCCCGCACGCCATAGTTGATGAGCAATGGCATGGTCAGCGATCTGCGGTATTTCGCCGCGTCGAAATCCGCATACGCCAGCCCGATATGCCGCGTTCCCAGACTGGTGATGCGTGGAATAAGCCGTTTGACGGCATCCGGCGCGCCCGCGTCCGCCAGATAGTTCGTCGCGGCGAGCGTCATCTGCCGTCTGCCCGACACCACGGGCGGCGACGTGAGGATGGCGAAGGCGATTTCAGGATGCTCCGTGGTGAGCACGGTCGCGATCCATGTGCCTTCGGATTCCGCGTACAGTCCGGTTTTGCTCGCGTCCACGCCCGGCCAGGACCGAAGGACCGCCAAGGATTTCGCATAATCGCGTGCGCTGGAGACGTAATCGCGGTTGAGCATGGTGTAGTTGTCGAGACGCTTGTCGGGAACCAGCGTGGTGATGCCCGCGGAAGCCATCGCGCCGGCGACATCGCCGTAGGCCTCGGACGATTTGCCGGTGCCGGAACCATGCAGGAACAGGCACGCCGGATGGTCGTTCGGTGCGCCGATCGGCTCGCGCACGATGGCGTTCACGGTGACACCGCCATCGAGCTTCACCGTGATATGCGTTTCCTTGGTCTGGTACGCGCCCTCCTGCGGAGTGGACAACGCGCCGCCGGTGGCGCGGTCCTTCGCCTGGATGGTCGTATCGGAAGTGGCTGGCACGATGTGGTCGGCGAACGGCCTCACCTGCCATTTCGGCGCCAGCGCGTGGCCGAGCGCGCCCAGCATCATGAACAACGCCAACGAAACCACTGCGGTGGCCGCCACGGTGGTCATCGTCCTTCTTATCAATGCACGCACACCCGCAACCATAGGACACGTTCCCGGCTTGCACAATCGTGCGATTGCCGATTGCGGGCGATCCGTGATCTGTGGATGATCGATTCATGGCATGTGGGATGAATCGACGATGCTCCATGATCGTCGGTCCGTGCCATTGCGGGGCGCGACGTCGATGGCTGTGCGCCACTGGCGGCGGAGCCATCAGCGCTGCGCCGCCTCCGCCTCGTCGAGGCCGTCGAATCCGGCCAGTCTCACGGTGTTGCGGATGGTCTCCTCGGTGAGATTGCGGCGCTCGGCCAGCAGACGGGAGACGAATGCGTCGTACAGGGCGATCGTCCGCTCGGAATACGTGCCCAACTCTCCGCGCAGATATGTTTCGAACGACGTGGCCTGTGGCGTGTCCTCGTCGGTGGTCAGCATGCGCATCGCCATGCCGAGCCTCGGCCAGCGTTCCCGGAAATCACGCGCCCAGGCCACCTGCGTGGCGATGATGCGTTCCTGCATTGCCACCCGACTTGCGGAAAGGCGGGGAATATACGGCTCGATGTTTGCACAATACTCCTGTGGATATGTGGATTGCATCATCCGACCGTACTTTTCCGTCACCAGGTTGCGGCCGGTCCGGTCGGCCTCTTGCAGATCCGACCGGTAGCTGGAGAGCAGTTCGGCCGGCCAGGTGAGGAACTGGCTCGCGCGCATCTCGTGGAACATCGGCCAGTTGCCCTGGCATGAGGCTCGTCCGCCCTCGTTGTTCGTGTTCTGGAACTGCCTCCATTCCAGCGTGATGACGGATTCCACCATGGTGGCCTCGCCGGTTTCCTCCGGCTTGGTGCCGTTGGCGTCGTGCCTGTCGCCTGATGGTTCGATGGTGTTCGTTGTCTTGTTCGTCATTGTTGGTTCCTGACCCGTTGTTTGATTTTCGACCCGCGCGTTATGCACGATGAAGACGATGTGCCGTGCGAATCGCCATGATTGATTGCGGATGGTGTTCGGCGGCGGTGGCCGATGGCGTGCGGCGACCGTTTGCGACCGACGTTCGTTCGTGGAAGCGGACCCGTCGTCACAGGCTGCGCAGGCATGCGTCCGTCGCGACGATATGCTTCTCCACGTACGGACGTTGCCATTCCAGGAACGTCTCATGCGATTCGGTAAGCCCCTCGTGAAGCAGTTCCGTGACGACCTCGGCGCAGATATGCTCGATGGTCGTGGTGATCGTGTCGATCGCAGGGCCTGCGCCCTTGCCGCCCTCGCCGAAACCTTCGCCACCGAAGCACGCGGCGGAGCTTAATCGCAATATCGTCTCCAGTTGCTCGGCGACATCGGCGAGACGCGTCGCCATGCGGCGGCTTAGTTTGCGCAACGCAGCGAAACGCCACTTGTAGTACGGCAGATAGCCCACGGAAACCGGTTCGTTGACCAGAAACACCAGCGAGGCGGTCGCATCGACGAATTGCGTGATGCTCAGCATCGCGGCCGCGCCATCGCCGCGTTCCAGCATGCGCGGCAGATTGTATTGCCCAGCCTGCGCCATCATGCCCAGACGGCGGGAGATCAAGGAAACGCGCACATCCTCAGGCATGAACGTGAATCCCTGACGGGTTTTGGAGAACATGCCCAACGGATCGGCGAACACACGGCCGTTCGTCGCGGTGGCGAGCGTCGCCTCCGGCAGCGTCAGCCATGCCGCGTAATCGGTCTGTGCCGGCGCCTCGGGGTAATTCGTGAGGCGCTCGAAGAAATCGTTGATGCGGAACACGCCGTCGCGCCGGTTCTCGCCCTGCGCGCGGGGCGTCGCGGGCGTGCGGTCCGTGTCTGCGAAGGCTTCGGGCGGCATGGATGCGCTGGTCGTGCCGTTTCCGTCGATGCCGGCATTCCCGGCATCTGTCCGGTCTGCTGCGGAAATCGCCTTGCCGTGACCGCGGAAACGCGGATCGCCCTGTCCGTCCACGGTGAACGCGCGGTCGAGCGCCTCGTAATCCGCCTGCAACCGTGCGCCGATCGCCGCATAATCCTCGTCGGTGAGCCACAGGCAGAAGCGCGGGCCGAAATCATGATCCTGCGAATATACGTCATCGAAGCCCAGGCATTCGGAGCCGTGGCCGACCAGCCCTGCGGCGATGCGACCTTGGTATTCGGGGTATTTCGTGGCGATCATCGGCTTGCCGCAATCATTCCAGAACGCGCGCGCCAACGCCATTCCGGAGATTGAGGGCCGCTGCGGGTTTTGTCGGGGAATCGGATGCGTGGAAATATCGGGGATCGCGGAAGTCGTGGAAGCGGAAGCGTCGTGGTTCGTGGAATCGTCGGTTGCGACGAAGTCGGCGGAAGCCGTGGAAGCGGAAACGGCATGGCTGGTTTTGGCGGCGCCGCTGTTCGTGGGGCATTTGCCGACTTCGCCGTCCACCACGTCCATCGGCCGTTCCTCATCACCGAGCGATTGCTCCGCCATGCGCAGATTCGCCGACGTCGTGCGGTAATAATCGGTGTCGCACCCGTAACATTCCTCGATGACGCCCAACGCCCGCCGATAGCCGTCCACGGCCAGTGCGAATCGTCCGGCCATATAGCAGACCTGCGCGTATCCCGCCAGCGCGGAGGCGTAATGCGCGCTGTGCTCCAAATGCCCGTTCCGATAGATATCCAGGGCTTTCGCGGCATGGTGCATGGCCGAATCGAGCATCCGCGCGGCGTCGTCCCCGTTCTTGCCATGCGTGGCGTCATCCTTGTTTCCGTCTCCGTTCCCGTCTTCGCCGCGCGCGTCGGACCGCGATTGCCGGAGCTGCAACAGCAGCAACGCGAGATTCGTGTGCGTGGACGCGACATCCAGATCGGCGTCCGCGTTCGGCGATGATGCCTCCAACAACCGCAGCGCCCGCTCCAGTTCGTTCCTGGCATGTTCGGTCCGGCCGGTCTCGCCATAGAGCATGGACAGATTGTTGTGCAACGCGGCCAGTCTGCGGTCGGTGGGGGAGAACGCCGCATCCGCGGCAACCAACGCCCGGTGATACAGGGATTCGGCCTCATCGTACCGCCGTGCCGCCCGCATGCCGGTCGCCGCGTTGATCAACGTCGTCGCCCAGGCCTGCGGGTCGCGCTCGACGAGACGCAGACGAGACGCCAATGCCAACGTCCGTTGGATAATCCGCGCATTGGCGTCGTGGCGGCCTTGCGAACGGTAGAATCCCATCGTCTCGTTGAGCACGGTCAGCAGGCCCTCGTCGTCATGCGCGCGCTCGGCCGCTGCGGTTGCGCGCAGCAGATATGGTTCCGCCTGTTCTGCGGCTTCGTGCGCGTCGAAAATCGCGTCCAATCCCTGAAGAAAACGTCGCGCGTCGAAGCCGCTTTCGTTGCCGCGCGGATGGTCTGCATCCGCCGACGATGATTCGGCATCCGCGGTCGGTGATGCCGCGTGCCGTGTTTCGTCCGCATCGGCTTTGTCCGCATCGGCTTTGTTCGCATTGAAGACATCGTTGTCGGTCATGCCGTCTCCCAACCATCGGTTTTTCTGACTGGTTCCAATGTAACGCGGTTCCCGAAAGCACGTGCTGTCGGCAGGGGTGATGTTGCTCTCAAAAAAGCCGGCGTCGAGAACACGACGTCGGCTTTTGAAGATAAAGCATCATGATTGGACGGATTCGGCGAATCGTCAGACCTGCACTTCGCGCATACGTTCGGCGGCGCCCGTATGGGTTTCGTAGCGGCGCGAGTAGATCACCAGGGAAATCACGGCGAGCAGGGTGATCGGAGCTCCCGCAATTCCGGTGAAGTGATAGTTCATCGCGCTCACATTCAGCGCCAGACCGCCGACGATCGAGCCGACCGCATTGCCGAAGTTGAAGGCGATCTGTACCGCGGCACCCGTGATGAGCTCTCCGCCGCCCTCGCCCGCGCGCACCATCAGCAATTGCTGCGGGGACGAGCAGAAGAACATCGCGAAACCGATGAGCAGCGTCAGGAACGCCGTGGTCACATGATTGCCCGGTACGAAGAACACCAGCAGCAATCCGCATGTCGCGATGAACTGCGACAACGCGGCGGTCGCGCCGGCTTTCCACCAATCGGTCAGCCTGCCGCCGGCGATGCCGCCGAGCACCATGCCGAAGCCGGCCAGCACCATCAGCATCGGAACCAATGCGGAAGGCCATCCGCCGGTCTTCTGCAGCCATGGCGAAATGTAGCTCCACCAGCAGAAGATGCCGGAATTGCCGAAGAACACGGCCAGCAGAATGAACCACGGGCCGATATGGGTGAGCGGGCGGAACTGCCCCTTGATGCCGGCGTCCTTGATCGGGGCGACGAACGGCACCCAGGCGAACGTCAACGCCATCGTCATCAGGGCCCAGCCGGCGAGGATCGCGAACGCGAGACGCCAGGAAAGCGACTCGGAAAGCAACGTTCCCGCGGGCACGCCCAGCATGTTGGCCACCGTCTGCCCGGTCACCATCATCGAGACGGACTGCGCCTCCTTGCCCTTGTCCGCCAATGTCTTCGCGATCAGCGTCGCCGTGCCGAAGAACGCGCCATGCGGCAGACCGGAGATGAAGCGCGCGGCCAGCAGCATGGGGGCGTTGATGGAAACCGCGCTCAGCGTGTTGCCCACCAGCGCGATCGCCATGAACAGGATGATGAGGTTCTTTGGTGGCACCTTGCGGCCGAACACCAGAATCAGCGTGCCGACGCACACGCCGATCGCGTATGCGGAGATGAAATGGCCCGCCGTGGGGATGCTCACATGCATGGCGGCTGCGGTCTGGGGCAGGATGCCCATCATCACGAACTCGGCCGCGCCCAGAATGAACGCGCCTGACGCCAAGGCCAATATGCTTCTCTTCATGTGTTCCTTATTCTCTCGGAATCCTGGAGTGTGGAATGCAACCCAGCCGATTTCCCAAACCATCGACGCCTGCATATCGCTCAACGTCGGTGGTTTGGGAAACGGGATGGATATGAAAAAAGGCGGAACCGAAGTTCCGCCTTTCAGTTGTCGGGCTGGCGGGATTTGAACCCGCGGCCTCTTCGTCCCGAACGAAGCGCGCTACCAAGCTGCGCTACAGCCCGTTTGGCAACAGTTGGTTATATTACACGAAGTTGGACGGTATGCAAGGCCGGCGTGTCGTGTGTTGTGTAGTGGCACCTCGGTACACTGTTTGCTTATGACTGAGACCAATGAATCCCAAGAGAACCAGAACGAAGAAGAGTCCGCAGTTCCCACGATGACCACGGTGGAACGCGCCGAAATGCTGCTGCAGCAGGATGCTGCCATCCGCGCCAAGATCGACGACGGCGCGTCTTTGGACGAGGCCGTGGACCCGTCCAACAAGGAATTCGGCCCGCTGGCCCACCCCGAGCAGGTGCAGATGCGCGTGGCCAAGCGCGCCATGATGCTCAAGGAGGGCATCCAGCCTTACCCGGTGACCCTCGACGTCACCGCCACCATCGAAGAGGTCCGTGCCAAGTACGACGGCAAGCTCGAAGCGGGCGACGAGACCGAAGACGTGGTCGGCATCGCCGGCCGCGTGCTGTTCCTGCGCAACGCGGGCGGCCTGTGCTTCGTACAGCTCGCCGCCGGCGACGGCACCAAGATCCAGGGCATGATCTCCAAGAAGGAGATCGGCGCCGACTCCCTCAAGCAGTTCAAGCAGCTGGTCGACTTGGGCGACCACCTGTTCGTCAAGGGCCGCGTGATCGCCTCCAAGACCGGCGAACTGTCCGTGTTCGCCACCGAATGGGCCATCGCCGCCAAGGCGCTGCAGCCGCTGCCTGCCCTGCACAAGGAGCTGAACGAAGACACCCGTACCCGCAAGCCGTACATCGGCATGATCGCGGACGAGAAGATCCGCAACATGGTGCGCAACCGTTCCAAGGCCGTCGCCTCCCTGCGCAAGACCTTCGCCGACCACGACTTCCTCGAGGTCGAGACCCCGATGCTGCAGACCGTGCACGGCGGCGCCGCGGCACGCCCGTTCACCACGCACATGAACGCCTTCGACCTGGACCTCTACCTGCGCATCGCGCCGGAACTGTTCCTCAAGCGCTGCCTCGTCGGCGGCATCGACCGCGTGTTCGAAATCAACCGCGACTTCCGCAACGAAGGCGTCGACGCCACCCACGCGCCGGAATTCACCATGGTCGAGGCATACCAGGCATACGGCAACTACGACACCATCGGCGCGCTCGTCAAGCAGCTCGTGCAGGACACCGCCATGGACGTGTTCGGCAGCCACAAGGTGACCCTGCTGGACGGCACCGAATACGACTTCGGCGGCGAATGGAAGACCATCAGCATGTACGACTCCCTCTCCGAAGCCTTGGGCGAGGAGATCGTGCCGAACGGCGGTCCGGACAACCCCGGCACCTCCGTGGAGCACTTGGGCGAGATCGCCGACAAGCTCGGTGTGGAGCGCGACGATGTGGAGAACCACGGCAAGCTCGTCGAACACCTGTGGGAGCACTTCTACGAGGACAAGCTGTACGAGCCGACCTTCGTGCGCGACTTCCCGGTCGAAACCTCCCCGCTGGTCAAGGGCCACCGCTCCAAGGCGGGCGTGGTCGAGAAGTGGGATCTGTACGTGCGTGGTTTCGAGCTGGCCACCGGCTACTCCGAGCTCAACGACCCGGTCGTGCAGCGCGAACGCTTCGTGGCCCAGGCCAAGGACGCGCTCGCCGGCGACGAGGAGGCCTGCGACATCGATGAGGACTTCCTGGAGGCCCTCGGCGTGGGCATGCCTCCGGCAGGCGGCATGGGCATGGGCATCGACCGACTGCTCATCGCCCTGACCGGCGCCACCATCCGCGAGACCATCACCTTCCCGCTGGTCAAACCGCTGAATTGAGCGAAGCTCAGTTCAGCGGCTTGACGCGAGGCGGACAAGCTGACGGCCCAGTGGGCCGTCAGCCCGCCGGAGCCATCTTCTAAAAATGAAACCACTGAACTGAGGCAATAAGATTTGAGGGCGTTTCCCGATGGGGAGCGCCCTTTTCGTATTTGAGAATGTGACTTCAGCTGGTGTTTCGTGCTGCTGCGGAGGATAGCTGGGGAATGCCTGAGAAACATTGAAGCTAGACGCGCCGTGTGAGCTAGGCCACATTCATCACTATCGTGTTGACGAATTTGTCGACGAAGGTCTGATTGTTTTTGTCCCATAATGGCCAAAGGAAGCCGATGCATAGCGGTGCCCAATCAACGATGTGCGCCATCTCGCGTAGCCCCATACCAAGCGTGCCATGGCGAAGCTCAATGCCAGAACGCGCAGCCGGGCGATCGCCATATGACTCACCGAAAATGGGGTCGCCGGGAAACCTGAATCGCACTTAGAATGGCGTTCCATCCTAAGGGCTTCCGGTATTACGGTCACTTATCTGAAAGCTTGACGGCACTGAAGGGAAAAGAAAATCCCCGGGGTTTCATGATATTTCGCATGAGTGACGTTCCGGGGCATTCACCAGTAGTATAACTTTCATGACAGACATGGTGAATGCATCCTTGCAGGATTTACAAGAATGGTTTTCCTCGGATCGGATGGGAACGTATATCCATTCAGCGCAAAATACTGGATGCGATGCGGTCGATTTGTATGTTTGGAATGAGCGAATATCCAAGGCCTTGCTGGAAGATATAGCGCATATTGAAGTATTGTTGCGTAATTTCATATCAAGACGGTTGGTCGAAGATAGCGGTCGTGTTGATTGGTATCACGATAATGATCGCTACCGTTTCAGCACGGCTCGATCAACAAGGTTCAACGATTCCATAGCTGAAATCGAAAAGAACATCCGACACGCTAATAAACAAGTGCTTCCCGGGCGTGTGATTAGTGGCATGATGCTTGGGTCGTGGTGTTTCCTGCTGACTGGACGTCTTGAACAGACGGTTTGGAAAGCTATAGTGAATCCCAAAAATGGCGGCATGCCCAATTATCCTCTTCGCAAACGTTCTGTGTTTGAGCATCATGTCAAAATGATGCGAGATTTGAGGAATCGGCTTAGTCATCAGGAGCATATTGTGATGCCGGATTTCGCTAAGGAAAATCGGTATCTTGACGAATGCTGCGACAATCTCATGTGGATTGCCCGAGCAATTGAACCTAAAGCTGCTGATTGGATTCAGGAACAATCGCGGGTTCGTGCATTACGTCTCACTCGTCCACTGAATCAGCTGAACATTATTTGACGGTGGATTGCGGATTGACGGATGGCTGGAAATCGAGCCGCGGATATGACTTTAGAATGGCGTTCATGCAGGTATCGACTTGGATTCGCGGCGCTCGCTTGAAGACGCTGCCGTTGGCAATCGCTCCGGTGGTCATCGGCGCCGCGCTGACTGGCGCCACCATCTGCGAGACCATCATCTTCACGCGAGGCGGGAAAGCTGACGGTCCGGTGGGCCGTCAGCCCGCCGGAGCCATCCATGTATAAATCTGAAGCCGCTGAATTAAGTGAGGCTCGATGCATATCGGTTTGGCGTAAAATGAAGAAGCTGACGACCTTCTGGGCCGTCAGCTTCTTCATTTTGGTCGGTGACAGGTTCTTGTGCATAAAAATCAAGGCAGGCGTTCGGGGGAAGGATCTTCTGCTCTTGAGCGGTTGCTGATTATTGTAAGGGAGCGGCCACACTGTAATTGTTCTCTGAATTTTCACGTGGATCTCTTTATCTTTGACTCAATTGAGTGATTTTAGATGAGGATTGACGCCAGGAGTTTTGCGACCGTATGCGCGGTATTGGCGTTAACGCCCTGTTGCCGTAGGAACCGTTCAATTTTATTGGCAGCCCAGTTTTCTGGCTTCTGCAGAAACCCGGAAAGCTTACCGAGCCATTTTGCTCCTCTAAAGATTTTTGCGGCGATTTTGAGGGCTTTAGCAACGTTGCCTACTGCTCCACGAGTCATTGGCTTATTTTCGCGGTCCGTTAGAATCTGCAGAATTTCATATTGCGTAGCGGATGAAACGTTTGCAGATGCCATTGCTGCTATAAATTCCGATCGTTCTTCTTCAGAAAGTTGCCGAAGAAGTTGATTTTCCTCTTGGCGTGAAATAGAAACCGTGGATTCTGGAACAGCACCAGGAACTGGCTCTGAAGCCACTGCCACGGTCCCTCCTGATAGTAGTGTTGCACATGTTGCAATAACTGCAAGTGTTTGGATTCCGGCGTTCTTCATATGTCCGTCCTTTCTTCTTGGATTTGACAGTTTCAAAGTAAGTGGTTTTGAGGAAAGGCGCATAGAAAACTGTCACCCGATAAGGGGACGTTTAAATATGCGTTCCAAACGGGTGACAGCTTCGTTGCCTTGGGCTGTCGCCTGCTCTTTGATAGGGAATCGGATATGGTTCCGTATTGAAAAGAGGCATAATATGTCGAACCAGGAGAAGGCAGCAACCACGAAGCGGGATTCCGAACCTGCCGGAGTGCGTGGTTTCCTGCGCGAGGTGTTCCTCGACAAGGACGACATCGAGCATGAACGCAGATTCGATTGCAGGTCGCTGCCGTTGATCGCTGTCGCATTGGCGGCCGGATGGCTGTATTCGCAGGACGGCAACGCTGCGTATGCATGCGTCAGCGCGGTGTTCGCGGTTGTGTACGCCGTGTATTTCATCGTCAATCGCGGCGCGTATATCGTGCATGTCGTACGCGGGGAGCGTGTGATTCCGGACGGCATCGGCACAGATGCAAAACAGCCATGGAATCCGGCTTGGCTGAGCATGTTGGCGTCGTTCATCGACAATGACACGGCATATGCGATCATCGGCGGTTACGGGATTCCGCTGGCCGGCACGGCGGTCATGGTCGTCTATGGCATCTACGGCTGGCGTTGGCTGGCGGTTCTCGGCATTGCGCTATGCGTCGTCTATGCGGCATATTGGCTGTGCTACGCGTTCGTCGTCATGCATCGCAGGCTGGTCGATGCATTGCGCGACCGTAACAGTCGTCTGGAACAGGCACAGTATCGCATGTCGATGATGGAGCGTGACACCATGCTTGCCAGCAAAACCCACGATACGGTGACCGGCGGGCTGTCGTACATCGCGTTCGTCGCCCAGCAGCATGTGGATGATCCGCAAATCTCCGATACTGAGCGTGCGGCCTGGCAGCGGATCGATGAGACCGCACAACACACGATGGACAACGTCCATGCCGTCATTGACATCCTCGGACATGCCGACGAGACCGAGTCCTTACGCACCGATGGCGGGAATAGGGATCGCCTTGCGGCGCACAACGGCTCGTTCTCCGATATGGTCCGAGCCCATTGCAAGGAAGGTGACAATCGCCTGCATTCGTTGGGATTCGCTGGCGAAAGCCATGTTGCAGAAACAGGGGAATCGTTTGAGATTGGGCGCGAACGAGCCGACGAATGCATGCGGCTGCTTGATGAGCTGTACGCCAATATCGCCGGGCATGCCGCTCCCAGCCAGCCATACGCGGTGTTCGTGAATGTCGAAAATGGCCATCTGCATGTGACCGAGACCAATTCCATCCCTGAATCAGGCGAAGGGCGCGCGTATCGGAGGCCCGTTTCAGGCAGAGGCATTGCTTTCCACCGTGACGCGATCGAAAGGATTGGCGGAACATTGCATAGCTCCCAAGAAGACGGTGCATGGACGGTGTCCGCCGACATTCCGCTGGAAGGGTGATGATGGAACATATGAATGAGGATCAGCCGATGCGAATCGGCATCGTGGACAACGACGAGCTGACCTTGGCGGCGCTGTCCGCATATCTGGAGCAACGATTTGGCGCGGGAAGCGTCGTCTGGCGATGCGTGCTCGGCGGCAAGGCGGTGCGGCTGTGCCGTGATGAACAGACTCGGCCCGGTATGCTTCTGCTGGATATGTCGCTGTCCGACATGGACGGCGCCGCCGTATGCAGGGCGATTCGCGGCGAGAACAACAACATGCCCGTTCTGGCGATCACGTCGTTTCCGCTGCATCGGTTCGCGGCGCAGATCGCCGATGCGGGAGGGCAGGGCGTCGTGGCGAAACGCAATCTGCGCAATATCGGCATGGCCGTGGAGCAAGTGGCCGCCGGCCTGACATATATGCCGCCCGAATTGTCGGACAGTATGCCGGGGCTGCGGTTCGAAACGGCTGACAAGGCATATGCCAGACTGTCCCGCGCCGCGGAACGGAAACCCGTTGCGCTGTCGGAACGCGAGGAGGCGATCATGCGCGGATATGCGGATGGTCTGACCACGCAGCAGGTGGGAGAACGGCTTGGTCTCTCCGAGAACACGGTCAAAACCCACACCAAGCGTGTCATGTTAAAACTCGACGCCAGAACGCGCAGCCAGGCGATCGCCATATGGCTCACCGAAAAATGGGGACGCCAAGAAACCTGAACCGAACGTAGAATGGCGTTCATGCAGGTATCGATTTGGATTCGCGGCGCTCGTCCGAAAACGCTGCCGCTGGGCTTGTCTCCGGTACTCATCGGCATCGCCGCCAGCTGGCGTTGGGCGTCGCTGGACGATCTGGATGAGTGTCCGCCAGGTATGGGGCGTTTAATGACACATTGGCCATATCCCTACGAATGGAAGGGGTGCGGCCTTGCAATGCGGTGGTTTTGTGTTGTTGCCATGCTGTGCATCGTGGTGGCGGTCGGTTTGCAGATCACGGTGAACTATCTCAATGATTATGCGGACGGCATGCGGGGCGCGGATGCCGCAAGAACCAGCGATAATGCAGGTCCGCAACGTCTGGTGGCATCAGGCGTGAATCCGAAACAGGTGATGGTGGCCGCATCCATTGCCGCGTTAACGGCATGCGTAGCCGGGCTTGCCGTCGTTATCATCACTGAGTGTTGGTGGTTCATTGCTCTGGGACTGTTGTGCTTATTGGCAGCATGGGGATATACCAATGGCAAACATCCCTATGGCTATCAGGGATTCGGTGAGGCTGCTTCGTTCGTGTTCTTTGGTCCGGTTCCTGTTCTGGGCACTCAGATAGCGCTGTGCAACACAGTGACGGTAATGGGCGTAATCGGTGGCATCATCGCCGGTCTGTTCTCCGTCGGCGTGATGATGGTGAATAATCTACGTGATGCGCAGGCAGATGCCAGTCATGGCAAACGTACGTTGATCGTGCGTATTGGCGTGCCACAAGGCCGGCGCTGGTATTGCCGTGCCATCGGCTTGGCAACAGTGTTGACCGCGGTGTGTGCCATGCCGTCGTCGGTGTATCTCTGGATATTGGATCAGCTTGTTGCTTTGCCTGCGGAAGTAGATGCCAAGTGTGAGTGCTCGGAATATGGCATCAACTGTCCGACTTGGGGAACGACTGACTGGCTGTCTCTGCTGCTGTCTGTTGCCGCATTGGCTGGCATCGTACTGTGCGTGGTGTTGGTGGTGCGATCCAAGAACGCAGTTCGTCAAGAACAGTGGCGTCAGGCATTGCCCTTGTGCTCAATGAGCTCGTTGGCTGCCGCATGTGCTTTTGTCGGCAACGCCTTACAGGCGTCAACGTTGGGAGGGCTCCCATTCGTCTGGCTCGGCTAATAGACTGCACAGTATGACTTACAAACTAGTACTGCTCCGTCATGGACAGAGCGCATGGAATAAAACCAATCAGTTCACCGGCTGGGTCGACGTCCCGCTGACCGAGCAGGGTGTCGAGGAGGCCAAGAACGGCGGCCGCCTGCTCAAGGAGAAGAACGTCCTTCCGGACATCGTCTTCACCTCGATGCTGCGTCGCGCCATCAACACCGCCAACGTCGCACTGGACGAGGCCGATCGCCTGTGGATTCCGGTCAAGCGCAGCTGGCGTCTGAACGAGCGCCACTACGGCGCTCTGCAGGGCAAGAACAAGACCACGATCCGTGAAGAGTACGGTGACGAGAAGTTCATGCTGTGGCGTCGTTCCTACGCCACCCCGCCGCCGGAGATCGATCCGAACGACCAGTACGCGCAGAACAACGACCCGCGCTACACCGGCGATCCGGTTCCGGAAGCCGAGTGCCTGGCCGACGTGGTCAAGCGTGTCGAGCCGTACTTCAAGTCCGACATCGAGCCGGAGCTGAAGGCCGGCAAGACCGTGCTGATCGCCGCCCACGGCAACTCCCTGCGCGCCATCGTGAAGATGCTTGACAACCTCTCCGAAGAGGAGATCGCCAAGGTCAACATCCCGACCGCAATGCCGCTGCTGTACGAGCTGGACGAGAACTTCAAGCCGATCAAGCCGCGTGGCGAGTACCTGGATCCGGAAGCTGCAGCTGCCGGTGCCGCCGCCGTCGCAGCTCAGGGCCAGAAGTGATGTGATGTGGTCGCCGCGTGAATGATGCGGCGGCCGCATGAAACACATGGCAAAGGTGGGAACCCGCATATTGCGGGTTCCCACCTTTTTGCATCTTCGCGATGATAATGGTTCGAGGCTTGCCGGGAGCGCCCGCGACCGTCTCGAATCGGCGAATCGGTTCAGATCACGCCGTATTCCTTCAGCAACGTCGGAATGTCGGTGGAGCCGAGCTTCTTCAGAATCTGCTTCAGCACCGCCTTCTCCACGAAGTTGAGGTTCATGTCGGTGATCGGCTTGCCGTCGCGCAGCATCACCGTGGCGTTGAGCAGATTGCGCACGTCGTACACCGACCCCCACACTTCCGGCACGCCGCGGTCCACGTCACATAGTGTGTACACGGCCTCCATACCGGTGCGCATCGAATATTCGGTGGTGAAGATCGTGTCGCGCGGAGTCTCCGCGAACTGGCCGAGGAACGCGAAGTTCACCGCGCCATCGGGCACCACGTCGGGACGGTCGCCGGCGGAACGCGGCATGAAGAACGCGTCGATGTACGGCATCATCACCGGAACCGTGTTCGCATGGTTTCGGGCCAATTCCGCGATTTTGTCGGTCGGCACGCCCATATGGTAGAGCCATTCCTCGCAGATCTCCTCGCCAGTGCATTCCCGCATCGGTTTCTTCACGTAGTTGCCGGGCTTGTCGGGGAACAGGCCGTACACCCACACGCACAGCTGGTCCTTCGGCTGGTCGCGGAACTGCTGCTGGCGGTTCAGCGTCCAGCTCATCAGCCAGTTGGAATCCTCCACGGTGACGATGCCGCCGGTCACCACATGCCCGGTGAACGGGTCGCGTTTGCAGATCTTCTGGATGTACGGCGGAATCTCCATATCCAGCGTGGTGACGGTGGCGCTCATCCACTTCGAATGTTCCGGATCGCCGCAGAACACATCCGGATGGCCGAAGCTCGGGTCCTTCGCCGCGATGCGACGCCACATGTCCCAGCCGCCGCCGGGCTTGATCTCCGGAGTCCAGCCGGCGGCCGTGGTCTGCGAGCCCATGGACGAATTCTCCACGCAACCGCCGTTGGTGATGAACACCAGGTCGTTCTCGCCCAGATCGATGCTGCGGGACGTGCCGTCGGCCTCGGTCAGATCGATGCGCGTGGCCATCTTCTTGGTCGGCGAGCTGAACGGATTGCGCGGGTAGGCGCCGAATTCGGCCTGCTTGCGCAGAATCGTGTCCTGGCCCGTGCCGGTGCGCGGGCGCACCGGTCCCATGCCGCCGCCGATGGTGAAATCGACGTTCTCCACCTTCACGTTGTAGTGGAACCGCACGCCGAAGCCTTCCAGGTACTTGATCATCGGCAGGATCATCGACTCGTATTGGTTGTATCGTGTGAAGCGCAGCGCGCTGAAATCGGGCAGGCCGCCGATGTGGTGGATGTAGCGGCGGATGTACAGCTTCATCTCCAGGGCGCTGTGCCAGTTCTCGAAGGCGAACATCGTGCGCCAGTACATCCAGAAGTTCGAATGGAACACCTCATCGTCGAAGAAGTCGGAGATCTTCTTGCCGTACAATTCCTCGTCCGGCGTGAAGAACAGCTTCATGATCTCCATCGAAGCCTTGTCGGAAAGCGCGAACCTGCCGTTCGTGCCAGCGTCGACGCCGCGCGCCTTCGTGGAGCGGCACAGCGAATAGTTCGGATCCTCCTTGTTCAACCAGTAGTATTCGTCCAGCACGGACACGCCATCCGTCTCGATGGAGGGGATGGAACGGAACAGATCCCACATCACCTCGAAATGGTTGTCCATCTCACGGCCGCCGCGCATCACGTAGCCGACGCCCGGAATGTTCGCGCCGTCACAGGCGCCGCCCGGCACCGCGTCCTTTTCGAGAACATGGATGTGGTCTCCTGGCATCTGCGCGTCCCGCACCAGATAGCAGGCCGCGCTCAATGCGGCCAGTCCGGTGCCGATGATGTAGGCGTTCTTGGAATCGATGCCAACGGGCTTCTTTGGCCGTGCGAAGGCTTCGTAATTGCCGTTGGAATAGTACATGGCTTCCTCCTTTGGATATGTCTGCACTCCATTGTGCCGCGTCGCCTTGGAAAAATCTACGGTCATAAACTAGACGATATGTCTAATTTTGCGTTTTGTGAAAGGAAAACGCAAAGCCACCACACACGGCGCTCGATTTGCGTGATGCGCGACTGCCTGGATGGCTGAAGACGATGGGTGCCCGATGACCGCAATGGGTGGCTCCCACATGTGGAAGCCACCCATTGCAATACATCCCATCGCGGATTGCCGCGGAGAACGAGAAGCGTCAGTTGATGGATTCGCCCTCGTCGTTCCGGCTGTGGGTCGGGTCCTTGGTCGGATCGAAGCCGGAGACGATGAACGTCACGCGACGGGCCACGGACACCGCGTGGTCACCGATACGTTCCATGAAGCGACCAAGCAGCACCACATCGACCAGCTGCTGGTTGGTGCCCTTCCAGTTCTCCTCTTGGGTCATGCCGAAGGTCTTGCTATGCAGCTCGTCCAGCTTGTCATCGCTGAGAATAATGCGCTCCGCGAGCGCGGCGTCGCGGTCGGACAGCAGCGTGACCAGCTGGTCGGCGGTGGCGTTCAGGAATTCCTGCATTTCCGCGAACAGCGGCTTGGCCTGTTCCGCCAGCGGCGAAGCCGGGTAGGTGCGGCGTGCGGATTCGGCGATGTGGCGGGCCAGGTCGCCCATGCGCTCGAACGTGGAGGCCAGACGCATCGTGGAGACCACCACACGCAGATCGGTGGCGACGGGGTTCTGCTTGGCAAGCAGCTTCACGCACTGGTCGATGATGCTGGATTCCAAGGCGTCGATTTCGAGGTCGCCATCGATGACGGCCTGCGCGGCCTCAAGATTCTGGTTCAGCAGCGCGTCGCCGGCGCCGTTGATCGCCTTACGGACATCCTTGGCCATGTGGTCGAGATCGTCGGCTACGGCCTTGAGCTCCTCGTTGAAAATAACGCGCATATGATTTGCCTTTCGATGCTTCGCATAGGGTTCTGTGTAAATCTTTCACCAGTTTATAGGCAAAACGTTACAGTCATGAACCCCGCCCGAGTTGTTTTGATAAAATTCACCCTCCCGTTCCCTCCATGTCGATGAACGCGGAACGGCGTTGTTCGTCAGCGCGCCCACGGTGTGCGACAATGATAGACATGATTGAACTAGGGAAGTTATGGCGTAGGCTGACGCAGCGGGACGTCGAGGACGTCGAGGACGACGACACTCTGGACGACACGACGAACGCGTTGCTGTCCATGCTCTCCGCGGCCTCCATCGTGGTCGACGAGCATGACGAGGTGATCCGCGCGCATCCGTCGGCATACTCTCTGGGACTGGTTCGAGAAGACGCCATCATTGACGACAGCGTGCTTCATGCGATACACGAGGTGCGTTCCTACGGCGGGAAAAAACAATTCGATCTGACCACGACCACGGCGCCGGCGTCCACCGCCGCTCCGAAGGCCGGCAGGCCCACCACCCGCGAAATCGCGAAACAGGCATTGGTCGGGCAATCCAAACCCGTCAGACCGGCCACCGTGTCAAGGCCCAACTGGCTGAAGGTCATCGTCGGCAGGCTGAACGAACGGTTCGTGGTGGTGATCATCTCCGATGTGAGCGAAAGCGTCCGGTTCGCCCAGGTGCGTGATTCGTTCATCACCAACGTGTCCGAACAGCTGCTCAAGCCCACGCAATCCTTGGAGGCGCTCGCTGATTCCCTGGAGGAAAGCGGTGAGCCGGACGTGTCGGATATTCACCGGAAGACGGCGCAATTGCGTCAATCGTGCTCCCGATTGGAGCATATGATTTCCGACTTGCTGCTGCTGATCAAAGCGCAGGAACCGGTGCTGCCCACGGCGGACAACCGCATCAATGTGATGGAACAGGTGCGTGCCGTCGTGCAGGCGCATCGCGCGGTGGCCGCCGCGCGTGGCATATCCATCGAGATGAATGGCGATGGTTCGTTGTGTATCAACGGAGACGCCGAGCAGATTCGGGCGGCCGTGGCGAAACTGGTGGAGAACGCGATCGCGTATTCGCCGGACAGGACCACGGTGAACGTCTCGATCAAGGCCAATGAGGAGCATACCGAGGCCGTGGTGAGCGTGCTCGACCGCGGCGTGGGCATTCCCGTCGGCGAGCAGAATCGCATTTTCGAACGGTTCTACCGTGGCGACAATCAGAACGAACATTCGCAGGACGGCATCGGGCTGGGGTTGGCCATCGTCAAGCACGTCGCGCTGACGCATCATGGCTCCGCATCGGTGTGGAGCAGTCCGGGGCAAGGGAGCACGTTCGCGCTGGTGTTGCCGCTGGCCGGCAAGTAGCGAATCGGCGAATGAAAACGAATGCGCCCGGTGTCCTTTCATCTGCGAACGGAAAGGACACCGGGCACATTCGTGGTCGCATGGCGTCTGATATGCCGGCCGTCGTATCAATGGTCGTCGGTCATTCGCCGAGACGGCGGTAGTCCCAACGGTCGAAATGCTCCCAGACCAGCATGATCACGCCGATGACGGTGCCCGCCGCGCACATGGTCTGTCCTTTTTCCACATTGAAGCCGATCGCCTGCAGCACCATGCAGACTATCAATGCGATGGCCCACAATGCGGTGCCGAACATGAACACCTTGCGCAGGTCCACGCGTACCGGTTTCGGTGAGGGCTTCCTCACGCCGGGGTCGATAATCGGTGCGATTTTCATACGGTCACCATACAACGCGTCACAGATGTTCCACGACGTAGTCGATGCAGTGCGTGAGCGCTTCCACATCGCTGGGCTCCACGGATGGGAACACGCCGATGCGCAGCTGGTTGCGGCCGAGCTTGCGATAGCCGTTGGTGTCCACGATGCCGTTCTCGCGCAGCGCCGCGATGACTTGGGACGCGCTGATGCCATCGTCGAGGTCGACGGTGACGACCGCGTGGGAGCGCGAGCCTTCGTCCTTGACGAACGGCGTCGCGTAATCGGACTGCTCCGCCCACTTGTACAGCAGCGAGGCGGAACGCGCGCAGCGTGCCGAGGTCCAGGCGAGTCCGCCGTTGTCGTTGAGCCAGCGCACCTGGTTCTCCAGCATGACCAGCGTGGCCACCGCGGGTGTGTTGAGCGTCTGGTCCTTACGGGAGTTCTCGATGGCCGAGGTCAGGGAGAGGAACGGCGGAATCCAACGGCGCGTTCCCGGCAGCCGGGTGCTTTCCGCGATGCCGTATGCGCGTTCCACCGCGGCGGGGGAGAGCACCGCTATCCACAGGCCGCCGTCAGAGCCGAAGGCCTTCTGCGGGGAGAAGTAGTAGGCGTCCGTCTGGCTGATGTCGACGGGCAGCGCGCCGGCGCCGCTGGTGGCGTCGATAAGGGTCAGCGCGCCCTGTTCGCGGGAGCCGTCGACGCGCCTGACCGGTGCGGCGACGCCGGTGGAGGTCTCGTTGTGCGCCCAGCAGTAGGCGTCGGCATCTTCGGTGTATTCCGGCAGACGGTAGGTTCCCGGTTCTCCGGCGTAGATCGCCGGTTCTTCGAGGAACGGCGCCGATTGCGCCGACTTCGCGAACTTCGTGCTGAACGATCCATATGTGCCGAACGCGGCCTTGCGCGTGATCAGTGACGCGCAGGCGACGTCCCAGAACGCGCTGGCGCCGCCGTTGCCCAGCACCACCTCATATCCGTCGGGCACATGGAAGAACTCGGACAGCCCCTCGCGTATCGAGCCCACCAATTGCTTGATGGGGGTCTGTCGGTGCGAGGTGCCGAGAAGGTTGCGTGCGCCGTCGTCGAGCGCATGGATTTGCTCCGGACGGATTTTGCTCGGGCCCGAGCCGAAGCGTCCGTCCTCCGGAAGCATGTCTGAAGGAATGGTCACAGTATTCGTCATGACTCACAAGGGTAGTCATATGCGGGGATTGTCTCGGAGCGCGGCCGCTTGCCGGACGCTTCGACGGTGCGTCCGGCGAATGGTTCATATGATGTTCCGTCTTGGTTCATCGCCTGTTTCGATTCGATTGCCGACGGCGCATGGAGTAGTTCAAGTCGCACGCGGGCATGCGGACGGTCACGCCGGAACGCATGCCCGACGGCGGCCTGCTCGCGTTTGAGTAGCGCGCGCATGCGGCAATCGGGAAGCACATGGATTATGCCGTATCCCGATATTGGTGTAACCTGTAATTTCGTGACGGTTTTGTGACCATGAGGGACCAGAAGTTTCCATGGTCCGATGCAACCTACGAGGAGTGATTGGTATATGAGGCATGCGGCGCATAAAGCGGCCAGGATTCCAAGCGTGAATCTCGATGTCGTCAAGACGTTGTTCACGTCGTCCCATGGTACCCACACCGCAAAAGCCGTCCGCATGGTACAGCTGGCGAACGGCGGCACCGTGGTCGGTCTTGAACCCGCGGTCGCCGAGAAGCTCAACGAAATCGCTCCGATGAGCCGACGTGCGATGCGCGAGGCGGCCAAAGCCGCGGAACGTCATTCCACGATCATCACTTCCGCTTCTTTGGCCGCGCTGGCCGGTACCGCAGCCACCGCAGTGGCTTTCGGGCAGCAGCGCAATGTGGCCGATTTCACATTGGCCGACCAGGCCACGACCACCACCCAGATCCAGCGCGTCTCCGACAACGAGGCTTCCCGTTCCGAGGACCGCGCCTCGCTGAGCGACTCCTATGCGACGGACAGCAAGGGTGAATGGCAGCTCGGCGACACCAGCTCCACCATCGACACCAGTCAATTGTCGAAGTCCTTGGCCAGCAATCCCAACGTCGCGGTGTTGATGGACCAGGACCAGGGTTCGCTGCCGGCCGGCTTCAATCCCAACCATGCCACGGGCGATACCGGCAACGCATACGAATTCAGCCAGTGCACATGGTGGGCGTACACCCGCCGCCTGCAGCTCGGCCTGCCTGTCGGCTCCTATTTCGGCAATGGCTGCCAGTGGGCCAACTCCGCGCGTGCTCTCGGCTATTGGGTCGACAACACGCCACGGCACGTTGGTGACATCATCGTATTCGCAGCGGGGCAGGAGGGTTCCGATTCCACGTATGGCCATGTCGCCATCGTCGAGAAGATCAACGCAGACGGCTCCATTGTGACGTCCGAATGCGGCGCGTCCATGAACGGCACCACGTATTCGCGCACCTTGACCAATGTGAACGATTTCCAGTACATCCATTACTGAGCTTCGGCATCGGGCGGTCAGGGGAGGCGAATGCGTCTCCCTTTTGTATTTGGTGTGCCGTAAACTATACGACGATGAAGCAGAATATACGTTTTTCGATGATTACCGCCCTTGTCGCCGCGGCCGTCGCGTTCGCCGGTGTGGCACCGGCGGCGCTTGCCGCCAACGATGACGCCAAGCAGGAAGCCGTCGTCGTCACCCGCTCCTTCCCGAAGACCAGTGTCGTGAAGAAGAACCTGCTCAGCGAATCCACATCGACCGAAGTCGAATCGAACTCCGATTGGGGTGGAGTGGAAAGTCTGAATGTGCCGCAGACGAAGTCTCAGGCCGAAAAGGACGCCGAGGCCAAGGCCGCGGCCGAGCAACAGGCCCGCGAACAGGCTGCGCAGCAGGCCCAACAGCAGGCCGCGCAGCAGCAGACCAACCAGAACAACACGGCGTCCCGTTCCTCCGAGCGCCAGTCCACCGATTTGTCCAACCTGCCGGCGGCCACCGGCAATGCGGCCGGCATCGTCTCGCTTGGTCTGGCCATCGCAGCCGATGACCGTTTCCAGTACGGCGGATGCAATCCGCCGTGGAACATGGACTGCTCCTGCTTCGTGCAGTACGTGTTCGCGCAGAACGGCATTTCCCTGCCCCGCACCTCAGGCGAGCAAGCCACCGTCGGCTACGCGGTGCCGAGTCTGGCCCAGGCGCAGCCTGGCGACATCATCGCGAACTCGAGCCATGCGGCCATCTACATCGGCAATGGCATGGTCGTCGATGCGGAAAACTACTCGGCTGGTATCAGGACCAATCTGCTGGTCTGGATGTTCCCTGGATCGTATTCCATCAGACGCGTCGCGTAGTGTGGAGCTTCCCATCTAGCGTTCACTAAGGGCGTATCCTTCACGGATACGCCCTTTTGCTTGTGTTTTCCCGAGTCGTTACCGTCAAAGCGCATGTCGCGGGGTATTCTGGTGCCTAGAAGCAACGCACGGCCGCGTTGCCGTGGATCAAGTTCAAGGAGGTCGTCCATGATTAACGACAAGGCAATCCTCGTTGGTGTTGATGGTTCCCACGCCAGCTACAAGGCCACGTGGTGGGCAGCGAATTACGCGAAGCACGCGGGACTGACGCTGCAGATCGTCTGTGCGTACTCGCTGCCGAGTTACGCCGCGGTTTCGTTTGATGCGACCTACACCGCCATGGGCGACGACAACGCGGCGCATACCGACGCCCAGGAGATTCTGTCGAAGGCCAAGGCGATCGCGGACGAGCAGGGCGTCGAGGCGGCCACGCTGATCGTCACCGGGGATCCGGCGTCGGTGTTCGTGGAATTGTCCCGCAACTACAATCTCATCGTCATCGGCAACCGCGGCAAGGGTGGTCTGGCCGAACGTCTGCTGGGCACGACCAGCTCCAGCCTTCCGGCATACGCGTACTGTCCGATCGTGGTGGTTCCGTACACCGACGATGACGGCAACCTGATGCATCTGAACAACACCATCACCAAGGTGGCCGTGGGCTCCGACGAATCCAAGTGGGGCCTGAAGGCATTGCAGATCGCGGCCGACTTCGCCGACGCCTGGGGAGCCGAGCTGGACGTCATCTCCGCGGCTCCGAACATCAAGGGCTCCGAGGACGAGGGCGTGATGGCCTCCTTCCAGGACGACCTCGACGTGCGCATCAAGCCGCTTGAGGAATCCCACCCCGATCTGAAGATCAACAAGCAGGTGGTGCCCGGTTCCGCGGTCGGCGCATTGACCAAGGCCAGCTATGACCATGATGTCGTCGTGGTCGGTTCCCGCGGTCGCGGCGGCTTCACCGGCCTGCTGCTGGGCTCGACCAGCCAGGGGCTGCTCCAGCACGCCGTGGGCCCGGTCTATGTGGTGCCGCGCAAGTACGTGGAGGCGGCCGAAAGCCGTCTTGACACCGTTCCGGGTTCGCCGGCCGAGGTCAAGCCGAAGGCCCTTGACGAGATCAAGGGCGTCGAGGAGGTGCCGGTCGCCAAGGCCGCGCCCGATGTCGCCGAGGCCATCGAGACCAAGATCGATCCCAAGCGTCAGTGACATCGTCTCGAACGGCCGCGAATGAGAAACGATTCGCGGCCATTCGAGGGAACGCGCGATAGTCGACGCTTATGCGGCGGCAGAGCGGAAACGCCGCAATCGCCGCCTATACGCCATTAAGGAAACCAAAAGGGCGTTCGCCGCGAATCCATGCAGGAATCGCGGCGAACGCCCTTTGCCGAATCAGCGATGGGCGGAAGGCTCAGTGCTTGATGGTGACGTTCATGCGCACCGGCGTCGGCTCCGCATACGTGTGCTTCACCGTGCAGCCCTTGTCGATGTGGCGGGTGACGCGTTCCTTGAGCTTTTTGGCGTCTTCGTTGCTCAAGCCGGCATCGGTGGCGTCGATGACGACCTGCTCGTCGAAACCGATGTAGGCGTCGTTGTCGGCGTCGTACGTACCGTCGACGACGATTCGCGCGCCCTTGCCTTCGCCCAGGGTGTGCTCCACCGCGAACTGGCTCGACAGCGCGGCGCAGCCGGCCAGCGCCACCTTCATCAGATCGCCGGGCGTGAACTGCCCGCGGCCCTTGCCGAATTTGATGTGCGCGCCGTCTTCGCTGAACGCGTCCCAGGAGCCGTCCTTGTTACGCTCCACCCACAGTCTCTTGCCCATGGAAACTCCTCGTATCGTATGGCGCGCCTTTCGCGCCAATCCATATATCAATCTAGCGTATCGCGATGATGCCGGGGGAGCGGATTCCGCAAGGTGAAGCACGGCGTGCTGGGGCATTGGCGTCCGCCATGGCGTTCGTGGCCGCGCGATGTATGCCTGTCTCGGCGAGCATGCTGCTGATGGCCCGCGTGCCGCGTCCGCCCAAGGGCATGGTCTCGTGGGAATGATGCTCTCGTGGGCTGGGCGCTTCCATGCAGGCATTGAGCTCGACGACGAGCCACCATGATGGCGTGTAGCGTACACCGGCTAAGCTGTGTTGCTATGGCTTTGACTCCTGAACAACTCGCAGATATCCGCACCCGTATTCCCGCGCGTCCCGACACCGACATCCCGATGCCGTACGAGGATCTGGTCCGCAAGATCCTGACCGAGGGCGCGCTGAAGTCCGACCGTACCGGCACCGGCACGATCTCCCTGTTCGGCCAGCAGATGCGCTTCGATCTGAGCCATGCCTTCGCCGATTCCGGCGTGTCGCCCCATGGCGAGGGCTTCCCCTTGCTGACCACCAAGACGGTGTTCTTCCGGGGGCTTGCCACCGAGCTGCTGTGGTTCCTGCGCGGTTCCGACGGCGGCAACATCAACTACCTGCTGGAACGCAACGTGCACATCTGGGATGATTGGGCCGACGAGAACGGCGATCTGGGCCCGGTGTACGGCGTGCAGTGGCGCAGCTGGCCGGCTCCGACGCCGGATGACCCGAACCGCACCATCGATCAGATCGCCAACGTGCTCGACCTGATCAAACACCATCCCGATTCCCGCCGCATGGTCGTGTCCGCATGGAACCCCGCCGAGGTCGAGCAGATGGCGTTGCCTCCGTGCCATGCGCTGTTCCAGTTCTACGTGGCCGACGGCAAGCTGAGCTGCCAGCTGTACCAGCGTTCGTGCGACATGTTCATCGGCGTGCCGTTCAACATCGCGTCATATGCGCTGCTGACGCTGATGATCGCGCAGCAGGCCGGTCTCGAGCCGGGCGAATTCGTCTGGACGGGCGGCGACTGCCACGTGTACGACAACCATATCGACCAGGTGCTGGAGCAGTTGGGCCGCAAGCCGTACCCGTATCCGCGCATTCGCATCACCAAGGCCGATTCGCTGACCGACTACCGGTACGAGGACTTCGAGATCGTCGATTACCGGCATCATCCCACCATCAAGGCGCCGGTCGCGGTCTGAACCCATCCCGCTTTGAGCGTCTTCGCCAAACGTTAGACTACTGACTCTAGTTCGACTTCAAGGAGTGAATGAAATGGAGCACGATAGTAGCCGTAGCGGCTATCACGAACCCGAGCCCGGTCATGCCGGGCGTGAGAGCGAAGAGGATTGGGGAGACGATTTCCCCAAGACCTTCTCGGTGAATCTGATCTGGGCGCAGGCATGTGACAAGGAAGGTCACGACGGCGCCATCGGATTCAAGGGTGGCATGCCTTGGCATCTGCCGGAAGACATGAGGCGTTTCAAGGAGCTTACCGTATCCCACCCGGTCATCATGGGCCGGAAGACGTGGGAGTCGCTGAGTCCGAAGTACCGTCCGCTGCCGAACCGCGACAACATCGTGGTCTCCGGCGATTCCGCGTATTCGGCGCCGGGTGCGACCGTGGTGGATTCCCTGGAAGACGCTTTGGACCTCGCCCGCCAGGAAGCCATTCCGGATGATGGCCTTGACCGCAGCGAGATCTGGGTCATCGGCGGCGGACAGCTGTTCAAAGAGGCCATGCCTTTCGCCGACAAGGCGTACGTGACGCAGATCAGCATGCATGTGGACGCCGACACCTATGCTCCCGACATCCGTGGATTGGTGGAGTCCGGCGCATGGCATGTGCTGCAGGAAGGCGTGTGGCAGAACACCGGCAAGGGTTCCGACGACATCGCCGGATTCCGCTTCGTCACCTATGCCCGCAATCGTGAGGAGTAGCGTTCCATGTATACCGTGATGACCGTATGCACCGGCAACATCTGCCGTTCCCCCATGGCGGAGATCATCCTGCGCACCGAATTCGAGCGTCGTGGACTTGCCGACAAGGTGGATGTGGAATCCAGCGGCGTCAGCGACGAGGAATACGGAAATCCCATCGACCGCAGGGCGGTGAAGGTGTTGAGGGAGCGCGGCTACGAGTTGCCGGCCCGTCATTTCGCGCACCGCATCACGCGCGACGAGATCGAACGCACCGATCTGTTTCTGCCAATGACCGCATCGCATATGCGCGCATTGCTGCGGCAACTGCCGCAATCCAAGCGTGGCGAGGTGCATATGTACCGCAGCTTCGATCCGAATCTGCCCAAACCGGCGGCTGGATACGAGGACGAAATCGATTTGGTGGATCCTTGGTATGGCGGCGCACACGAATTCCAGGTGGCGATTGACCAGATTGAGGAAGTGGCCCCGTACATCGTCGATTGGGTCGAAAAGCGGTTGCAGGACTGACGATCGATGTGTGTTCGCATGATGCCGACGAATGGTTTCGTCGGCATCACGCATTTTATGGGGTTTGCTCTCGTTCAAGACCGGCGTCTATCGCAGGTGGCGATTACGTATGCCGCAATACGGCGCATAGACTGAAGAGGCTGCCCTGAATACTGTGCTGAATTCCTGCAGGTCCGGGACCGGCATCGGCTGGAACGAATCTCATACTGGCACTCAATATCCCAACGCCGCCGATTGACACTGAAAACCAGTTCTCAAGCACCACAAAAGTTCCTATAGGCCTGTGTCCGTTCCATCGGCTGGAGATTCGGCGTGGAAAAAGAAAAACCCAGCGGATATGCTGGGTTTCAATGGCGACCACGGCCAGACTTGAACTGGTGACCTCCGCCGTGACAGGGCGGCGCTCTAACCAACTGAGCTACGCGGCCATTGTCTGTTGAGTAACTGACAACAAAAGAAAATATTACGGCAAAGAAAGGGTTTTGCAAATCTCGGCGTGTCGTGGAGTTGTGTGTGGGTGGGGTGTTCTTCCGTGCGCCTTCTGCCGTGCCGAATCGCGGCAATGTTCCTGCGTTTCCTCTATAAATTAGGGTATGCGACAAGATGTGAATATGCCGGTGCAATCCGATGGAAATCAAAGCGGCGCGAAGAGTGCGAACGATGCGTGTGACGCGCGGAATGCGCAAGAGGGGCGTCAGTCGGGAAATCCGGCCCTGTACGGGCGCAAGGTGCTTTCCTTCGTCAGGAGGTCGGCGAGGCTCGACGCGCGATTGCAGCGCGCCTGGGACAATTATTCCGACGTCTATCTGCTGGACGTCAACGCGGGCGAGGGGTCGTTGGATGTTCGCGAAGGTTTCGTTTTCGATGCGGCGTATGTCGGCGACGCGTGGGGCAACGACAATCCGCTGATCGTGGAAATCGGTTCCGGCCAAGGCGAGAACGTGGTCGCGGCGGCGGCCGCGCATCCCGATGTCAATTTCCTGGCGTTGGAGGTCTATGACCCCGGTGTGGCGCATACGATGCTGCTCGCCGGCAAGCAGGATCTGCGTAATCTGCGCATCGCGCAGGTCAATGCTCCGGAGTTGTTCGCGGCCGCGGCCGATGGCGTGTTCGACCAGGTATGGACGTTCTTCCCCGATCCGTGGCCGAAGATGCGTCACCATAAGCGCCGCATCGTACAGCCGGAGCTCGCGGCGGACATCCACCGCACGCTGGTCGACGGCGGAGCGTGGCGCATCGCCACCGACATCGAGGACTACGCGCTGCACGTGCACGAGGTGATGGACGGCATGGCCGGATTCCGTAACGACGGTTCGATCACGGTGAGTCTGCCGGTCGAACACGTCGGCAAGGGCAATGCGGACGAGGCTGCGTCGATGCGACACGCCGATTTCGTTGAGTCCGAGCGTTTTTCCGGTCGCGTGCTCACCAATTTCGAGAAGAAGGGCCTTGCCGCGGGACGGGTGATCCATGATTTCACCTATCGCCGCGTATGACCTGCAAACGTTGTGTTTCAACGGTTTTCAGTGGTTTTGATCATTATTTGACACTCTCCGACACGCCGATGGTTGCATGTTTGCCAGATTTGTGTATAGTAAATCGAGTTGTCAAGCGGAAACGCTGAAAGCGCCCCCTTCGTCTAACGGTTAGGACACCAGACTTTCAATCTGACAACGAGAGTTCGACTCTCTCAGGGGGTACGTACCTTGGAAACAAGGTGGCAATGGCCGCGTAGCTCAGTTGGTTAGAGCGCCGCCCTGTCACGGCGGAGGTCACCAGTTCAAGTCTGGCCGTGGTCGCTAGAACAACGCAAGTTGTTCATGGCTCTGTAGCTCAGTTGGTAGAGCGAACGACTGAAAATCGTTAGGTCAGCGGATCGATGCCGCTCGGAGCCACCAGATAAGCCTCGGAGAAATCCGAGGCTTTCTTGTTTTCAATGTCGCCTGTTTCCATATGCGCTCCGCATTACCGTATGGTCGGAGCTCGTCGGCGGATTCCAGGCCCGCTCCAATCAGGCTCCGTCCACGTATCGGCACAAGAAATCGGATGCGGACGATTCTCCGACATAATCCAGAGGTTTTTCAAAAACGGCGATAAGATGAAACCGTTGGCCATGGCAAGGACACTGTGGCCTCCGTGGAAATGAAGCTGCTTAAAGGAGAGCACCGATGGTATATCGCATGATTTTCAACCAGACCGCATA